>JAAUXY010018399.1_pt1 | contig 29371 bp, 22 predicted proteins | sample 7278121 | NCBI WGS metagenome assembly JAAUXY01 (sample SAMN14350117, study PRJNA611818) | marine sediment metagenome | isolation source: surface marine sediment (1.8m) | place: French Polynesia: Moorea | collected 2018-08 | reverse complement strand
CTGCTGCGCTACCGCTTCATGCGGGAAAGCGTGCCGAGCGACGGCCGGCTGTCCGTGGTCGCGCGGTTCGGCGTCGGCTATGACTCGGTCGATCTGGACGCCTGCACCGAAGCCGGTATTGCGGTGGTGATCACGCCGGACGGCGTGCGCCGGCCGGTCGCGGTCGCCACCTTGACCCTGCTGCTCGCTCTGGCCGGCCGCCTGTTGCACAAGGACAGGCTGACCCGCACGGGCCCGCCGGGCTGGGAGCGCCGCATGGAGCCGATGGCGGTCGGGCTGGTCGGACGCACCCTCGGCCTGCTCGGCATCGGCAATATCGGTGCCGAGGTCCTGCGCCTGGCCAAGCCGCTGGAACTGAACTACATCGCGCACGATCCATACGCCGACCCGGGGCTGGCTGCCGAGCTGGGCGTTGAACTGGTCGGCTTGGAGGACCTGTTCCGGCGCGCCGACTTCCTGTCGGTGAACTGTCCCCTGAGCGACGAAACCCGCGGCATCGTTAGCGCCGAGCGCATCGCGCTGATGAAGCGGCGCGCGTTTCTGATCAACACCGCGCGCGGCCCGATCGTGGACCAGGCGGCGCTGACCGCGGCGCTGCGCGACGGCCGGATCGCCGGCGCCGGCCTGGACGTGTTCGACCCCGAACCGACCGCCGCGGATGAACCGCTGCACGCGCTGGAGAACGTGATCCTGACCCCGCATGCGCTGTCGTTGACCGACCAGTGCGTGGGCGGCATCGCCGCGCTGGACATCAAGGCGGTTCTCGACGTCATGCACGGCCAGATACCCACGACGGTGGTCAACCGCGCGGTCCTGGAGACCGAGCGCTGGCGAGGCCGGCTGGCCGACTACGTGGCGCGATTCGGCGTCTAGGCGCAGCGCTGCTTGGCGCTACTGCGTCGCGTCCGCCGCCACTTTCAGGCTGATGATCCGGTCCGGGTTGGGGACCCGGCCGGAGCGGTCGGATTTCGGCGCCTTGGTGATCTGGTCGACGTGCTCCATCCCCTGAGTCACTTGGCCCCAGACCGTGTACTGGCCGTTCAGGAACGAGCAGTCGGCGAAGCAGATGAACCATTGGCTGTTGGCGCTGTTCGGGTCGCTGGTGCGCGCCATGCCGATGGTGCCGCGGCCGAAATTCACATCGTTGAACTCCGCCGCCAGATCCGGCTTGTTCGAACCGCCCGACCCGGTGCCGGTCGGATCGCCGGTCTGCGCCATGAACCCGTCGATCACCCGGTGGAACACGATGCCGTCGTAGAAGCCTTCCCGGGTCAGCTCCTTGATCCGCGTGACATGGTTGGGCGCCACCTGCGGCAGCAGCTCGATGGTGACCACGCCGGTCTTCAGTTCCAGAACCAACGTGTTCTCGGGGTCGGCCGCCTGCGCCCCCTGTTCGCTCGCCGTCATGGCCAGCCCTCCAATCAGGATCAGTGCGGTCAGCAGTGTCACAATGCGGTGCGTCATGCCATCGCCTTCCTTAGGTTTTCGTCCACTTTCTCGAGAAACTGGGTGGTGGTGAGCCAGGGCGTATCGGGCCCGATCAGCATGGCCAGATCCTTGGTCATGTCGCCGGCCTCGACCGTGTCGATGCACACCTTTTCCAGGGCTTCGGCGAAATCCACCACGTCGGGCGTGTTGTCGAACCTGCCCCGATAGCTGAGCCCGCGCGTCCAGGCGAAGATCGAGGCGATCGAGTTGGTCGAGGTTTCCTTGCCCTGCTGGTGCTGCCGGTAGTGCCGGGTCACCGTGCCGTGCGCCGCCTCAGCCTCGATGGTCTGTCCGTCCGGCGTCATCAGCACCGAGGTCATCAGTCCGAGCGAGCCGAAGCCCTGGGCCACGGTGTCGGACTGCACGTCGCCGTCATAGTTCTTGCAGGCCCACACGAAGCCGCCGGACCATTTCAGCGCGGCCGCCACCATGTCGTCGATCAACCGGTGCTCGTAGGTGATCCCCTTGGCCGCGAACTTGTCGGCGAATTCCGCGTCGAACACCTCCTGGAACAGGTCCTTGAACCGGCCGTCATAGGCCTTGAGGATGGTGTTCTTGGTCGAAAGATAGACCGGCCAGCCCAGGCCGAGCCCGTAGTTCATGCTGGCCCGTGCGAAACCGCGGATCGATTCGTCCAGATTGTACATGGACAGCGCCACACCGCTGCTCGGCGCATCGAACACTTCGCGCTCGATCACCTCGCCGCCGTCGGCCGGCTGGAACTTGACCGTCAGCTTGCCCGGCCCGGGAAAGATGAAATCGGTCGCCCGGTATTGGTCACCGAACGCGTGGCGGCCGATCACGATCGGCTCGGTCCAGCCCGGCACCAGGCGCGGCACGTTCCGGCACACGATCGGCTGGCGGAAGATGGTGCCGCCCAGGATGTTCCGGATGGTGCCGTTGGGCGAGCGCCACATCTGCTTCAGGCCGAACTCCTCGACCCGCGCTTCGTCCGGCGTGATGGTGGCGCATTTCACGCCCACCCCGTGCTGCTTGATGGCGTTGGCCGCATCCACGGTGATTTGGTCGTCGGTCTCGTCGCGCTTTTGAATCGACAGGTCGTAGTACTTCAGGTCGACGTCCAGGTACGGCAGGATCAGGCGCTCCTTGATCAGCGCCCAGATGATGCGCGTCATCTCATCGCCGTCGAGCTCGACGATCGGGTTCTTGACCTGGATCTTCGCCATGAAGGCCCCCTTGGATCGGATGAAGTTGTCAGGATGTCGGTACGGTGCGGCTGCGAGGTTGGGGCGTCCGCCGCGCAGCCAGGAGGAAGCGCGGCGGACCATAGCATCCGCGGCTGCCGGGTCAAGCCGGGGGCAACGGACCAAGCGCGACCCGGGATCGCACCGCGTGACCGCGGCGCGGCCAAAGCCGGACAGCCGCGCTTTCGCTTACAGCCGGGTGCTGTCCACCGGCGCGCAGGGCGCGGTCAGTCGCTGCAGTTCAGGGATCACGTCCTCCACGCGGTCCACCACCCGGTAGAGGTCGGGCAGACTTCCATGCCCATAGTTGTGGGCGTAGATGTACTCGAACAGCTTGATCATCGGATCCCAGTAGCCGTCCCCGTTGACGATCAGAATCGGCCGATCGTGCAGGCCGAGCTGGCGCCAGGTGATCATCTCCACCGTCTCGTCCAGCGTGCCGAGCCCGCCGGGCAGGATGACCGCGGCCTGCGACAGGTCGAACATGCGCTGTTTGCGCTCGTGCATCGAATCGACGATGTGCAGTTCTGTGAGGCCGAGATGCTCGTCCTCGCGGATCTTCAGGAACTCCGGGATGATGCCGATCACCCGGCCGCCGGCCTCCAGGGTGGCGTCCGCGATCGAGCCCATGACGCCGACGTGCCCGCCGCCGTAAACCAGCGCGATTCCGGCCTCGGCCATCTGTCGTCCCAGCGTGCGGGCCATCTCACGATGGGCCGGGTCTCCGCGGTCCGAGGCGGCGCAAAACACCGTGACCGCCTGGATCGGCAGCCTCGATGCGGGGGAGGGAATAGTCCGGGTGCTCGCGGCGGAATCTACGCCGGAAACCCGGTCGGAATGGTCATTCATGGCACGACCTTGCACCGAGCGGCGGGTGCTGTCCAGCGGAAGCAGAAGCCCCGGACCGTCCGTCCCGAAGCCCGAAGCGGTCCGCATTCATTGCGCCGGTTTCCGCGACGCAGTAGGCTGCCGGTTGGGGTGACGGTCTAGGGGGGCAGGCGGGTCGTACCGCCGGCGAAACGATTTGATGAGGACCCTAAGGGCGTGACCAGAGCCTTGGTTTTAGGCGGTTGTGCGGCTGCCGGGCTTGGCGTCTTGGTCTGGCTGGCCGTGCAGATGCAGGAGCCGGCCGACCAGGCCGCAACCGATACCGCCGTCGCGCCAAGCCAGCAGGAAGCGGCGCCGCGCGAACAAGCCCCAGCGCAGACGGAACCGAAAACCGCGTCCAAACCCGAAGCGGAGGAATCACAGCCCGCCGCCGCCGGGGGCGTGCGGGTCCAAATCGAGCCGCCCAGTTTTGACGTTGTGCGGATCAATCCCGAGGGCGAGGCGGTGATCGCCGGGCGCGCGGAGCCAGGCGCGAAGGTGACGATCGTCGACGATGGCAAGGATATGGGCTCGGTGACGGCCGACGAGCGCGGAGAGTTCGTCTTCCTGCCCGAGAAGCCGATGGCGCCCGGCAACCGCGAACTGACCCTGAAGGCCGAGACGGAACAGGGTGGTGCGGCGACGTCCGAGGATGTGGTCGTGCTGCAGATCCCCGAGCGCAAGGAAGGTGAGCCGGCTGAGGCCCCGGTTGCCATTCTGTTGAAGAACGAGGCCAAACCGCAGCTTGCCGAGGCCAGTCCGGAGCCAGAGCTTCAGTCTCAACAACAAGCGGCCGACGAAGGCGCCGTGACGACAGGGCAGCTTGGTCCCGATTCAGCCGACCAGCCGGTGCCTCCGGCAACCGTGCCGCCGGCCGAAGGCGCGCCGCAGATCGCCCGCATTATGCAAAGCCCCAATCAGCCCGAAGGCGGGACTTCCGAAACCGACGCTGCGCAGGTCACCATCGAGGTCATCCATTACGATGAACGCGGCACGATGCGCACCGGCGGGACCGCGCCGCCGCGGTCCAACGTCCTGGTCTATCTGGACAACAACCTGATCGGCAGGACCACCGCCGATGAGGAGGGCCGCTGGCTCACCCAATCGCGAGACGGCATCACGCCGGGGACGTATGTGGTTCGGGCTGACGCGGTGACCTCCGACGGCGAGGTGGTAGCGCGCTCGGAGGTGGCGTTCGAGCGTTTCGCGCCAAGCCAGGTCGCCGAGGCGGCGCGGCAGCCCAACACCTATGTCGTGGAGCCGGGCAACAGCCTGTGGCGGATCGCGCGCCGGCAATACGGGCGTGGGGTCAGATACTGGCTGATCTACGAGGCCAACAAGAACCAGATCCGCGACCCGGACCTGATCTATCCGGGCCAGGTCTTTGTCCTGCCGCGATCCTAGAGGGGTAGGTAGCTTGGCGCGAGGGCCCGCCTCAGCCGGGCCGCGGCGAAGCCATCTCGGTTAACAGCGACAGCACCGGAAACGCGCGGTGTGCGAACATGCCGGCCATTCCCACCAGCACGGCCGGGCACAGGCTACGGTCAGTCTCCAGCACGGCTTCCAGCCTGACCTTGCCCTGATGGTCCATCACCAGGCGGCCAAACCCATCCCGTTGCGGCCGCCTCAGCGTGTCCAACAAGAAGCGGCGCGCAGTGGGCGATTCCACCGTATAGGGCACCGGGCCCACGGGTGCGGAAACCAACAGACGGGTCAGCCCGTCCGCCTTGGCAGCCATCGCATCGAAGGCGATGCCGGCGAAGCGAAAGTGGAACGACAGCACCTTGGCCGCCCGCGATCGGCACAGCAGGCCATCTGCGTCGGCGGCCAGGCTGTCCAGCTCCAGGGGCTCGCTCTCGCTCGCCAAGACCTCGATTGCCGCGCGCGTGCGGTCATCAACATCCTTGCATAGCATCTGGCAGGGATCTCCCTCGATCCGATTTCACAGCGTAATTTCAAGGAATTACCACAATCGAGCGAAGATTGAGTTAACTGGCGGCCCAGATTCAGGCGGCCGGCCGCCCGCCACGCCGGCCGGTCCTCCGGTCCGGAAGTCCGGCTTAACCATTTTTGGCAGGCGGCCTATGATCGCGCGCCATTTCGCCTGGCGTGCGGACCAGGGGCGGAACAAGGGGAGAGCGGTGCAGGTTTTGGAGACGTTGAAGCGGGTCGTGGTTCCGATTCACCGCGACGGCTGGCCGTTTGTCGTGCTGTTTGCGCTGGGCACGCTGGTGCTGTTCATGATTGCCGAGCCGCTCGGTTGGATCGGTGCGCTGTTGACCGCGTGGTGTGCCTATTTCTTTCGCGATCCGGACCGGGTGACGCCGACCGGATCGAACTTGGTGATCAGCCCGGCTGATGGCGTGGTGGAACAGGTCACGCAGGCGACGCCGCCCGATGACCTGGGGCTGGACGAGGCCGGCATGACGCGCGTCAGCATCTTCATGAACGTGTTCAACGTGCACGTGAACCGGGTGCCGTGCGACGGCAAGGTCGACGCGGTGTCCTATCACCCCGGCAAGTTCCTCAACGCCTCGCTGGACAAGGCCTCCGACGAGAACGAGCGGATGAGCATCCTGATCCACACAGCCAGCGGACCCGAGCTCGCCGTGGTGCAGATCGCCGGCCTGGTGGCTCGGCGCATCCGGTGCGATCTGCACGAGGGTCAGACCGTTCAAGCGGGCGAGCGCTTCGGCCTGATCCGGTTCGGCAGCCGATTGGATGTCTATCTACCGCCGGCCTGCGCGCCGCTGGTCAGTGTGGGCCAGACCATGATCGCCGGCGAGACCGTGATCGCCGACCTGCAGGCCGTGGAAGGTGATGGGCCGTCCGGGCGCGAAGCTGTGATACGCTGAGGGTGATGAGGATGGATCGATGAACTGGCACTCGCCGAGAAACGCGATCCGCGCGGCACGTCGCCCGCGCCGGCGGCGCCGGTTGCGCCCGGCGCGCCTGCACGGGCTGACCATCAACAAGCTGATCCCCAACATGCTGACGGTGGGCGCCTTGTGTGCCGGCATGACCGCAATCCGGTTCGCGGTCCAGGATCAGTGGCAGACCGCGGTGCTGTGCATCGTGCTGGCGATGATTTTGGATGGCCTGGATGGGACGATGGCGCGCTTGCTGAAGGGCGCCACGCCGCTCGGCGCCGAACTGGACAGTCTCGCCGACTTCATCAGCTTCGGGGTCGCCCCGGCGATCGTGATCTACTACTGGTCCACCGCCGAACTCGGCGGCATCGGCTGGGCGATCGCGTTGATCTATGCCATGTGCTGTGGCTTCCGTCTGGCCCGGTTCAACGTCGTCGGCCTGACCGGCCAGGAGTTGCCGCCCTACGCCTACAAGTATTTCACCGGGGTGCCCGCGCCGGCCGGCGCCGGTCTCGCCCTGTTGCCGATGCTGATCGCCTTTGCGACCGAGGATTGGCAATCCTGGGCGATCGGACTGCCGGCCGGTGCCGTCGGCGTCTGGATGCTGATGACCGGTCTGATGATGGCCAGCAGCATTCCCACCTATTCGATCAAGAACGTGAAGATCCCGCACGAATACGTGCCGCTGGCGCTGGTCGCGGTGGGGGCACTGGGGGCCTCGGTGATCAGCGCGCCCTGGTCCACCATGTCGGTGTTCGGCATTGTGTATCTGTGCTCGATCCCGCTCAGCCGCCGGACTTTTGCCAGGCTGAAGCGCGAGGCTGACAAGCTGAAGGCTGCCGAGGAAGAGGGTGCAACCGATGGCGAGCCGGTGCCCGCCGTCTCCACGGCCGATCTCGACCCGGCCGAGCAGTCCGACGCCAAGGGCCCGGGTTGAGCCGCATCGGCGGCTCGCCGGACGCCCAGCCGACCTGATCCGCCGGCATGTTCGACGCCCCCCTGCGCCGGCTGATCGACCCGCCGCTGAGCCGCATCGCAGTGCCGCTGGCGCGCGCCGGCGTGGGGCCCAACGCGGTGACCTTGACCGGCCTGGCGATCGGCTTGCTGGTCGTGCCGGCGCTGGCCCTGCAGGCCTATGGCTGGGCGCTGGTGGCGATTGCCGGGAGCCGGATCTGCGACGGGCTGGACGGGCCGATCGCCCGGGTCGACCGGCGCGCCGGCACCGATCTGGGCGGCTACCTGGACATCGTTTGCGACTTCCTGTTCTACGCCGCGGTGCCGCGCGGGTTCGCACTCGGCCGGCCGGACGACGCATTCTGGGCGGCGCTCTTGCTGTTCAGCTTTGTCGGGACCGGCTCAAGCTTCCTGGCCTATGCGATCATCGCGGCCAAGCGCGGCATCAACACCGAGCATCGCGGCCGGAAGGCTTTCCACTATCTGGGCGGCCTGACGGAGGGCACGGAGACCATCGCCCTGTTCGTGGCGATCTGCGTCTTTCCGGACCTGTTTTCCGTAATGGCGCTGGTGTTTTCCGTGCTGTGCTGGATCACCACGGCCACCCGGATCGTGCAGGCGTGGGTGGACTTCCGTTAGCGCGACGCGGCTCGGCTGTGGCGCGCGTCAGTCCCGGGTCGCGCGTTTGCGCCACATGGTGCGGAATTGGAGCAGCTCCAGCTGATCGGCGACCTTGGGCCAGCGTCGTGAATCACACAGCTTGCGTGCCTTGCTGTAGCCGTGCTGGTCCAGCAGTTCGCGTGCGGCCTGCTCCGGGTCAGCCGGCGTCTTGGTCGATTTGCGTGCTGCGCTGTCTTGGCTTTTAACCATCCGAACCTCTGCAAGCGAAACGGCCCCGGTCACGCCCGACCACTATCGCTCCGCGAGACTGAATTCGCGCTGAACTGCGCGAGCGATGTCGGTCGTCCTGGGGCGTGCACGGTCGCGCGGCGACGGCTCATGCCGCCCCGCTGCCGTTGGTCGGTTGGGTCGTGCGCAAAGCTAGGCATCGCTGGGCTATGAGCCACGGTCTGGCGAACTCGTCTCTAAAAGTCGGTCAAGGGCACCCTTCTGTTTACGTTTGGGTGCACCGCTCGGCTCACCGTGACAGCGCTGGCAACTCCACTTCGGTGCGATAGATCGGAACAAAGTGCACGGTTTGCTGGTCTTCGAGCATTTCCGGGCCGACCGGAACGTCGACGCGGGACACCAGCGTGCAGCGGGTCCCGTCTTCCAGCGCCAGCGGCCGCCAGAGTGCCGCGACATAGTCGTTCTGCAGCCGGGCGTACAGCATCAGGGCGGAAAGCGCCCCGGCATGGAACTCGTCATGAAACGGATGGGTGGCCGCTTCCAGCTCATGATCGTGCGTCAAGCTGTAGTAGTTGCCGCCCACGAACTCCGTGCCGGACAATCCCCAAGCGGAAATCGCCGGCTTCGACAGCGCCAAGATCTTCTGCCCCATCGTGAACAGACCAACCGGCGTCTCCGCACTCTCGATGAACTGTCGAAGCGCTTTGTCCCCGTTCATTTCACACCCGATATTTACCCCACTATAGGTGCGGGTATCACAAATTCTCTAAATTTTCAGTTAATATTACCCAGGGATTGCCGAAATAATGGTTCATAGCAGCTGTATTGTTAACGTTCAGGCTTTGTTTGAGCGATCAATTGTAAAACTTGCAGCGAGATGCGGCGCAAAGACGCGGTGCAAATCGTCTCAAACGGAAATCAGTTCCATGTGACTCCGGTTTGCCGCTCTCGGGAAGGCGCTTACTTATTGAAAATATTGCATAATTTTCGACCGCCCGGCCGCACCTGGGAATCGCTGGTGACGCGCTCTCGCAGAATTGACAAGCCCATTAACCTTAGTTAACTTATGGTTAACGTGGGTTCGTGAGAGAAAGGGGAGGGATGTTCCGGGAAATAGTGCTGTGCAGGTAGGTGCGCAGCGATAGGTTGCCCAGCGGTGGCGAGGTTCCAAAGGCGAATTTCGCTGGGATATCTTGCAGTTACGCCGCATTGGTTCGCGTGGGGCGCAAACCTAGATAAATTTGGAGAGGTCAAGGTTTCGCACTATTAGTGCGAAGCTACCGGACTGTCTTTGCTCATTTCATGTGAGCCAAGGGTCTGGCGGCCTGGGGTCTCCAGATTTATTTGATTTCGACTGGACGTGTTTGCGTCCGGCAACAGTGCCCTTGTGGCCAATTCAGCAACCCGGTCACTTCCGGTTGCTCCTCCTCTGACTAGGCAACGAGCGTGCCGCCCCCAGCATGGCGCGCTCACGGTTGCAGATCGAGGAGGTGACGCGCGTGCAGCGGCTCTTCAATTGCCAACACGGTCCGCAGTTTGGACCCGCCCAGCTCCTGGCGCTCGGGTGGCGTGGCAGTTGTTATCCGATGTGGCGCGCGCGGGACCTCGCTTCCAGAAATGTCGGCCGAGTAACGAGGTGCAGGGTCGCGGTATTCGACCGAACTGTGTGAGCGGAAACGCGTCCCCGAGGGCTGCAAACCCGCGATAACGCTTTGGTGCAGGAGAAGTAACGATGCCTAATGGCCACGATGACAATCACTATCAGCGCAACCGGCTGTACGACCGCGACCACAATTACGTCTATGCGGAAACCGAGCAGAACGGCTACGACGACGATGACGGCCATGACAACGACGCCCCCGTCGAGCAGAAGACGATGAGCGGCGGCTTGTCTCAGGAGAACAAAGCCACGTCGACGGATCACGGAGACGACATTCGTCAAAAGAACAAGATGTACGACGAAGATTACAACAAGCACAAATCCTACATTGATCAATATGGTCACCATAATCACGCCGGTGTAAAGCAAACAGCCTATAGCGGCGGCAATTCTCAGAAGAACGATGGGACCACTCATGGGGATGGCGACGAGTATGAGCAAGAGAACAGTGTGAACTGGCTCGGTCACCACCATGATGGATTATACCAGAAGAATAAATTGGAAGATGATGACCGCAATAAGAACAAGTCCGATATTGAGCAGAAGGGCAAGAGCAACACTGCCGATGTTGAGCAGAAAAACTCCAGCGGCATGAACGAGCAGTCAAATAAGGGGACAATTGACGACCACGGCTATGCCCGCCAGCGGAATAAGCTAGATGACGAGGACCACAATCGGAACAAGAGCTATATCGAGCAATATGGCGAAGCCAACGACGCCGACGTCACTCAGAATATCTACAGTGGTCATAACAAACAGAAGAATGAAGTCGAGGTCGATGACGGTGGAATCGCAGCTCAGAAGAACAAGCTGAAAGATGACGACAACAACAAGAATTACTCGAATATCTACCAGGGCGGCAAGGACAACAATGGGCCGTATCAGCAGAGCAACGGCGAGTATAACGGCAACGGACATCACCCGGGCGACAATCACGCCACCGTCGTGCAGAAGATCTACAGCGGCGGGAACCAACAGGCCAATGATGGCGACGTGGATGGCCACGCAATTCTCGGTCAGCTGAACTACCTAGACGACGAAGACCGCAATCGGAACAAGTCCGAGATTGACCAGCGCGGCAAGGGCAACGAGGCCGACGTTACTCAGAACATCTACAGTGGCGGCAACGAGCAGAAGAAGCAGGATCAACAGAACCAGGAACAGAAGAATAATGCGGTGGTGGACGGCGCCATCGTCGGCCAACTGAATTGGCTGGAAGAGTATGACAACAATAAGAACTACTCGGACATCGATCAAAAAGGCAAACACAACGACGCCGACGTCGAGCAGACCATCGGCAGCGGTAGGAACTATCAGTCGAACCAGGCCGACGCGGACGGCGGGGACCACGGTGGTGAAAGCTTCCTTGGAGGTCTGACACTATTGGGTCAGGCCAACTACCTGGACGACGAGGACTACAACCGCAACAAGTCCGATATCGAGCAGCGTGGCAAGGGCAACGACGCCGACGTCGAGCAGCATATCTACAGCGGCTACAACAGTCAGACGAACGAGGCCGACGTCGAAGGCGGCAGCGGTTTTGGTCTGAGCGGTCAGTTGAATTGGCTGGAGGAAGACGACAACAACAAGAACTATGCCGACATCGATCAGGCTGGCGGCGGCAAGCACAAGGGTGACAAATACGAAACCCCAAATGGTGAGAACGGCCATCACGGCCATCACCACGGCGGCAACAATTACGCCAATGCCGTGCAAGGGATCTACAGCGGCGACAACACGCAGTCCAATGATGCCGACGTCGATGGCGATCATGACTATGACTACAACGGCGAAAGCCTCCTTTCCGGCCACGGCCTGAATCAATTGAGTGGGCTCGGTGGCTTCAATCTCCAGCTACTGGGTCAGGCCAACTACCTGGACGACGACGACTACAACCGGAACGAGGCCGACATCGACCAGCATGGCAAAGGCAACAGCGCCGATGTCCAGCAGAAGATCTTCAGTGGCTTGAACGAGCAGAAGAACGAGGCGCACGCCGACAGTGCGCTGGTCGGTCAGTTGAACTGGCTGAACGATCAGGAGAAGAACGAGGACGAGGGTAACGAGAACTACGCGAGCATCGATCAGCGCGGCAAAGGCAACGTAGCCAATCTGGCTCCGAACGAGCACAACCCTTATTTGGGTCAGTACATCGAAAGCGGCTCCAATTACCAGTCCAACTATGCCGAGGTTGCCAGCCTAGCCCTTCAGATCAACTACCTGGACGACGACGACGAAAACCTGAACAAGACTGAGATCGAGCAGCGTGGCAAGGACAACACCGTTGACCTCAAGCAGTCGATCAAGAGCGGCAAGAACGAGCAGAAGAACAAGGCCGACGTCGAAGGTGACGGTCACTTGTTCCAGAAGAACAAGCTGGAAGATGACGACGAGAACGAGAACTATGCGAACATTTACCAGGGTGGTGGTAAGCACAAAGGTGGCGACTCTAAATCCCTAAATGGTGAGAACGGCGATCACGGGCATCATCACCATGGCGGCGAGCATAGTGCAGAGGTCAAGCAGTACATCAGCAGCGGCGGGAACTATCAGTCGAATAAGGCCACGATCACCGACGAGCATAACGAGGGTGAACTCCGTCAGTGGAATTATCTCGACGACGAGGACGAAAACCTGAACAAGACTGATATCGACCAGCACGGGAAGGATAACCACGCCGAGGTCAATCAGACGATCTACAGTGGCTATAACACTCAGAAGAACAAGGCCACGATCGATGACGACGCTTACATTGACGATCATCAAAAGAACGTTCTAGACGACCACGACGACAATGAGAATAGCGTCGAAATCCACCAGGGCGGCGGTAAGCACAAGGGCGATAAGTCCGACTCCCTGAGCGGCAAGTATGGCGGCGATGGGCATCATCACTACGGCGATGACAATACGGCCAAGGTCACGCAGATCATTGGCAGCGGCGGGAACTATCAGTCGAATAAGGCCACGTTGAGCGACGACGCTGAGATCGAAGAGCAAGCCAACGAAGATCAAGGTCTCGACGACCATGACGAAAACGACAACAAGGCAAAGATCTATCAGCGTGGTGAAGACAACGATGCTGGCGTCACGCAGAAGATCTTCAGCGGCTACAACAGCCAGACGAACAAGGCCACGGTCAGTGGCTCCGGCGACGTCGACCAAGACAACAATGACCTGCGCGACCACGACCACAACGAAAACAAGGCGAAGATCGGTCAGCGTGGGGAAGACAACGATGCCACCGTCTATCAGGAGATCGTCAGCGGCGACAACACACAGAAGAACAAGGCCACGGTCAGTGGCAGCGGCGAGGCCGATCAGGACAACGACGACCTAGACGACGAGGACCACAACGACAACAAGGCAAAGATCTATCAGCGTGGCGAAGACAATGATGCCGACGTCGAGCAGTACATCACCAGCGGCTTCAACAAACAGAAGAACGAGGCCACGGTCAGTGGCAGCGGTGAATTCGACGAAGATCAAGACAACGATTTGGACGACGATGACGACAACGACAATCGCGTCGAAATCCATCAGGGCGGCGGCAAGCACAAGGGCGACAAGGGTGACAAGTCCGAATCCCTGAATGGCAAGTCTGGCGGCCACGGGCATCATCACTACGCCGAGGACAATGAGGCCGACGTCCTACAGGTCATTAAGAGCGGCCATAATTCCCAGACGAACACCGCCACCGTGAGTGGCAGCGGCGAGATCGAAGAGCAAGACAACGACCTGGACGACGACGACGAAAACGAAAACGAAGCTAAGATCTATCAGCGCGGCAGCGGCAACGACGCCGACGTCGAGCAGCAGATCTACAGTGGCAACAACAGTCAGTTGAATACGGCCACGGTCAGCGGCAGCGGCTATCTGGACCAAGACAACGACGACTTTGACGACAACGACGAAAACTACAACGAGGCCAAAATCCATCAGAGTGGTGGTCACCACCACCACGGGGAGGGCTCCGACGACAACGGCTATGGCAACAATAAGGCCCACGCCTCGCAGTACATCGAAAGCGGCTTCAATTCACAGTCGAACACGGCCACAGTCAGCGGCAGCGGCGAAGCCGATCAGGACAATGACGACTTTGATGACGGCGACGAAAACGACAACGAGTTGAAGATCTATCAGCGTGGCAGCGGCAACGAAGCCGGCAGCAAGTCGGATAAGATCGAGCAGAACATCTACAGTGGCAATAACAGCCAGAAGAACGAGGCCACAGTCAGTGGCAGTGGCGATATCGACGATCAAGACAACGATCTCGACGACATCGACATCAACAACAACTATGCGAAAATCCATCAGGGCGGTGGCAAGCACAAGGACGACAAGTCCGAATCCCTGAACGGCAAGGATGGCCACCATGGCCATCATGGCTATGCCGAGGACAATACCGCCATGCTCAAGCAGACCATCGGCAGTGGCGGGAATTCCCAGTCGAACAACGCCACCGTGAGCGACAGCGGCTTCGTCGAAGACCAAGACAACAATTTGGATGACGGCGACGAAAACGATAACCACGCCGAGATTTATCAGCGTGGAAAGGGCAACGACGCTGACGTCGAGCAGACGATCTACAGCGGCTACAACAGCCAAAGCAACGAGGCAACGGTCGGTGGCGACGGCGATGTCGATCAGGAGAACGAAGACTCCTCAACCGGCAGTGATGATGTCGACGACATCGACATCAACTACAACCACGCGGAGATCCGTCAGGCGGGTGGCCACCACCACGGCCACGACGACGAGTCCGACGTCTACGCCTATGGCGAGAACGGACATCACCACGGCGGCAACAACCACGCCGACGTCACGCAGTACATCGCCAGCGGCGACAATACGCAATCAAATCACACCGACGTGGACGACGACGGCATCGTCGACGAACAAGACAATGAACTGGACGATGGCGACGAAAACGAAAACCACTTGAAGATCTATCAGCGTGGCAGCGGCAACGAAGCCGGCAGCGTCTACGATGAAGACGACGATGAAATCCTGCAGAAGATCAAGAGTGGCTACAATACGCAAACGAACGAAGCAAAGGTGCGCGGCGACGGCGAAATCGATGATCAAGACAACAGAATGGACGACATCGACATCAACAAAAACGAAGCCGAAGTGCATCAGTACGGAAAGAACAACGACGCCGAAGCGACGCAAAAGATCTACAGCGGCTTCAACGAGCAGAAGAACGATGCCGACATTCACGACGGCGATGTGGATCAGGACAACGACTTAGACGACGGCGACGAAAACACCAACCATGCCAACATCAATCAAGGAGAGCATGGTGATAGTCCGTACGAGGTCTCTAAATCCCACCACGGTGACAACGGCGATCACAGCTCAGACAACTACGCCGAGGTCGACCAAGAGATTCAGAGTGGCTTCAACGAACAGACCAACACGGCGACGACCGAACATACCGACGCCGATCAAAGCAATCACTTGCACGACTACGACACCAACACCAACCACGCCGATGTCGACCAGTACGGTGAACACAATCACGCCGACGTCGATCAGCGGATCTACAGCGGCGGCAATACACAGTCCAACAAGATCACGGTCGACGACGATTACAACGGCTACGAAGACTACAACAACCACCACAACGACGATTACGACGTGCACCAGGTCAACGTGATGTACGACCAGGACAACAATAAGAATGAGGCGCACGTGAATAGTCAGAACGGCTACGAGCATTCGGCCGTCGTCGAGCAGGAGATCGCCAGCGGCGGCAACTATCAGAGCAACGAGTCACTTATCGAAGTCGCCTGAGGCGCGGCGTCGAGGAGGGCTCCATGGCCCCGCAGATCCACCGGCCCGCGCAGCGCTGTAAGCTGTGCGGGCCAAGCGGGGCCCTACCAGGGACACCGACCGCAGGCACGATAGGTCCCGCGGTCTTGATCGAAAGAGAAGTCCAATGGCTCTGGATCGCGTAGCGGAAGAAATCGGTTACTTCATTGGGTATCTGAAGATGCGGACGGATTACGACCGCATGTTCCCCACCGTTAGTTCCATGCCGCTCAAAGGTTCCGATGGGAATGACCACGGCCCGGAGGTCGTCACCTATGGCGCGGTGGCCGCGCCGCAGGAGGTCAAGTTCATCGCGCCGACTTCCGACAGCGTGTTCAATCAGTCGGATGGCCCCAGCTCGGCTGAAGTCTTCAGCAGTGGTTCAAGTCAGAACGGGCTGGCGGAGGATTCCAAACCCGTTGGTCCGGTCTACAGTGGCGGGAGCTCGGCGACCGTCGACGGCAAAGCCGGACGCAATGACGACGAGGTTGGCGGCGGCACCGGCACCGGCAGCGGTTACGGCGGACTCGACCCGCAATATGAAGCCTATGGATATCAAGGTCAGTACAACGACGTACCGCAGCTCGGCCTGACCATCCATCAGACCATCATCGCCGGCGGCAACGAGCTGACCAACATCGCCGAACTGCACGACATGAGCGAAGGCTATGACCTGATCATCGTCGGCGGGCACTATTACGAATTCAATACGATCTTTCAGATCAACTTCCTGTCGGACAACGACACGATCGAGCAGTCCTCATCGTTGACCGGAGAAAACGGCGGGTTCGGCGATGGTGCGGCAGTCATGCAGCTGTCCGATGCCGGCGGCAACGTGCTGATCAACATCGCGACGATCGTCGACTACAACAACCTGACCGACATGGTGGTCGGCGGCGGTTATTACGAACTCAATACGGTCATTCAGATCAACATCCTGTGGGATGAAGACACGATCATCGACCACGCCTCTGTCTATGGCGACGGCAGCGGCGAACCCGCGATCTATCAGATGGTGGATGCCGGCGGCAACACGCTGATGAACAAGGGTGAGATCGTCGACGACGACAGTGGTACGGCGTACCAGTACTTCGGCGGCGGTTACTACGAGTACAACATTGAGACCGGGTTCGATGACCTGATCGACATGTTGATGGACTTCGACTTCGAGAACGCCAGCGTGGACCAGATCCTGCATTTCTTGGAATGGCTGGGCCAGGCGCTGCACTATGAACTGGCGGAGATGGCCCAGGCCTACTCCTCCGAAGTCGACGTGATGGATGTCTCGTTCGCCGACGAGATGATCGACGACTACGAGCACGTGTTGAAGGTATCCGGCGATCTCTACGACTACGACACGGTGATCCAGACCAACCTGTTGTTGGACGATGACGTCCTGAACAACACCGCGGTCGCGGAGAGCCAAGGCAACGGCGAGGAGGACGGAGAGGTAACACCGACCTCGATCGGCCAGGGCACCTATTCCGGCGAGAACGCGGCCACCAACGAAGCGACGGTGGTGGATGACGAAGCGGGCTCCGGATACGAAACGTATCACGACGATTATTACGACGACGACACGATCTATCAGACCAACCTGATCAACGACGAAGACAAGGTTGATCAGAGCGCGACGTCCGAGGAGGACCAGGTTGCCGCCTACATGGACGGAGAGTCAGCCGCAGAGTCCGCGGGGTACGGTGCCGACGGCGAGACCGCCGGGGCGATGCATAGCACCGATATCCTGAGCAGTTACCTGGGCTAGCCGTAGGCGCAGTATTGCATGCGCAATTCTACTGACAACTGACCAGACCCGGTGTGAGATCTGGTTGATACTTTGATACGGTCGAATGGAAGTGATGAGCATAAGTACACAAACGAATGATAACGGAATCGATATTTCAAATCATGGCTGCCCGGAGGGCAGGTTCTTGCTATTTACATGGCCACACCGCCAGAGTGTGGCGCTCCGATGACCGCGGCGCGTGCATGCGGGCAGCACGCGTTGGGCATTTCATGCGCGCCGTAAAGGCGACGACGTCCGCTGACCGGTGGCGCCGCGCGCTCCAATACGAGCGGGTGGTTACCCCGACCGTGCAGTCGAGGCGCACGACCGTTTCTCCAGCGGAACGGCAGGAGCATCGGCATGTCGGTTGACCTCATCGACAAGCGCTCGTCTTTGCGGGCACGCAGGTTATCCGGCATCTTGCGCAAATGGGTGCATGACCGCCGTGACGGCGTGGACTTGGTGAGGCCGCGCGATGATTGGTACGAGAGCACCGAGCCGCTGAGCCATCGCGGCGCCGCCGCCGATCGGTCGGCAGCCGTTCCGTGGCCGAAAGCCGCACCCACCTCGCAGGACGAGCCGGCAAACCAGGCGGTGCCTTCGAAGGCAACGGGCCATCACCGCTCCAGTGATGCTCCACCAAACGGGGATCGGGCGGCACCACCCGCTCCAGCAGAAGCACCGGCATTTGCTCCCCCGCAGTCAAAGGCACCGACGGAGGCGCAAGCAGCTATGCAGTCTGAAGGCAATGCGGAGGATGCCGAAGCCGGTTCCTCGGAACCGGCCACCGAAGCCGCGTCGTCACGCCGGCGTTGGGCCGAGATGCACGGCCGCCGGCGCAAGCAGGCCAAGCGCCTGAAGCAGCATACCGACCGCGCTCGAACGGATGCGACGACGGAGGCTGCCGGGGTTGGCGGCACCGATCTGGCCCGAACGTCGAACGGCGCAAACGGAGAGTCGAGCGACGCGCAAACCTCGCATCCCGCGCTGGAGCCGGAACAGGCTCGCCACGCCGTCGAAAGAAAGCAGGCTGCGGCTCAGCGCCACGGCACTGCCGAGCCCAGCGAGCCTACGACTGCAGTCCCCGCGCGATCAGCCGAGAAGCAAACGGTACAGACGTCGCCGGCCGGCGCAGCGACTGCGACAGCCGCCGCTGCGCCGCCGCAAGCCAAGTCCGTTTCCGGACAACGGGGACCGCAGAGTGGGCCCTCGAAACCCAGGCCGAGTGCCGCGAAGGTGGAGTCCTCTGCCCGGGCCGAGCCGAGCCAAAAACCCACCGGGCCGGTCAACCCGCCGAAAGCGGCCCGCAGCAAAGCTGGCACCGCAGCACAGGACAAGCCCGGCGGCGCCCCGGCGGCGCCAGCGTCCAAGGCCAAAGACCTGCGCGGCGCGCGATCGGCGAACGGCGTCACGCCGGAGGGGCCGCCGGAAGATAAGGGACCGGATCAGGCGGTGGAGGTGAAGTCGCCGCCGCCCGCCACCGACGAACAGGGCGAACCCGGCCAGGTCCCCTCCGCAAAGGACAACACCGCAACCGAAGACGGACGTGCCCTGGTGCGCGGTTCGCAGGAACAGAGCGAAACCCAGGTCAGCAGGCGTGGCGAGGACCGCTCGCAGCCGGGCCTGGCGGAAGAGTCCGGCATGGACATGCTGCGCAAGGCGATGTCCATGATCCGCTCCAGCCTGATGATGGTCGGCGCGTTCTCAGTCGCCGTCAATGCGCTGATGCTGTCCATCCCGATCTACCTGTTCCAGGTCTCCGACCGCGTGCTGACCAGCCGCAGCGTCGAGACGCTGATCATGCTCACCGTCATCGTGTTGGGCGCGCTGGGCGTGATGGTGATCCTGGACATGATGCGCCGGTTCCTGCTGTCACGCATTGCCATGCGCCTGGAGACGGTGATTGGCGGATCCTTGCTCGGGGCCGCGCTGAAGTCACCGAACAATGCCGCCAGCAAGGACGTCCAGGCGATGCGGGATCTGCAGCAGGTCCGTAACTTCGTGACCGGGCCGGTGGCCTTGATGTTCTTCGATGCGCCGCTGGCGCCTGTGTTCTTTCTCGTGGTGTTCCTCATCCACCCGCACCTTGGCCTGATCGCAGTGACGGCAGGCATCATCCTGATCATCATCGCGCTGGTGAATCAGCGGCTCACGGCCGAGCCGGTCAGCACGTCGGGATCGCACGCGATCAAGGCCAACCTGCAGGCCGAAGCCCAGGCCCGCAACGCCCAGGTGATCGGAGCCATGGGCATGTTGAACGAGAGCATCTCGCTGTGGGGCCGGGAGAATGCACAATCCCTGAAATCGCTGGTTCGCGCCAACGACCGCAACGTCTATTTGACCGGTTTTTCCAAGTATCTGCGGCTTTCCACCCAGGTGGCCATTCTGGGCTGGGGCGGATATCTCGCCCTGCAGAGCGAGCTGACCGGCGGCATGATGATCGCCGCCTCGATCATCGCGAGCCGCGCGCTGACGCCGGCGGAGGGGGCGATTGAAGGCTGGCGCAGCTTCGTGCAGGCCAAGACCGCCTACAGCCGGATCAAGGGGCTGCTCGAGACGTCACACAAGGAAAAGGACCGCCTGCGCCAGCCGCAGCCGCATGGGCGGATCGACGCGGAGAAGCTTCTCTACCTGGCTCCCGGCACCAAGCAGCCGATCCTGAACGGCGTCGGATTCTCGCTCGAGCCGGGTGAGTCCATGGCCATCATCGGTCCGTCCGGCGCCGGCAAATCGACCCTGGCGCGCTTGTTGATCAACTCGATGGCGCCGACCGCCGGCACCATCAGGCTGGACCATACCGATCTGCGCAATTGGGACCGCCAGCAGTTCGGCGACTATGTGGGCTACCTGCCGCAAGACGTCGAGCTGTTCCCGGGCACCATCAAGGCGAACATCGCGCGGATGCGCGAGGATGTTTCCGACCAGGCCATTTTCAAGGCGGCCGAGCTTGCCGGCGTGCACGAGATGATCTCTCAGTTCTCCGAGGGCTACGAAACCGAGATCCAGGTCGACGGCAGCCCGCTGTCCGGCGGTCAGAGGCAGCGCGTGGCGCTCGCTCGGGCGTTTTTCGGGGATCCCAGCTTTGTGGTTCTGGACGAGCCGAACTCCAACCTCGACGCGGTCGGCGAGGAGGCCCTGTCGCGCGCCTTGAAGATAGCCAGGGATCGCAAGGTTTCGGTGGTGACGGTGACGCAGCGGCCGGCGGTTCTGCAGAACGTCGATCGGATCCTGATGTTGCGCAAGGGGCGCATCGAGGCGTTCGGCAAGCGTGACGAAATCATGCCGCGCCTGGTCCGTCCGCGCGAACCGGAGGTGAATATCGATCCCGCGAAGCTCGGCGCTTCGCCGAGCGAAGCGCAGAAACGATTGGAAGCGTAGGGCCATGTCTGACAAGGGACAGCAGCTCGCGACCATTCAGCCAAGGCAGCTGGCGGTGGCCAGCCCGGATCCGCCGCAAAGCGCACCGCGTTCGTTCGAATGGCATCGCGGCGTGCCGACTTCCGTCGCCGTGCCGACCATTGTCGGACTGGTGGTCTTGCTGGGTGGGTTCGTCGGTTTCGGCGTCTGGGCGACCACGGCGCCGATCGAAGGGGCGGTGGTTGCTCCCGGCACGTTCGTTGCGACCGGCCAGAACAAGATCATTCAGCATCTGGAAGGCGGCAGGATCCAGGAAATCCTGGTCGAAGAGGGCGAGGTGGTCGAGCCCGGACAGGTCTTGATCCGGCTGGAGAAGACCGACCCAAACGCCAATTTGCGCCGCTATCAGCTCGCGCACTCCAGGGCTTTGGCCATGCAGGCCCGCTTGCTTGCGGAAACCGAGGAAGCGGAAGACATCACCTTCCCGGAGGATCTGCTGAAGGAGGCGGAACACGACGATGAGATCAAGATGATCATCGGCCGCCAGAACTCGGAGTTTGAGGCCCGCAGGACGAACATGGACAACCGGGTTGCGATCCACAGGAAGCAGATCCGTTCCTATGAAAAGGTGATCTCGGGCCTGACCACGCAGCGCACGGCGGTATCCAAGCAGCTCAAACTGATCGCGCTCGAGCTGGAGAGTCAGCAGCATCTTTACAAGAAGGGGCTGGCGAAGATCGCAAAGGTTTACGAGCTGCAGCGAACTCAAGCCAAGCTGGAAGGCCAAGTCGGCGAATTCACCGCCAAGATCGGCGAGAAGGAGACGTCCATCCTCGGGGTGAACGACAAGATCAGTCAGGTTCTGTCGCAGGAGTTGGAGGAATCCGAAGAGATGCTGCGCGATGTCGAGGCGCAGATGATCGACCTTGAGCAGCAAAAGCGGAAAGCCAAGAACGTCGTCGACCACATCGAGATCAAGGCGCCGGTGCGCGGCGCGGTGGTCAAGCTGATGTATCACACGCCGGGCGGCGTGATTAAGCCCGGCGACGAGATCCTGGAACTGCTGCCGGTGAACGACGAACTGATCATCGAGGCACGGGTCCGTCCACAGGACATTGACGTGGTTCAGAATGGCCAGACGGCGTTGATCCGGATGACCGCGCTCAATCAGCGCATCACGCCGATCATCGGCGGGACCGTGGTCTACGTTTCGGCCGATCTCGTCGAGGAGCAGGACGGAGACCAGACCACCCAGGACAGCGCCTATGTGGCGCGCATCAGTCTCGACGAGGAAGAAGCGGCCAAGGTGCGCGATCTGCATCCGACCCCGGGCATGCCGGCGGAAATCTACATCAAGACCGGAGAGCGCTCATTTCTGGACTACATCGTGCGCCCGGTCCTCGACAGCATGTCGCGGGCGTTCCGGGAGTCCTAGCCTGCATTTCAAAGGCCGCTTGCGCGTCACCTGAGACTTTCGGCCTTGGCCAACGCTGCTTGGGCTCTCAGCAGCGGACAGTCCTGGTTGTGCACCACGTTGTCGCCGTCACGGAAGTCGTCGAGTCCGATCGCACCGCACAGCGTGCACTGCCAGCGATCGATGCTGGTGAGTTCATACATGGTCGGGTGACTGGACAGCCGGTTCAGCATCCACTGCAGCTTTCGTGCGGTCGTCATCAGCATCTTATTGGCGCCGGTCTCGCTCAGACCCTTGAAGCTGGGCAGGATCTGCTCCGCCCGATGGACGGCGCATTCCGAAGTGTGGACCACCTTGCCATTTCGAGCATCACCGGCCTGTTCGAACCCACCGCAATAGATGCACCGCCAATCCTCGGGGCCGGTCTCCTCGTACCAGCTGCGCTGCTCGAGAATACCGCACAGGGCTTGATAAAGATCCGGCGCGGCGCTGATCAGGCCCACGTCCGACTTGTCGCCTTTGCGGAATTCGAACACTGGCCGCCCGGCCTGTCGCGCGACCTCGGACGCGCTGATGCACCAATGCCCAGTCATCGGATCGACAAAGGCATGCCAAGGACCCGGGGTATGGCGGGATTGGTTGATCCGTCTAGCTCCTCTCACGCCTCCAGGACGTATCGCGGAAGGGGCTCATGATCGCCAGGCGGGCGCGCGCGCTGATCGCTTCGCAAAGTCCAACCATCTCTGCGCTAGAGGTGACCGCCGAGCCGCATCCATGAGCGATCGGCCGCTCGTTGGGTGCACCAGCGTTTCACCGCCCCAAGCGGATGTGAACGCCAACCCCTCCCGGAACTCCGTGCACGATAGGCCTATCTTAACGCGATAGAACCGACGACGAGAAGCCACTGATCGGGCTTGTTTTCAGGACCAAGGGCCGCGCCGTGCGCGCACGGCCGGCGGGATCGGACGGGCGCCCGGCAAGGGGCATTGCGGGCGCGACGGGGGCATGGCAGCTTTGCCGCCTCAAAAGTTTGGACGGCCCATCGGCCGCAGGGAGGAGATCATGAGCTTGTTTCGCACACTCGCGGTGGGAGCCGCCGCGCTGGCGCTGCTCGCCACGCCGGCGGTCGCGGCCGACACCACACTGCGCATCTCTTTGCAGCTTCCGCTGAAGAGCCATCTTGGCCAGAACTTGCTTCTGTTCGAGCAGGAGGTCGAGAAGGCTTCCGGCGGCGCGATCGATGTGCAGATCTACGATTCCGCGCAGCTATATAAGGACAAGGAAGTGCCCCAGGCCGTCGGCTCCGGCGCCATCGAGATGGGCGTGGCCTCGCTTACCCGTTTCGTCGGCGAAATTCCCGCGGTCGACATCTTCTATCAGCCATTCGTGCTGAATTCCGAAGCCAAGGTACGCAAGGCAGTGGAGCCGGGCAGCCCGGTGCGCAAGCCGATCGACGAAGCCATTCTGGGGACCGGCTCGCGGGTTCTGTGGTGGCAGGCTTATGGCGGCGTGGTCCTGCTGTCCAAAGGCGCCCCGATCAAGACGCCGGCCGAGCTGAAGGACAAGAAGGTGCGCGTGTTCGGCAAGACTCTCGGCACCTGGGTCGAGACGCTCGGTGGCTCGCCGACGCTGATCTCCGGCTCCGAGCAATATCTCGCCTATCAGCGCGGCACGGTCGACATCGGCATGACCGGCATCTCGGGCGTCAAGTCGCGCAAGCTGTGGGAAGTGATGGACACGGTCACGGTCACCAACCATGCCGACATCGAGTTCGTCGTCCTGGTCAACGAGAAGTTCTGGCAGGGCCTGCCGGAAGCCCAGCGCAAGATCATCAACGATGCTGCGGTTTTGGCCGAAGCCTCCGTGCGCGATCGGATCTCCCAGATCGAGGCCGACGCCTATGAAGCGGCCATGGCCAACGGCATGACCATCTACCGCTTGAACGAGGCGGAGGTCGTCGCTTGGCGCGAACGTTCCGAACCCGTCATCGATCTCTACAAGGAAGGGGCTGGCGAGCTGGGCGGCAAGTTGCTGCGGGCCGCGGTCCTGCTCGACAAGGACTAACTGGTTCAAGTTGCGACGTCGGCCGGAGCCGGTTTGGCTCCGGCCGCGCGGCGTTCGCGTATCCGCACGACCCGGGGGAGGCGATGGGTTGGATCGACCGCCTGAACAACTGGCTTGCCCATCTGGCCGCCTGGCTGTTCGCGGCGACCGGCGCAATGCTGACCTATGAGGTGCTGGCGCGCTATCTGTTCAACGCGCCGACCACCTGGGCCGCCGAAATCTCGCAGCTGTTCCTGATCTGGGGCACCTATCTGGGCGTGGCGCGCGCGCTGCATCGGCGTGAGCACATCCGGATCGCCGTGCTGGACCAGTTCCTACCCAAACAGACGCGGCGCGCCTTGGATGCTGTATCGGTGCTGCTGATCGGCGGCTTCGCGGCCGTTGTGTTGTACTTCGGGTCCGGCATCGCCTGGGATTCGCTGGAGCGCGGGCGCTCGACCGGAACCATGCTCAACATCCCAAACTGGTGGAGCGAGGCCGTTATCCCGGTCGCCTTCACCCTGCTGTTCTTCCAATGCGGCTCCGAGCTGGTCCGCCTGGCCCGCGGCGAGGTCCCCGAGCAGCACGGTGAGGGGCTTCACTGAGATGACCGCAGCCCTGATCCTGGCCGCCCTGTTCGGCTTGTTGCTGATCGGCATCCCGGTCGCCTTCGCGTTGGGCGGCCTGGGGTTGGCGCTGCTGCTGGCCGGGGGGTTCTCGCCACTGATGGCGCCGCAGAGCCTGCTCTCCACCATCGACAATTTCGTTCTGTTGGCCGTCCCGCTGTTTCTGCTGATGTCCAACGTGCTGCTGAAGGGCGGCGTCGGGCGCGATCTGTTTGCCGCGGTGCAGGCTTGGGTTGGCCACTGGCCGGGCGGGCTTGCGGTTGCGACGATCTTCTCCTGCGGTTTGTTCGCGGCGATCTCCGGCTCCTCGGTGGCGACCGCCGCCACCATCGGCACGGTCGCCATTCCGGAGATGGAGGAGCGCGGATACCCGCGGCCCTTCGTACTGGGCCTGATGGCGGCCGGCGGCACGCTGGGCATCCTGATCCCGCCCTCGATCCCGATGATCGTCTATGGCTTCGTGACCGAAGAGTCGGTGATCCAGTTGTTCCAGGCCGGCATCGGGCCTGGTTTGCTTCTGGTCGGCCTGTTCGTGCTCTATTCCATGGTCTTTGCCCGGCTCTCGCCAACCTATCGGCCCTCGGCCAAGGCGAGCTGGGACGAACGGCGGCGGGCGACCATCCGGGCGCTGCCGTCGCTGGGCCTGGCGATCCTGATCATCTGGGGCATCTATTGGGGCGCCTTCACCCCAACCGAGGCGTCCGCCATCGGCTTTGCCGCCTCGTTGCTGATCACCGTGGTGATCCTGCGCACGCTCACCTGGGAGACGTTCAAGGAAGCGGTGCTGGGCGCGATGGCGACCACGGTGGCGATCCTGATCATCGTCGCCGGCGCCAAGATCTTCGGCAAGGCGATCACGCTTTACCGGATCCCGCAGGACATCTCCTTTGCCATCACCCAGACCTTCACCGAGCCGTGGACGTTCATCCTGGTGGTCTGTGCGGTGCTGGTCCTGATGGGCCTGTTCCTGGAGGCGCTGTCGATGCTGCTGATCATGGTCCCGGTGCTGGCGCCGTCGCTGGTCCCGCTCGGCATCGATCCGATCTGGTTCGGCATCTTTTTCGTGATCATGATCGAATGCGCGCTGATTACCCCGCCCGTCGGCCTGAACCTTTACGTGATCCAGGCGGTTGGCCGCGCGCAGATGACCGAGGTGGCGCGTGGCGTGTGGCCGCTGTTGTCGCTGATGCTGCTGTGCGTGCTGCTGATCTATGTGTTCCCCGACATCGCGCTCTACATCCCGTTCAAGCTCTGAGCTAGGAAGGTCGTGAGATGACCAGCCAACCCGACAAGCTGCGCGCGCTTCTGGCCCAGGACGCGCTGCACGTGATGCCCTGCTGCTTTGATGCGCTGTCGGCCAAGATGATCGCGCAGGCCGGCTTTCCGGTGACCTTCATGTCCGGCTTCGCGGTCTCGGCGGTCCGCCTCGGCCTGCCGGACACCGGGCTGATCTCCTATGGCGAGATCGTCGACCAGGGCCGCAACATCTGTTCCGCGGTGTCGATCCCGGTGATCGGCGACGGCGACACCGGCTACGGCAATGCGCTCAACGTGCGCCGCACGGTGCAAGGCTATGCGCGCGCCGGCTTTGCCGCCGTGATGATCGAGGACCAGCTCGCGCCCAAGCGCTGCGGCCACACCAAGGGCAAGGCGGTGGTCGACCGGACCGAAGCGTTCGACCGCATCAAGGCGGCGGTCGATGCGCGCGAGGAGGGCAGTGACATTCTGATCCTGGCGCGCACCGACGCACGCGCCACCCACGGCCTGGACGAAGCCCTGTCCCGCGCCCAGCAGTTCGCCCAGCTCGGCGCCGACATCCTGTTCGTCGAGGCGCCGGAGACCGAAGACGAGATGCGCGCGGTCTGCCGCGAGGTGCCGGGCGCGCACATGGCGAACCTGGTCGAGGGCGGCGCTACGCCGATCCTGCCGCCGGACGTGCTGCGCGACATCGGCTACCGGCTCGCCGCCTATCCGCTGACCCTGATGTCGGCCGCGATGAACGCCATGGCCGCCGCGCTGGACGCCTTCAAGGCGGGCCGGCATCCCGACCATCTGATGGACTTTGCCGAGCTGCGCCGCGTGGTCGGTTTCGACGACTACTACGAAGCCGAACTCCGCTACGCCAACCCGCGCGAGTGAGGTAGCCCTAGGCGGCATTTGCCCGCGACCTGTCCGGTCCGAAAAATGGTTAACGCGTGTGAAACGCTTCACTGCGTGTGGAGGCGATCGCGACCACCCTGCTGGCGAGAAGTTCTTGTCACAACCCTCGACTATGGGAGGTCGCCATGGCAGCCAATGCTGCGCAAAGCACTTTGGAGGTCGGGCTTGCCGAAAGGGCGGGCCGGGCTTTCAGCTTCTTCGGTCGCACGCAAACAGACACGCGTGAGGACCAACACATCGATGCACACGCCGAGGCCGAGCTCGGACACGAGGCGTCTCAGTCCGATGATCTGTTCCGGGTCTTCGTGCTCGGAACCACCGGCGCCGGCAAAACGGCCTTTCTGGCCAGCATGTACAACAAGCTTGCCGTTCAGGATCCGAGGGTCGGCTATTTTCTGGACGTACCGGACTACCAGCGGAAGATCCTGACCCGCACGTTCCAGAGGCTGGCCGATCCAAATAAGGACTGGCCGAGAGGCACCTTACCCGGCGAGGTGTCGGAGTGGGTCTTCACTTGCGCGCACGCGAGCCCGTCCGGAACGCTGCCGTTGTTCAGCTTCCACTACCTTGACTATTCCGGGGAGTTGCTGACCGACACGGTCAAGAACCAGATCATCGAGCCTAGCGAGAAAGCGCAGTCCGCAAATTCCATCTTGGTGCTGCTGGATGGCCAAAAGGTCCTCAGCTTTGTCGCTGGCGAGCACCAGGACGAAGTGGGCTCGTTGCGCGACGATCTCGAGCACATGGTCCCGATTCTGCAGAGGCTCAGCGACAAGCCGCTCCACTTTGTGATCAGCAAGTGGGATGTGCTCGAGAAAGTCCACTCGTTGGACGTGGTGCGCGAGAAACTCCTGCAGCATCCGATGTTGCGGCTGATTGTGGATCAGCGGCGGGGCCACGCAATCCCGGTCCGCCTGATTCCGGTCAGCGCGCTGGGTCCAAATTTCGCCGAGTTGAGTGAAGACGGCGTGATGGTCAAGCGGGCCGATGCCGAACGGCCCACTCCGTTCTATGTCGAGATGCCGATCGCTTGCACGCTGATCGATGCGCTTCGCAATGTGGAAGTGGCGATTGTCGATGAGGAGGATGGCATCAGCAAGAGTTCGCAGCCGGCTTGGAAGCTGCTCATCAACATCGCGCGCGGAGCAATCTGGACGTTTCAAACCGTCGCTGGAATTGCCCCGGTGAAGACCCCGCACCAGGTCGGGCTCGCAGCACTCGCAAAGCTGTTGTCGGCGCTCGACAACAAGCTGGAGGCGGTCTCCACCCAACTGACGAATGAGTTCGAACAAGCGTTGGAAGACGTGAAATCGCGCAGCGAAGTCGTCCAGGCAATTTTGCAGAAGAGCTTGTTCTTGATGGCCAAGCTGGAGGACGAATTCCCCAGCTCGAATTTGCTGCACTAATGGGAGGGCCTGTTATGCAAAATCAAGCTTGGCCCTTCCTGGTCAGCCGCAACAAGGTGCTCGGCTATCAGACGGTCGTTTCGCCGGGTTTTCTGATCGACAGGGGCGCTGCGGACTTGCTGGCGTGCGCCGTCGAAGCGGAATTCGACGACGCCGAGGCCGGCGAGCCCATTTGCACGCAGTTGCCGGAGACGTCGGTCGGTCCGCTCACCCTGTTCTATCGCGTGAGCAGAGCGGCGGAAAAAGGACGCGTGCTCCGGGATTCGGCCGGACGCCCCGTTCTGCGCTTCGATGGCGTGGTGATGAACGGCCTCAAGGCCCGCAGTGATGTTCCGGAGCGGTGGCTTGATTCCGCCGAACGGGTTGTCGAGCCGAGCTTCAAGCGGTTCTGGAAGAGCCGTGAGCGGATCGGCCCGGTGCGGTCCGATGGCGTCGCGCCTGAGGAGATTCCGGCCGACAATCCGCGCCGCGTGTCCGGTGCACAAGATCATCACGACCGTCCAGTTACGCCGACCAAGACCGTTGACGCCACAGAGAACTCTGTTTCCGCCGGCGGCCGAACAGGCGGGCCCCTGCGTGCATGGACCTTGCACGCCCGGCTGCTCGCGGCGTTTCTCGCAGGTGCCATCGTTGGCGGAGGGCTGGTCTACTTGGCGGGCGACGGAAAAGCGCACGAGGACGGTCCGCAGTTCGAATGCACCGCGCCGACCCAAGCGAGCGGGAACGATGGTCTGATCAGATGGTCGGGGCTCGCCGACTGTCAGGGCCTCTATGAGTGACCAGAGCCGCGGCCGGCGCACAATTCAACTGGCCGCAGGAGAGGGCGTTTGGCCAGGCTGGCCCCACAGCAGCCAGCCTGCCGATCGCCGTCT
>JAAUXY010076689.1_pt1 | contig 29447 bp, 26 predicted proteins | sample 7278121 | NCBI WGS metagenome assembly JAAUXY01 (sample SAMN14350117, study PRJNA611818) | marine sediment metagenome | isolation source: surface marine sediment (1.8m) | place: French Polynesia: Moorea | collected 2018-08 | reverse complement strand
TGATGGCCGGAAAAGCAAGTCTGAGTTCATCGATTTTATTTCGAAAGGCGTAGGGCCATTTGGCGGCCACCCCCGGTTTGGAAGATGCCTGGGAGATCATGACAATCCCGATGCGGTTACCCACCGGAAAGGCCACCTCGCATTCGGAGCTGGAAAACGGGCCTAAAATAGCCATGACTTTGTCATCGGTTGCCAGTTTGCGCACCAGCCGGGTGGCTTCGGCCGGTTTGCTGGCCGTATCGTAAATGATGGTCTCCAGCGGCATTCCGTTCACTCCGCCGGCTGCATTGATTTCTTCGACGGCCATTTCAACCGCCACAATGTTTTTCTTGCACCAGTCGCTCCACATACCCTGCAGCCCGTAGGCAACGCCGATTTTAATCGGTTGAGCCGCATGGGCTGTTGCCAGCGGAATGACCAGAATCATTAAAATCACAAAGGCAGTTCTTAACAACGCTTTACCTTTATTGTCTTTTTTTAATGCGGACATAATCCCACCTCCTTGGTTGGCATCACTTAAGACGCTGATTAACGGATTTGAGCTAAAATTTTCAAACAACATATCCAATCATAAACGGCACACGTAATTGGATTTTCAATTCGGCCCATCGGCCGCTTTATTTATCGCAAAGCAAAACGCCGCCGGAGGCTGTGTTTTCTTTTGAAAATTCCTGAATGTGGATCATAAACTTCTCTTTGGGGATCCCGTATGTCTCACTGGCAATTTGCGAAATTTCTTCGCTCAATTTTCTTTTTTTATCCAACGGCAACGCGGGACCTTTGATTGATATGTGCGGCATAGCAGACCTCCCATTTACTCTAAAATATCATAAAAATGGGTTTCTACGAGAAGACATCCCTCATCACTGCGAAAAGGACCATGCGGGGTTCCCGGAGGCCGGCAGGCATAGGTATAGGGTTGAAATGTCTCCCCCCCTACGGTCAGGGTTCCGGACGCCAAAAATACTTCTTCCCAGTAGTCGTGCTCAAATGGCTCGGTGGTGAAGGCCCCCGGTTGAAAACGCAGCAAGCGCGTGCGCGATCCCTTTTTATTGTCCTCGTCCAGCGATCCGGCCAGAATTTTCTGCTCAATACCATCCGGATATCCGACCGGGGTTTCCCAGCCGGATGAAAGGTCCAATGTAAAAAACTCCAAATGTTCTTTAATCATGGTTTACCCTTTCTGTTGGTTTTTTAATGTGATTTGAGCTACTTTAGGACCCGGTCGTCCAGGGCGCTAAAGTCCTGCCGAACAGTATCCACAAGCCCCGGGTCGATGTCTGCTGAAACCAATTCCTCCTGTTCACCGCCGTGCGCCGCAATCTGCCCCAGGGGATCAACGATCATACTGTTGCCGGCATATTGTTTACCATCATTGGAACCGGCCGCATTACAGGAGATCAGATAGGCAAGGTTTTCATGTGCCCGGGCCCGGTTAAACAGTTTCCAGGCTTCCAGACGAACATGCGGCCAGGCCGAAGCAACTAAAAAGAACTGGGCACCTTGATCCACCATACGACGAAAAAGTTCAGGGAAGCGCAAGTCATAGCAGGTTGAAAATCCGCAGATCCCCCAGGGCGTTTCGGTCACCACGACTTCTTCACCCGGGGTCAGGATCTGCGTCTCGTCCGATTGATAACCGAACAGGTGGATTTTACGATAGCAGGCGGCGATTTCCCCCTCGGGATTGATAAAAATGGTGGTGTTATAAAATTTCTGATCCTGATTTTCGACCATACTGCCCATCAAGATGTGCACGTCGTGGTCGCGCGCTTTTTGCTTGAAGGCGCTGACTAACGGACCATCTAATGACTCGCTATCACTTTGGTAGCGGTCAAATGAAAAAAAACCGCAGGGCCAAATTTCAGGAAGCAAGATAAGATCACTTTCAGCGGCCTGATCGACTAATCCGAGGGCGTGGGCGATAGTCTCATCCTTCGGTCGATCTTTCATTTCCAGTTGAATGCTGGTAACTCGCATTTTCCACCTCGCTTAAATTCAATGAAAACGGTCTCAACTGATGTTTTAAAAATGTGTTCTATAAATTCTCGAGCAAAGACTTTTCGGTTGCATCCAGATGATATTTTATGGCCCGAACCGCAGCCTCTTTATCCTTTTGATGCAGGGCTTCGAGAATATCTTGATGTTCACGAATAACCTCCGAGACCCGCCCGGGACTCGCCAGCGCTTTTTGGCCCAATATGGAAATAAAATCGCGTATATTTCCCATAATCGATTCCAGCAGGCTATTTTCGTAACGGCGAATCAGGTTCATGTGAAAAGACTTATCTGCTTCCAGAAAGCTATATGTACCCGAGGTTTGGTGATCATTGATCATTTGCTCCAGGCTATCATCAAGCGGCTCAAGATCCTTCTCACTGACATCATCAACCAGCTGTTCGATGACATAGGCTTCGATCATCTTGCGGGCTTCAAAGAAATCCTGAATTTCCTTTTTAGAAAAATCCTTTATTTTAAAACCGCGTCCGCGCAATGAAATAAAGAAACCTTCGGCGGTTAGCTGTAAGAGGGCCTCCCGAATAGGGGTACGCGATACACCCAGAATTTCCGCAAAATGATTGGCAGAATAAACTTCATCAAACGCCAACTGGCCGTTGATCAGGAGGGCTTTGATTCTTTCATAGGCTTGATTTTGTAATGTCCCCGGTTGTTCTAATTTAATTAAATTATCCATTTTATTTAGAATTTAGTTGGTGGTGATAATATCAGGTTCGGCTTTACAATCCTTTTTGCTGCATGTTGCATGTTGCATACTACATGCAATATTTCATGTCAAATAGATTTACCCGATCGTCCAATAAAGCATCGACTCGTCCATTGCTTCTTGCTTCAAAATAATGCGGTAATTTTAGGCAATTTGTCTTGACAGCCGCCTCCCAAATCGGTATGCGATATTTAATATATTGCATACCTGCCCTCTCTGATGATCATCCAGATTGGATGGTTTTCTACAATTCATTCAGAAAGGAATTCAACCATGGAGCAAATCATACCTATTTCGCGTGCCAAGTCACTGAAAGAACAGGCATATGATAAGCTCAAAGAGCTCATTATTACCGGCGCCCTCGAGCCGGGTGCGCTGCATAATGAGAAACGACTGGCCGAAGCCCTGGGCGTTTCGCGCACACCGGTAAGAGAAGCCCTCTTAGAACTCAGCCGGGAGGGCATGGTGGCTTTTGTTCCAGGAAAAGGCGTTGAAATATGTAAATTTACCGCGCAGCAGGTTCGAGAAGTCTTTGAAATCCGAAAGATTATAGAAGGTTATATCATCAAAAAAATTGCCGCCCGGCTCACGGATACAGACATCAAAGAAATCGATGAGAATATCAGCAACCAGGAAAAAATGCTGCTTAACACTGAAAGGCTGGCATTCATCGAACACGATAAGCAATTTCACCTGTATCTGGCTTCCAAGATTGGAAACCAACAAATCGAATCGATCCTCGACAACCTGAGGGACCAGATGCATCTCATGGGCATCAGGGCTGTCGAAGATGAATCCCGCATGAAACAGGTCATCGAAGAGCATCGCGCCATTTTTTCCGGTTTGAAGGAAGGCAATCCGCAGAAGGCCTTTGAAGCCCTGATAAACCATCTTGAAAACACCGAAAAGATCATTGCCGAAAAAATTGAAACCCAGGAAACGCAATAAAAGGGAAAGCAAATGAAACCCGCTAAAATGGACGAAACCTTTCAAAGAATGGATTCTAAAGGATTTTATTGTTTAGAGATTCCTGAAAATCTGAATATGGCCCGGCTCATCGTTGACTATTGGGCCCAACATGGCCGCGGAGAGGAAGTAGCCATTTATTACAAGGATCGGCAAATTACCTATCAAGATTTAAAAGATATGACCGATCGTTTTGCGGCCGCCATGCATCGACTCGGCATATCCAAAGGCGACCCGTATCTCATCCGCACCCCTAACCAGCCCGAATACATGGTTTCTTTTCTCGGCGGACAGAAAATCGGGGCTGTGCCCATCCCGACCAGCACCATGCTGAGGGAATATGAATTGGAGCATATTATCAACAATAGCGAGGCCGTGGCCGTCATCACTACCAGTGCCTACACCGAGGCCATTGAAAACATATGTCCCAAGTGCAAAACGCTCAAGCATGTGATTGTCATCGGTGAAACTCAAGGCGATCTGATTTCCTACGCAGAACTGATGAAGGAAGATGCCGCATCTCTTCCATTTGTGGAAACGCACAAAGATGACCCTTCATTTTTTCTGTATACTTCCGGGACCACCGGCGCACCGAAAGGAGTTGTACACGGCCATCGGTTTGCCATTGGCGCCGGAGATCCCATCGGCAAATTCACCATGGGGCTTGAAAAAGGCGATATCTGCGGCGGACCCACCGCATTAACCTGGATGTATGCCCTCGGGCACAACCTGATATTTGCGTTTCGATGGGGTGTTGCCACTGCTATTTATGCCGATGAACGTTTTGATTCAGAAAAAGCATATGAATTCATCGAAAATTACAAAATCACTATATTTGCCGGCACGCCGACGATTTATCGAATGATGCTGGCCGTCAAGGATGCTGAAAAAAGATACGATACCCGCTCTCTAAAATACTGCCTCAGTTCCGGAGAGCCTTTGCTGGCAGAGACCTGGCGCGAATGGATGCGGCGATTTAATGTTAAAATTATTGACAGCATGGGACAAACCGAAGCCCACGAATTCTGCACGACCCAGACACAGCTGCCCGTAAAAATCGGGTCCATGGGAAAACCCCTTCCGGGAATTGAGGTCGCGATCGTCAATGATAAAGGTGAACGGCTTCCGCCGGGTGAAATGGGCCATCTTGCCATCCGTAGAGATCATCCCGGTCTTTTTACAGAATATTTCAAGATGCCCAAACAGATGGAAGAAATCTCGCTGCCCAATAACTGGTATGACACCAAAGACCTGGCACATGTAGATGAAGACGGCTATTTCTGGTATGGCGCCAGATCCGATGACATCATGACCTGCCATGGATACCGTATTTCACCGGCTGATGTCGAAACTGCCCTACAGGAACATGAGGCCGTGCTGGAGTCAGGTGTGGCGGGCGTCACGGATCCGGAAATGGGCGAAAAGGTCAAGGCCTGGGTGGTGCTGCATGATGGCTTCGATCCCACGCCGGAATTGGCTAAAATTCTCCAGGATCATGTCAAGGCCACCATTGCTCCCTATAAATATCCCCGGGAGATCGAGTTCCTGGAGGAACTCCCCAAAACATCTTCCGGAAAAATTCTGAGAAGAGAACTACGACGGTGGGATAAAGAAAAACAGGATAAAAAGTAGAAAAGAAAAAGTTATAATTTGTTTCTGATGGTGTGTAGGGCTGTTTATTCCATTAAACGAGAGTCTTTAATATTAACGAGCACGAAATGCTGATGAAGGCATTCGAATCGCACCTTGTCAGTATTCCGATGTGCCCCATTTTCGTCATTGGGGAAAAAATTGGGGTAAGTACAAGAGGAGCGCCGCTAACGATGAAATTTCAATTTAGGGTTGACGAAAAAGCCGGCCAGAGAGAAATCGAATATGAAGTTAACGGGGCCGTTTTATGCGGTTATACGGGACGCGATCAGGAAGCGGTTCGTAAACATATCGATGAATTGGCCAAAGAGGGGGTCGAGCCCCCTCCTTCAGTGCCGATGTTGTTTCCCAAGCCGCCCTGGAGCTTAACGCAAAAAGAAGCCATCCAGGTCGAAGGCCGCGAAACTTCCGGTGAGGTTGAATTTTTTATTCTGGCAGATAAAAGCAACATCTATGTCGGCGTTGCCAGCGACCATACCGATCGAGAGCTGGAGAGGATTGATATCCGCAAATCAAAACAAGTGTGCCCCACCATTCTTTCGAAGACAATATGGAATTACGAAGAAGTTAAGGACACCTGGGATCAAATCCAAATCCGAAGCTGGGCAACAAAAGACGGGCAAAAAACCATCTACCAGGAGTCAACGGTCGGATCCATTCTGCCGCCGGAAGACTTGATACGACTGGTTCAGCAGAGCTTAAATAGTCACATTGACGGCATTGCCCTCTTTTCGGGCACACCGCCCATTTTAGCCGGCGAAATGGTATTTGCAGATCGTTTTGAAGGCGAACTGCTGGATAGCCACTTTGACCGCAAGATCACCATTAAATATGACATTCATACACTGGAGTGGTTTAAGGACTAGCTGTTTTCATAGCACTGATACGCAAGGAGAAAATAAAGGATGCCAGAAAAGCAACCAACAAAATGGGTTGGTAAGGGAATGAAGCGCAAAGAAGACCTCCGCCTCTTGACGGGTCGGGGACGCTTTATGGATGATATTCGTCTGCCGAATATGAAGTACGCCGCCATACTCCGCAGCCCTTATCCGCATGCCTGGATCAGGGGAGTGGATGTATCCCGGGCCCTCAAGGTTTCCGGTGTCAGGGGGGTTCTGACCGGTGAAGATGTGGCCGGCATGTCACAGCCATTTCCGGTGGGTGTGCCGATTCCGCCCAAGTATTACAGCTGCGCAGTGGACAAGGTCCGATATGTCGGTGAACCGGTGGCTGTGATTGTCGCCGATAGCCGCTATATCGCTGAAGATGCCTTGGACATGATCGAAGTCGAGTATGAACCGTTACCAGTGGTAATGGACATCGAGGCGGCCGCCGAACCGGATGCCCCGATTCTGCATGAAAACATCGGCAGTAATATTTATTCGCACCGGTTTTTTCAATACGGTGAAATGCAAAAAGCCTACGAAGAAGCGGATCTGGTGGTCAAAGGCAAGTTTCTTTTTCCGAAATACGGATCGACGCCGATTGAAACCTATGGGGTTATCGCTTCTTACAATCCCTTCAATGAAGAATTTTTGATCTACAACAATTATCAGGGACCATTTGTCAATCATTCTCTGGTCGCGATTGCGCTCGGGATTCCGGAAAACAAAATGCGCTGGATCGTACCCACCGATATCGGCGGCGGATTTGGCACCAAAACCGGCCTGTATCCTTATATCGCCTTGATCGCACTGGCGGCTAAAAAAACGGGCATGACGGTCAAATGGATCGAAGACCGCCGCGAGCATCTTCTGGCCAGCGCCACGGGGACCGATCGCGTCACTTATATGGAGGCTGCCGTTAAAAAAGACGGGACCATCCTGGGGCTCAAAGATAAGGCCATGGACAATACCGGCGGATACATCCGCGCCCCGGAGCCCGGATGTGCCTATCGCAGCACCGGTAATCATACAGGCGCTTATCAGATTCGGAATTTAGATCGCGAAGTCATGGTCGTGGGTACCAACAAATGTCTGACAGCTCCCAATCGGGGTTATACCTGTCAGGAACTTTATTTCAGTGTCGAGCGCTTGGTGGACATGGTGGCAGCCGAATTAAAAATGGATCCGGCTGAAGTCAGATTTAAAAACATAATTCAGGCGGACCAATTTCCCTACACGACCGCCACTGGAGGGATTTACGATGCCGGTGATTACCCCAAGGCTTTCCAGATGGCGTTGGACAAGATTGATTATAAAAACATGCGCAAGCAACAAGCGAAAGCCCGCAAGGAAGGTCGGTATATCGGCATCGGGCTGGCAACTGTAGTGGATCCCTCGGTCACCAACATTGCCTACGTGACCCTGGCGTTGACGCCGGAGCAAAGAGCCAAGGGGCATCCCAAGTCGGGATCCGGGGAATCGGTCATCGTCAAATTAGACCCTTTGGGTAAAGCCCATGTGATTGCCTGTACCAACCCGCAGGGACAGGGGCACGAAACGGTCATATCGCAAATTGTGGCCGATGAGCTCGGTATCGACCCTGATGATGTGACCGTCAGTGATGTGGTCGACACCCATGATCGTGTTTACACCATCACAACCGGGAGCTATTCCAGTCGCTTTGCCTCGGTGGGCGTGAATGCAGTCGTTGCGGCAACCCGTAAAGTAAAGGAAAAGATGAAAAAAATTGCCGCACATCTCCTGGAAGCCAATCCCGATGACATCGAAGCCCGGGAGGGCAAATTCTACGTCAAAGGCTCCCCGGACAAATCCATTAAGGTCCGGCATATCGCCGGTACGGCGCACTGGAACCAATCCGCATTGCCGCCGGACATGGATGTGGGTTTGTATGCCAGCAGTCTGCTCTCCATGCCGACTTCCCAGCCGCCGGATCAGCTGGATCGCGTGGATTCCTCCAACACCTATGGGTTTATCGCCGAAGCCATCGTGGTCGAGGTAGATCCCGAAACCGGACAGGTTGAGTTTTTAAAATGGGCCAGCGTACATGATGCCGGAACCGTTTTGAATCCCATGCTTCTGGAAGGTCAGGTGATGGGAAGTATTGCCCACGCTTTGGGCGGCACCCTTTATGAAGAATGGGCTTACGATGAAAACGGCCAGTGCCTGACCGCCTCTTTTCAGGACTATCTAGTACCGACGGCAATGGAAGTCCCCAGGGTGGACATCGGGCATGTAGAAACGCCCTCCCCGCTGACGGCGCTGGGATCAAAAGGCGCCGGTGAAAGTTCAACCATGTCGGTGCCGGTCGCGATCGCAAATGCGATTGCCGACGCCCTCGCGCCTTTAGGGGTCACCATAAACGAATTGCCCCTGAGCCCCAGTAAAATATGGCACCTCATTCAGGATGCCAAAGAAAAAAAATGAATTCGCCATCAGGGAGTCTTTTATGAAACTGGAAGGAACATATAAATTCAAGGCCTCTCAGGAGAATGTATGGGAAGTCCTGACCAATCCGCGGCATCTCGAAAAGGCGATCCCGGGCTGCGAAACATTAGCGGAAATCGAACCCGGCAAATATGATGCCACCTTGAAGATTGGCATTGCAGCCATCAAAGGAACTTACAAGGGGATCGCCGAAGTGGCGGATCCCCAGCCTCCGGATAAATACCGCCTGATTGTCGAAGGCGGTGGTACCCCTGGATTTGTGAAGGGGGAAGCCTTGATCGAATTGTCCTCTCAGGACCAGAGTACGATGATCTCTTATAAAGGCGAGGGGCAGGTCGGTGGGCTGATCGCAGGCGTGGGACAGAGATTGATCAGCGGCATCGCCAAAATGATGCTGGGTCAGTTTTTTAAGCAAATCGCCAAAGAATTAAAAGCGCTCTAGCAAATAATAACAGGAGAACGGAAATGAAACCATGCGCGTTTGAATACTTTAACCCCCAATCCGTGGAAGAGACCATCGAGCTGCTGGATCGCTACGCTGATGAAGCCAAGATCATTGCCGGCGGTCAGAGCCTGGTCCCCATGATGAACTTCAGACTGGCACGTCCTGAAATTCTGATCGACATCAACGGAATCAAAGAACTGGACTATATTAAAACCGACGGCGATGAACTCGTAATTGGGGCGTTAACCCGCGAAAGAGATATTGAGCAATCTCCACTGGTCATCGAAAAATGGCCCCTTCTTTCTGAAGCCATATCGTATATCGGCCACAGCGCCATCCGAAATCGCGGAACCATCGGGGGCAGTCTGGTGCATGCGGATCCTTCGGCTGAAATACCGACCGCGCTGTGCGCCCTCAATGGTAAACTAAAAGTGGTGGGTCCATCGGATGAAAAGATTTTGGCACCCGAAGAATTTTTCCTGACCTATTTGACCACTTCCCTGGAACCGTCAGATCTCCTGGTAGAGATCCGGATTCCCGCCCTGCCGGAGAAAATGGGCTGGTCTTTCAGAGAATTGAGCCGGCGTTCGGGTGACTTTGCCATCGTGGCGGTAGGAATTTTACTTATTACAGAAAAGCCGGGGATTTGCAGTGAAGCGCGAATCTCAATGGGCGGTGTTGCCCCCACCCCGATTCGCGCCGAAGAAGCCGAAGCACTTTTAACCGGTCAGAAAATTACCGAAAAATTGATCGCAGCGGCGGCGCAACAGGCCGCCGAAGAAACCGACACCGAACCCGATTATCATGCTTCGGCTGAATATCGTAAGGATATGGCAAGGGTTTTTGTCAAGAGAGGATTGCAAGAGGCATGGAATATGATCAATGGAGGCCAATAGAATGACAGACAGTCGTCGCATCATGGTAAAGGTAAATGGCGTGGATTATGAGCGTCTGGTAGAGCCCAGGCGGCTTTTGGTTGATTTCTTAAGAGATGATTTGGAATTGGTCGGAACTCATGTCGGGTGCGAACATGGCATATGCGGTTCCTGTTCTGTTTTTTTCAACGGCCGGGTGGTGCGTTCGTGCCTGATGTTTGCGGTCCAAGCCGACGGGGCTGAAATAATGACCGTCGAAGGACTCGCCGAAGGCAAGCAATTGCACCCGCTTCAAGACGCCTTTCAGGAAAAACACGGTTTGCAATGCGGCTTTTGCACTCCGGGGATGTTGATGACGGCCTATGAATTTCTTGATGAGAACGCCAATCCTACAGAGGAAGAAGCGCGCAAAAATATGTCCGGTGTCCTCTGCCGTTGCACCGGTTACAAGCAGGTTGTCGACTCGGTCATGGAGGCGGCCCAGCAAATGAGGAAGAAATGATCTTTCAACAAATTATCAACGGTCTGATGTTGGGCGCCACCTATTCCCTGGTGGCGATCGGGTATACGCTTATTTTCGGCGTGCTCGGCATTCTTCACTTTGCCCACGGCGAAGTCCTCATGGCCGGGGCGTTTATGGGGCTCTATATCATCATCTGGAGCGGTTTACCGCTTTATATTACCCTGCCCCTGGCCATGCTGGCCACCGGTATCCTGGGTGTTCTAATTGATTTGCTGGCGATTCGACCGTTAAGAAAAGATTTTCATCTGGCGCCGCTGTTGAGCACCATCGGCGTCACCATCATTATACAGAATCTGGCCGTAAAGCTTTTCGGCGGGTTTGGCACCCGTTTTCCCGATGCGATCGGTACTGCCAATTACCAGGTCGGCTCGTTTTTTATCAGTTCCGTGAATGTCCTTATACTGGGGATTGCGCTTTTTTTAATGGTCGGCCTGTATTTTTTTATTGCCAAGACAAAAATCGGAAAGGCAATGCGCGCTGTCTCCGAAAGCCACATGGTCGCCGGATACCTGGGTGTCAACGTGGACTGGATCGTTTTGATCACCTTCGGCATTGCCTCGGCCCTGGCGGGTGCAGCCGGTGTGATGATCGGGTTGTCCTTTCACGCTATTTCTCCATTTATCGGATTGACATTTGCCCTTAAAGGTTTGGTGGTCATGCTTTTGGGAGGACTGGGTAATGTGGCCGGTGCGATGATCGGGGGTCTAATACTGGGGTTGGCAGAGGTGCTCAGCATCGTTATCCTGCCCACCGAGATTAATTTGCAGGACATTTTTTCTTTTGGCATCATGATCCTTATTCTGATTTTCAAGCCCACCGGGCTTTTTGGAACACGAATTCGGCAAGGTTAAAGGGGTGTTGATTTGGATTATCTGACATCAGTGATCACGATTGCGGGCATTCATATAATTATGGCCCTCAGCTTCTACCTGCCCTTTATGACCGGCCAGATATCCCTGGGCCAGGCCGGTTTTATGTCCATCGGCGCTTACGCGTCGGCGGTCTGCACCGTTAAATTCGGTCTCCCCTATGTACCGGCGGTCCTGATCGGCGGTATGTGTGCTGCGGTGGTCGGTTTTATTTTGGGAATTCCAGCACTGCGTATCAAAGGTATTTATCTGTTGTTGTTGACCCTGGGATTTGGTGAGATCGTGCGCGTGGTCTTTATTAACATCGATTACATCGGTGCCGCCGCCGGTTTTCCGGGAATCCCCTATCAGGAGCACACCCTGCTGTATGCCTACGCGATGGTACTGATATTGATAATATTTTTCAATCGATTGCGAAAATCCCGCATGGGTCGGGCTTTTCAGGCCGTCGGCAGTGATGAAGATGCCGCTGAAGTCATCGGGGTAAACATCACCGCTGTCAAATTGATCGCCTTCTCCAGCGGCGCCTTTATTGCCGGTATCGGCGGGGGGATCTTCGCTCACTATCAGGAGTATATTGAGCCGCTCATGTTCGACGTCATGCATGCTGTTGAGCTGATTGTGTTTACCATTTTTGGCGGAATCCAGATATTCTGGGGCCCAATTTTCGGCGCCTTTGTCCTGACCCTGCTTCCCGAATTTTTGCGTGTCATTCAGGAATGGCGCATGGAGCTTTACGGTGCGCTGCTTATTATCATGATGATCGTCAGACCCCAGGGAATTATCAGCCTGGATTCTGTCAAGACCATTGAATCAGCCGTTCGCCGGCTTTTTGGAATAAAGACCGCCGGGATTTTCAGCCCGGGTCGAACGGAGGGTGAATGATTCTTAAAATAAAAAATATTGTTAAATATTTCGATGGCTTTTGCGCACTTATGAATGTGGGACTTGAAGTTGAGGAAAATTCCTTACATGCCATCATCGGCCCCAACGGCGCCGGCAAAACCACTCTCTTTAACCTGATCAGCGGAATGTACGATGCCAGTGAAGGCCAGATCGCATTCCGAAAACAGCCCCTCGACGATCTAAAACCCCATAAGAGAACCGAGCTGGGAATTTCGAGAACATTTCAGATCGTGAGACTTTTCGGCCACATGAGCGTTCTGGAAAATGTGATGTTGGGAGGTCACTGCAAAACCCGAACCGGACTTTTGAAGACCCTTTTCAGGATTTCCCTGCGGGAATTGGAGGAAGAAAAAGCCACCCGCGAAAATGCCATGCATTGGTTGGAATTTGTCGGCATTGCTCACAAAGCCGATCAGGTTGCCGTCAACCTGCCCCATGCCGAGCAGCGGCTGGTTGAAATTGCAAGGGCGCTCAGTCAGAACCCTGATTTGCTGCTTTTCGACGAGCCTGCCGCCGGAATGAATCCAAAAGAGACCTTGGATCTGGAATCTTTAATCGTTAAAATCAACCAGATGGGCAAGACCGTTCTGCTTATCGAGCATAATATGGATCTGGTGATGGAAATCTCCAATGTGATCTCGGTACTCAATTTCGGTGCGAAGATTGCCGAAGGCAATCCATCCGAAATCCAGGAAAATCCTGAGGTCATCGAAGCCTATTTAGGCAGAAAAAGGTAGCTGTGATGCTGTCGGTCGAAAACATTTCAGCCGGATACGGCGGAATTCTGGCAATCAATGAGGTCAACATAGAAGTCCAACCCGGCGAGGTCGTGGTTCTGATTGGTGCCAATGGTGCGGGGAAGAGCACGCTGTTGAGAACCATATCCGGTGCCCTGAAACCCAAACAGGGGCAAATTCTCTATCAGGATCATAAGATTGACGGTGCAAAACCCCATCGGATCGTCAAGTTGGGAGTTGTTCAAATTCCCGAAGGACGAGGGATACTGTCCCGCATGACGGTGAAGGAAAATTTGGAAATGGGCGCCTACCTGCGCGCTGATAAAAACGGTATCGCCCAGGATCTGGATCAGGTGTTTGAAAAATTCCCACGCTTAAAGGAACGCCTGGACCAGAATGCGGGTACCCTTTCAGGCGGCGAACAGCAGATGCTGGCCATCGGCCGGGCCCTGATGGCAAAACCACAATTGTTGCTCATGGATGAACCTTCTCTCGGGCTGGCACCGGTTTTAGTGGAATTTATCATGGAAACCATCCAGGAACTGCGTGCCAAAGACAATTATACCATATTGCTGGTAGAGCAAAACGCCAACCAGGCATTGACGGTGGCGGATCGCGGTTACGTAATGGAAACCGGTCGCATTGTTTTAGAAGGCGAAAGTCAGGCCTTGCGCGATAATGAAGAAGTCCAGAAAGCCTATCTGGGAAAAAGGGGCCGCAACGCCCAGGTTTGAAAAACCATTGCAACCTAATTTTTATCAAGTAGGCGTCAGAACTGTCGCTCAAAAGAAGATCATCAGGCGAGATAAGGGAGGTGATAAACCAAAACGAAAGGGGCCCTCATTGGGTCCAATACCCTATTACTTGCATTCGAAAGGAGGGTACCATGGTAAAACAGAAGCGTTTTTTGCCAATCGTAACGATTGCCTTTGTATTGGCTATCGTACTGGCCGTTGCTCCTTCAGCTGAGGCCGGCAAGCTTTCCGGCAGCACCGTCAAAATTGGCGGAATCTATTCCGTTTCGGGCGTCTGCGCCGAGTGGGGCACAGCTGCCAAAATTTCAGCTGAAATTGCGGTCGAAGAAATCAATGCAGCCGGCGGAATCGGCGGTGTTCCGATCGAGATGGTGTGGTACGATGTTGGCTGCAAAGCGCCACCTGCCATCCCGGTGGTTGAAAAACTGGCCAAACAGGATAAGGTTCTGGTGGTCAATGGACCCTGCCAGAGTTCGGTCTGTGAAGTCATCTTCCCCAAGCTAAACCGATTGAAGATGCCGATGATTTCCTTTTGCTCATCCAAACCCGGATTGTCGGCGCTGAGTCCCTGGGCATTTCGAAATACCTTGACCAGCGACAAGCAGCTTGACCCGGCGGTGACGAAATGGAAAGAAAAATACGGAATCAAGTCCGCAGTGATCCTATACAACTCGGAAGATGCCGTTTCCACGGTTGAGGGTAAAAAAATCATGCCCGTGTTGTTCAAGAAACACGCCATAGAGCTCAAAAAAATGTTTACGTTCCAGACCCAAACCGTTGATTTTGCACCTTTTATGACCGAGATTAAGTCACTGAATCCGGATGGAATTGCGGTGGGCTCCTGCTACGAAGCCGGCGCCAAGATTGCCATCGAAGCCAAGAAACAGGGGCTTAAGGCACCCATGCTGGGCGGCGCCTGCAACAGCACACCGGGATTGATTGAAATTGGCGGGCCAGCGGTTGAAGGCTATTACGGTTCAACCGCCGCTTGGATCGGTGGCAACCCCGATCCCAGAATGGTCAAATATCTTGAAAAATTCAAAGCACGTTCTCCGGGTGGCAAAGCACCCCCTTACGGTGGTCCCCGCTCATATGACAACGTTTATATCATCAAGAAGATCATGGAAGAACAAGGGGTGACCAACCAACCCGGCGACCTGGCCAAAGACCGCGATAGAATTCGCATGGGCTGGGAACAGCTGAAAAATTTCAATGGTATTTCCGGCATGACCACCATGGACAAAAATGGTGACGGAGTTGGCGGCGTCAGGACGCTGGTGGTTGAAAGTGGCAAATTCATGGCCAAGTAAAACAACCCTGATCACAAGGGAATAGGTGAATGTGATTGGCCACTCGCCATGGCTTATGAGTGCACACTGAGTTTCAGGCGGGTGGCTACATTCACGTTCTGCATCGGAAATAATAAACGAATATATTTAAAATCCGTCTCAAAAGATCACCCTCCCCTCGTTGGTGGGTTCGCCCGCAGCGCAATAGCAGGCCAACGGCTCAATTTGTGGGTATTGGAGGTTTTTTGAGATGGCTTGTGGATAGATTCGTAAACATAATATGAGACAAAAGCAGAAACTGAATCGGGAGGTAGCATAATGGCGGGGATCGAACAGATATTTGAAGACGTCCGAAAAGACGGGAGAACCACACTGACTGAATTTGAAGCCAAACAGGTTCTGGCGGCTGCGGGAATAGCCGGCACCCGTGAAGAATTGGCCGCCAGTGAGGAGGAGGCCGTATCAAGGGCACAAAAACTGGGGTACCCGGTTGTGTTGAAGATTTCATCGCCGGATGTTTTGCACAAGACCGATGCCGGCGGCGTCAAGATCGGCTTGAATGATGAGGAGGCTGTCCGTCAGGGGTTTCGAGATATTATGAAGGCCGTCACCGCCAAGCATCCGGATGCGAACATCCAAGGCATTCTGGTCCAGGAGCTGATCGAAGGCGGAATTGAAACGATTTTAGGCGTTGCCAACCGTCCGCCCTTTGGCCCGGTGGTGGCCTTTGGTCTTGGTGGTGTGTTCGTGGAACTGCTTAAGGATATCGCATTGCGTCTGGCGCCGATTGATGAAAACGGCGCCGCCGATCTGTTGGATGAGATTAGAGGGTCAAAAATGCTCGACGGTTTTCGCGGCCAGCCGGCAGCCGACAGAGCGGCTTTGGCCAAGGTCATTGCCCAACTTTCCGAGCTGGCATTTAAATTTCATGCAAATGTTGAAGAATTAGATATTAACCCTCTGGTTGTAAAAGGAAATCGAATTGTAGCCCTGGATGCATTAATTACGCTTAAAGATAAAAAGGGCGACGTTAAAAAAGAAATTGCCAAAAGTGCCGCTTTAAATGATATCCGGGCCGTTCTGGAGCCCAAGTCGGTGGCAGTCATCGGTGCATCAACCAATCCAACCAAGACCGGCCATGTATTGCTCAAAAATATCGTGGTCAACGGTTTTCCCGGCAAAGTGTATCCTATCAATCCCAATGCCGACGAGATCATCGGCCTCAAGGCCTACCCCAAGATACTTGAAGTGCCCGATGATATCGACCTGGTCTTCTTTCTGCTGCCGGGCAAGTTTGTCCCCACCCTGTTTGAAGATTGCGCCAAAAAAGGTGTCAAAGCCGCGGTGATCATATCTGCCGGCTTTGCCGAAGTGGGCGAAGAGGGCAAAAAAGAACAGGAAAAGCTGGCCGAACTTATCCGCAAGACCGGTGTGCGTTGCCTGGGGCCCAACTCGATTGGATTCATCAACATGGACCAGAAACTGGTGGCCAGCTTTATTCTGTTCGAAAACTGGGAAGATGGTTCCATTGCACTGGGCGGCCAATCCGGGATTTTTGCCGGTGCGGTGGCCGATCAGGTCATGTCCCGCACGGTCCAGCGCATCGGCGTCGGAAAAAGCGTCATCTTTGGAAACAAAATCGATCTGGACGAAAGTGACTACCTGGAGTGGGCCTGGAAAGATCCGGGAAGCAGCATGATGGCGATGCATCTGGAAGGGATGCACAACCCTCGCCGCTTTTTCTCCATTGCCAATAAGGCCAAGGCGGACATGCCGATTCTGGTGTTAAAACCCGGCCGCACCGAATCTGGCGCCAAAGCCTCTGCCTCGCATACCGGCTCCCTGGCACTTGACGACACCATCGTTGATTATGCCTATCGGCAGTACGGCATTACGCGCGCATATGATCTTGAGGAATTTTTAGAGTATATGAAAGCTTTTCAATATCAACCGCTGCCCCAGGGAAACCGGGTCGGCATCGTCACCTTCAGTGGCGCCAATGGCGTAATGGCCTCGGATGAGCTGGAAGCGCGCGGTTTTGTGCTGTCTGAATTCAGCCCTAAAACCCAGGAGCGTTGTAATAAGTTTTTGCCGGAATGGCAGCCGCCAATGAATCCGCTCGATCTTTGGGCGGCCCTGGGATCCGGCAACCGGCTTACGCATGAAGAAGGCATTCTCTCTGTTCTGGATGACGAAAATGTGGATTCCGTGCTGGTAATCCTGCTGGCACTGGCAAATGCGGATTTTGACGGTATTCGCGAGATTTACCAGCAGGCCAAGGAGCTTCATCCGGAGAAGCCGCTCTATACGGTGGCGCTGGGAGGCGCCGTTAAGCAAAGATGGCTCAAAGAGGTCGACGGCTTGAACATGCCTTTTTTCGAGAACACCTTGATTGCCGTTAAAGCGCTAACAGCCGCCAGGCGCTACGCCATCGATCGGGAACGAATGCAGCCGGATCCGCTGCTGCCGGAATAATGTCGCTGCTCAGAATTGCGGGCAACGATCAATATTGTAATAAAAAAAGATCCTTTGTTTTTTGAGATGAAAGCAAACCGGAAAAATCCAGACGATTCAAGAGCCAAGGCTTCGGCCTCTAAAACAAAAGATATGGAGCCCCTTTACCTGAGGGGATATTGTCGCGTGTGCAACCGGCACTATTTTTATAAAAACAAACTGGACACAGGCCATCTGCAATTACGGCAGCATCACGGCGGCATTTGTCAGAATTGCAATTACGCCTGTGCCACAATTAAAGACAAAACAGGCCGTTAATTATGATTATCGACTTTCATGTGCACACCGCCTATTACCGCAGCCGGACGCCGGCTTATATGGAATTGCTGCAGCGGGGCTGGGGCGACCGCCTGGACTGGATGCTGGAGACCTATTCTTCACCGCAGGCCTTTTTGGGTCTCATGGATGAAGCCGGCATTGATTACGCCGTCATACTGGCAGAGCTGGCGCCTATTACCTCCGGAATCGCGGCCAATGAAGATGTGGCTGAATTCTGCTCCCATAGCCCGCGTCTGATTCCCTTTGCCAGTATTGATCCGAACACATCTCAGAATCCGGCTGATGAACTGGAGAAATGGGTGTGCCATCAGGATTTCAAGGGCTTAAAGCTATATCCGACCTATCAACATTTTTATCCCAACGAGACCAAACTCTATCCGCTCTACGGCAAAGCCCAGAAGCTGGGTATCCCGGTGCTGCTGCATATTGGCTCGTCGATATTTACCGGTGCCCGGTTAAAATACGGAGATCCCATATATATCGATGATGTGGCGGTCGATTTTCCGGAACTCAAACTGCTGATGGCACACAGCGGGCGTCCGTTCTGGTATGAGAAAGCGCTGGCGCTGGCCCGCATTCATGCAAATGTATACATGGAGGTGTCCGGTCTGCCGCCGCAAAATCTATTGACCTATTTTCCGGAACTGGAGCGCATCGCGCATAAAGTGGTCTATGGCTCTGATTGGCCGGGGGTGCCGACCATCAAAGAAAATATAACTGCTCTGCAGAGTTTAAAGATTAATGAAGACGCCAAACGAAAGATTCTGGGTGAAAATGCAGCCAGGCTGTTAAATCTGACCCCGCAATCCCCTTAATTATCATTCGGTATCCAAGTGGAACACTGAGACAGCTGAAAAGGAGGATGTATGGAAAGCCGGTATTTTGATCCTGAAATTGAGACGGCATCTCGCGACGAGCTCAGGCGTTTGCAGGAACGAAAACTCAAGGCCCTTGTTCAGCATGCCTGGGATCATAGCCCCTTTTACAAAAAGCGTTTCCAGGAGGCCAATGTCACGCCGGATCAAATCCGCACCCTGGAGGACATTTACAAGCTGCCTTTTCTGACCAAAGAAGATCTACGACAGGACCAGGAAGCCCATCCGCCCTGGGGCACCATGCTCGCCGTTCCAATGGAGGAAACCCAGCGGGTACACATGACCTCCGGTACCACCGGCACCCCCATTAAAATTCTCGATACACCCGAGGATTGGTCGAAATTTTGTCATATTTACGCCCGCATGTTGTACGCATACGGGATTCGCAAGACCGATATGGTCATGCCCGTATTCAGCTTTGGCCCCTGGATCGGATTCTGGGCCGGCTGGTATGCCTGCCAGGAAATCGGCTGCCTGCTGTTTGCCTCCGGCGGCATGAAGACCGAGCAGCGTATCAATGCCCTGGCCACCTATCCGATCACGGTCATCGGCTCCACCCCATCCTATGCCATCCATATGGCGGATGTGGCTGCAAAAAACAACATCGATCTGACCCAAAAGGCCCAGATCGGGCTGTCCTGGCACACCGGCGAACCCGGTGCGGTCATACCGGGCGTCAAAGATAAGATCGAGAGTTCCTATGGCTGCAAAGCATTCGACTTTCTGGGTTCTACTGAAATCGGCCCCTGGGGTTACAACTGTGAATTTCAATCCGGCGTAACCCACGTCAATGAAGACTGGGCGTATCCGGAGGTTCTGGATCTTGAAACCGATGAGCCCGTGGGACCCGGCGGTACGGGCGAACTGGTATTGACCAATCTGGAAAGGCAGGCAACCCCGTTCATCCGCTATCGCACTCGCGATATAGTGACCGTCACCGAACGCACCTGTCCCTGTAAACGCACCCTCTTTGCACTCGAAGGCAGCGTCCTGGGCCGATTGGACGACATGAAGAAGATCAGGGGTATCATCGTGTACCCGAGCCGAATCGAAGAAATCGTCAGAGAATTTGAAGGCGTGGATGAATTTCAGGTCGTTTTTAAACGCAAAGGTGATCTGGACGAAATCCTGGTTAAAATCGATCCTGTCCCCCATCTGGATCATAACGCTTTGGATGGATTTCGCGATAAAATCGCTAAGTCACTTCAGCTGGGCCTCAACATCCGGGCAACGGTGGAAATGCTCGAGCACGGCACCCTGCCCCGCTGGGACCATAAGGCCAAACGATTTGTAGACGAAAGAGAGGATATTCCGTTTTAGTGGCGTGAGCAAAATTAATTTTAAACAGTAATTAATTTTATCGATGTCAATTGCCTATTCTATATATAGGAATAATTAGGTTTAATATAAGGAGCAAAATGAAAAAACAGATACGGTCGACAACCCGTATCGTCGGCCCTCAGGAAAAATTTGATCAGAGAAACCAGATGCACACCCAGGCCGGAATCGGTGGTCTGGGCAAAAAAATAAAAGAACGCTGGACCAGTGAATCCATTGACCCGTTCAGACGTATTTTTTATCCGGAACACCGCGCCATGAATTCACCCATGCGGTCCTGGCGCAAGGTGGCCGATGGACCGCTCAATCCGAATAAGATCGAGGTTGATGATCCCAAACATATGGCCAAAATCATCAAGGGCGTGGCCCGGTTTTTGGGTGCCGACCTGGCGGGCATATGCGAGCTAAATCCGGCCTATATCTACAGCCACACCGGTCTACGAATTGATTTTGCCAAGGGCAGTGACGGCCAGGAGATTGATCTGCCCCACAAGTATGCCGTATCGCTGGCCGTCGAAATGGATTACAAACGTATGCGCTATGCCCCAGGGTGGATCGATAATGCCGAAGTCGGCCTGGGATATCTGAATGCCGCCAAAGTTGCCGTATCTCTGGCCGCTTATATCCGCGAGCTCGGCTATCCGGCCAGGGCCCATTTTTTTATCAATGAATGGGTTCAGCATGTTCCCATTGCCGAAGCCGCCGGACTGGGGGAGCTGGGTCGACTGGGAATCCTGATGTCACGGGAATTCGGGCCCCGACAGCGGCTGTCCACCGTCACCACGGATCTTCCCCTGGCGGTGGATTCACCGGTCGATATCGGCGTTGTTAAATTTTGCGAAATCTGCGGCAAATGCGCTCAGAACTGCCCTTCCCAGGCCATCCCCCACGGCGAAAAAACGGTTATGCGGGGGGTTGAAAAGTGGCAGATGGACGATGAGGCCTGCCAGCGATTCTGGTGCTCCAATCCCAAACGATGGAACGATTGTGCCCGCTGCATCGCCGTATGCCCGTGGAACCGGCCGAACGTCCTACATCACAGAATCGGCGTTAGATCCGCTAAATATTCACATCATGCGCGCAAAATCCTGCTATGGCTCGATGATGTCATCCGCGGCAAACGCCCCAGACCGGCCGTCAAATGGCTGGATTACAAAGAAGGCGGCCGCAGGGCCAAATCGGTGATGGATCTACTCCGTAACCAGGTAAAGGAGTAATGCGTTATGGCCTAAAATAGCAGGGGCATATTTTTGAGTTCCGCTGAGTAGGGGAAACGACGCGGCGGTTTTCCGATGATTGGGAATGTTGCCCCCTACCCTTCGCCACAAAATGCTTTTTACAATCGTAAAAACAAAAGGAGGGAATCTTTATGAACACATCCAAAAAATGTTCAAAAAGCGGCTGGAAAGGGATCTTATTATTAACCTTTGTTGTTGCCATCGGCGCAGTCCTTTGCCACCACTTTTCGCAGGTTGCATGGGCCGGATCAAAGCTGGCAGGCAAAGAGGTTAAAATCGGTGCAGCCTTTGGATTAACCGGCATGTGGGCCGACTGGACCAAAAAGAATGAAATCGCGGCCCAGATAGCGATTGAAGAGATCAATGCCGCCGGTGGCATCGGCGGTGTTCCGCTGCGACTGGTCACTTACGATACCGGAAGCAAGCCCATGGAAGCCACCCGTATGGTTCGCAAAATGGCTGAAGATGATAAAGTTTTAGCCATTCTGGGGCCTTTTTCAAGCGGTGAGTGCGAAGTTGCCTTTCCGGTTGGTAATAAGATCGGAGTCCCCATGATTTCACAGGCCTCATCCAAGCCAGGTCTCGCTAAAAAACATCGCCCCTATGCCTTTCGAAACACCATCGATGAAATCAAAATGGGTAAGGTGGCGATCAAATCATTTATTGACCGATACCAGGTAAAAAACGTCGTGGTGGTCCACGATGTCAAAGATGCCATCGGACGTGTTCTGGGCTCCAAGGTATTGCCGACGGTGTTTAAAAAGATGGGTACTACGGTCGTCAATGACGGCGCCTTTGTCACCTATCAGACCAATGACTTCGATATGCGGCCCCAGGTCACCAAACTGAAAGCCATGCAATTTGACGGTATCGCCTTTGGCGGTGTCTATTTCGATGCCATTACCTTTAGCAAGGAACTGCGTCGCCAGGGATTCAAACAGAACCTGGTGGGCGGCAGCCCTTTCATTAATGAGTATTTCCCGCAAAAAGGCGGCAAGGATGTCGAGGGAACCTTTGCGCCCTGTACTTTCCATCACTCCATTTCCCCCCAGGGATTTGTTCAAAAATTCGTCAAAATTGCGAAAGCAAAAGGCTTTGCACCACCTGAACCGATCATGTATGACAACAATGTTTATGATGCGATATACTTTCTCAAATATGCAATGGAACAGATGGGGGTAACCAATAATCCCGGTGAGCTCGCCCAGGATCGTGAAAAAATTATGAAAGGACTCACCAACATCAAGGATTTTAAAGGCCTCGTCGGTCCCGTGGCGTTTAATGCCGATGGTGATGCCGATAAGCCCATTTTTGTAGCCGAAATTAAAGATGGCGGCTGGTTTATAAACAAATAAACGCTCCTAGTTGCATGTCTGCCTCAGAGTTCTTCCGGGAGGCAGGCATGCACCTGTTTCCCTCCGGCTGACATTTACCAGCACCAACGCGGTTCGTTTTTATTTATCCGCCCCGATTTTTTCACGCCAGAATTTTCAAAATAGCCTATTTGCTCATTAAATCCGTTTTTCCTTTGAATAGATAAAAACCCATAATATCCACGATTACATCAATGAACGAGCGCTCAGTCATGCGACCCTCTTCTTTTAAAACTTGTCAAATTGACGACTGATTACGACAATTACTCAAAATGGTTCTGAGATATTAATAATTATAATAAATTCTGTAAGTTAAAATCGAACTAAAATCATGTCAGTGAAAACCTTGACAAGTAAAAAAAAGACATGTTAATTTATTGATTGAGCGCTCGTTCAGGCAGCATGCATAGATGCCTCTTCATCTTTTTATAATATAATATCAAGAGGTTAAAATGGAGGAACTCAACCGAACCAAAGATATCCCCACCCAGGTAAAAGACCCGGAGCTGGTGGATCGCAGACGTCGCCAGATCGCCGACGCCGCCGTTCAGCTGTTTATCGACAAAGGATTTCATAAAACCACTACCCGGCAGATCGCCAGTGCGGCCGGATTTTCCATCGGATCCCTATATGAATACTTCGCATCCAAAGAAGATATCTTATATATGGTGTGCGAATCCATACATGCAGAGGTCGAACGTGGTGTAACCTTGGCAATGTCGAGAGCCACGGGCGGACAGAATGCACTCAGTGAGGTCATTCGGGAATACTTTATGGTTTGCGACCGCATGAGTGATTTTATCCTGCTGATCTACCAGGAAACCCAATCCTTACCGGGCCAGTGGCAACATCGTGTTTTAGAAAACGAGCTGCGCATCACCGGTCTGTTTATTCAGGCGTTGGCCCGGATCGCCTCTACCGGAGAGCTTCCGAATCTCGATGAGCGCTCCATCGAGCTCACCGCTCACAACATCGTGGTTTTAGGACACATGTGGACTTTTCGGCGATGGTTTCTGACCCGACACTACAGTATCAAAGATTACATTGACCGCCAGACAAAACTCATCCTGGGAATGTGCACAAATAAAGTGTCGCCATAACAACCGGTAATGAAAAACGATAGGGCGGGTCGACCAGTACATAAACGAAACCATATGAGACCTTTATTCGATATGAAGGAGATGAAATGAATCCCGAAGTTGAAGTTTATAAGCCCAGACATAATGTCAGAGTCGTTACGGCAACATCTCTTTTTGACGGCCATGATGCCGCCATCAATATCATGCGCAGAATACTGCAGGACACCGGCGTAGAGGTAATACATTTAGGGCACAATCGATCGGTGCATGAGATTGTTGAGGCCGCCATTGAGGAGGATGTTCAGGGAATTGCCGTCTCCAGTTATCAGGGCGGACATGTCGAATTTTTCAAATATATGGTCGACCTTCTCAGAGAAAACGGCGCTTCTCACATCAAGGTATTCGGCGGTGGCGGCGGCGTCATTGTGCCGGATGAAATCAAAGAACTGGAAGAATATGGTGTTGCCAGGATTTATTCGCCTGAAGATGGTGCCCGTATGGGGCTACAGGGCATGATTAACGATATGGTCGAGACCATCGATTTTCCGACGGTCACAGACAACAACTTTGACTTCAACGCGCTAAACACCGGTAATCCTTTTTTAGTGGCCAAACTGATCACCACCGCTGAACAGGCCAAGGCTCAGGAAAACGGTAACTTTGAGACAATTCGTGCCCAGCTGTTGAAGAAGATTGCAAAACACAAAGCCCCGGTTATCGGCATTACCGGAACAGGCGGTGCCGGAAAATCATCTTTGACCGACGAGTTGATACTCCGCATGCTGCACGACCTCAAAGCGGTTCACATTGCCATTATCAGCTGCGATCCTTCCCGCAGAAAGACCGGTGGAGCGCTACTGGGTGATCGCATCCGAATGAACGCAATTGGCAGCCCGCAGGTATATTTACGCTCTCTGGCCACACGACGCTCACGGACGGAGTTACCGGCCGTGCTGACTGAAGCCATCGAAGTCACCCAGGCGGCCGGCTATGATCTGATCATTGCGGAGACAGCCGGTATCGGACAGGGAGATTCCAGTATTACCGATTTAGTTGACCTATCCATCTATGTTATGACCAGTGAGTTCGGTGCCGCCACCCAGCTTGAAAAAATTGACATGCTCGACTTTGCAGATCTGGTGGTGATCAATAAATTTGAAAAGCGCGGTGGGGAAGATGCGGTGCGTGACGTTCGCAAACAGGTGCAGCGCAATCAAAAATTATGGGACACCGATCTTGAAGAGATGCCGGTATTTGGAACCATCGCTTCCAAGTTTAATGACGATGGGGTCACCGCCCTGTATTATGCAATTCTCGACAAAGTCGCCGAGAAAACCGGTGTTAGATTTGAAGCCAGCCTGCCAAGACCTCAATCCCGGATCTCATCATCCAAAACCATCATCATCCCACCGGAGCGTGTCCGCTACTTGTCTGAAATCGCAGATACGGTTCGAAAATATCACCGGCAAACGGGCGAACAGGCGCAACATCTTAGAAAGGTATGGCATCTTAAGGAAACACTTGCAGCCATCGGTGCCGATGACGAGGCGGATTCGCCTGAGCTGCTTTCAAGGCTAAAAGATGAAATCAAAAATGCCGAATCCCTTCTGGAACAGGAGACATTGGATTCCATCGCTGAATGGGAAGAAATCAAAGACGCCTACCATAAAGATGAGCTCGTGTACACGGTCCGCGATCGCGAGATCAGGGTGCCTTTATTTTCAGAAACATTATCGCACACCCGTGTCCCCAAGATCGCGCTTCCCAAGTTTGAAGATCCGGCCGAGATATACCGCTGGATGCGGGAAGAAAATGTCTCCGGAAGATTTCCATTTACTGCGGGCGTGTTTCCGCTAAAGCGCGCAGACGAAGAGCCGACGCGCATGTTTGCCGGAGAAGGCGATCCGACACGCACCAATCAGCGTTTCAAAATGCTGTCGGCGGATTATGAAGCCAAACGGCTTTCCACCGCCTATGATTCCGTTACCCTGTATGGCTGTGACCCGGACATTCGGCCGGACATCTATGGCAAAATCGGCACCTCCGGTGTCAGCATCTGCACCCTGGATGATGTCAAAGTCCTGTATGACGGTTTTGAGCTGTGCGCACCCAGCACCTCGGTATCCATGACCATTAATGGCCCGGGGCCCATGATGCTGGCCATGTTTTTCAATGCGGCCATCGATCAGCAGGTGGACAAGTTCAAAGCCGAAAACGGCAAATCACCCTCCAAAGAGCAGTATCAAAATATTCGCGCAGATGTGCTTTCCAATGTGCGGGGCACTGTGCAGGCCGATATTCTCAAGGAAGATCAGGGGCAAAATACCTGCATTTTTTCGATCGAATTCGCCCTGCGGGTAATGGGCGATATTCAGCAATACTTTATCGATAACAACGTCCGTAATTACTACAGTGTCTCTATCTCCGGGTATCATATCGCCGAAGCCGGCGCCAACCCGATCACCCAGCTGGCACTGACGCTGGCCAACGGCTTTACCTATGTGGAATATTACCTGTCCCGCGGCATGCCCCTTGAAAGCTTTGCACCGAACCTATCCTTTTTCTTTTCAAACGGAATGGATCCGGAATATACGGTCATCGGAAGGGTGGCGCGCCGCATCTGGGCCATCGCCCTGCGCGGCCTCTACGGTGGATCCGTTCGTTCCCAGATGCTGAAATATCACTGCCAGACATCCGGGCGCTCTTTACACAGTCAGGACATCCAATTTAATGATATCCGCACCACCCTGCAGGCGCTGTGCGCCATATATGATAATTGCAACAGCCTGCACACCAACGCCTTTGATGAAGCCATCACTACTCCCAGTGCCGAATCCGTCAGACGGGCCCTCGCCATTCAGCTCATTATAAACCGGGAATGGGGATTGAACAAAAATGAAAATATGAACCAGGGAAGCTTTATTCTTGAAGAATTAACCCAGCTGGTTGAAGAAGCGGTCTTATATGAGTTTGATCAGATCACCAAACGCGGCGGTGTGCTGGGTGCCATGGAAACCGGTTACCAGCGCAGTAAAATTCAGGAAGAGTCTATTTATTCCGAAACATTAAAACACAGCGGCGAACTCCCTATCATCGGTGTGAACACCTTTCGGGATCCGCATACCGATCTGGACCAGCTGAGTGAGGGTGTTGAGCTTTCCAGGGCTACCGAAGAAGAAAAACAATCCCAGCTTAAGCGCCTGGCCGATTTTCAAAAGCATCACGCCAAAGAGGCGCCCGCGGCCCTGGAACGCCTGCAAAAAGTCGCCCTTTCAGGTGATAACATATTTGCGGAGCTCATGAATGCCGTGCGGGTATGCAGCCTGGGGCAAATTACCCAGGCGCTTTATGATGTGGGGGGGCAATACCGGCGCGGTATGTAAAATCCTTTAGGTTTCGGGCCTTCGCCGCGCCGTAGCGGCTTCGGCCGCGCAGGCGGGTGTCAGGTTTCAGGTGTCAGAAAACGAAAGACAGGTGACAGAAAACAGAGGGCGAAGGACACAATCTGATAATTCCCTGTATCTTGAAGATCGTGTTGCTGACACCTGACACCTGAACACTGACACCTATTGATTTTATATCCGCTTGCCGCAATACGGACAAAATTTAAAGTCACTGCTGACATCTCGACCGCACGATCTGCAGGTTTGAGCCCCTTCCGGTTGCTGCCGGCTGGCATCCGGGCCAAAATCATTAACGCTGCGTTCGCAGCGATCGCACATTATAAACGGTTCGCCTTTTTTGACCCTGAAAAGTGGAATAAAAAAGAGGCTGAGGTAATGATCCGTGCGCTTGTAATAGGCCTGATGCAATCCGCAAACCGGGCATCGGCGGGGATTTTGATCAAGAACTTTAATTTTGGGCGAAACACCGGCAATGAAGATCATGGGTCGAAAAATTATTTGGAGCGTTGGAGTGCTGGAGTAATGGAGTACTGGAATTAAAAAAAAAGACTCGATTGACATCAGCCTTCTTCAGTACTCCATCACTCCAATACTCCATTACTCCAACTATTACAACGAATAACCTTTTAAAATAGGAAGCTCAAATTAAATTAAGGAGATTTACAGGATGTGCATTTCACAAACTTTGCGGAAATGGTGCCCGTAGATTGCAAAGGTAATGGCCAGCGGCAGCAATCCCGGGCGCTTGTGCAGGGTCCACCATAGAAGCTTCCAATACTGGAATCGTTCCTTACCGAAAATTCCCAGGCGGATGCTGGATCGAATAAACGCCATCAGGTTTCGAAGGCTCAACGGCAGATCTGTTTTGGGGGCTTTGTATTCCTTCAAGAACGTCCTTACCCGCTCATAATAGACTTTGGGCGAGTAAATTTGTCCCATTATTTTTTTATAGCCGTCGCTCAATACTTTAAGATCCATACGCGGAATGATATTGGTTGTGCCGTCGGTATTGCAGGTTGCCAGGCCGGCCAGGCGCCCCTCCTCCTTCAGCCTGTTATAAAGCCGCGTGCCTGGAGGGGCATTCAGCAATCCCACCATGGCGGTGACGATGCCGCTTTTCTGGATAAAGTCGATTTGCCGTTGAAAAATAGAGGGCGTATCGCTATCGAAACCGATAATAAATCCGCCCTGGACCTGAAGACCGATTCGATGCATTCGTTTGACACTGGCAACCAGATCACGGTTTTTATTTTGTCTTTTATTGCATTCCGCCAGACCTTCTTCAGCCGGCGTCTCGATTCCGATAAAAACGGAATCGAACCCGGCCGCAACCATCTTCTTCATTAAAGGCTCATTATCGGCCAGATTGACGGAAGCTTCGGTGTTGAACCGGATTTGCTTTTTGTCTTTCTGCCATTCAATTATGGCCGGCAGCAGCTCGGTCATCAGATATTTTTTGTTTCCGATGAAGTTGTCATCGACGAAAAAAATATTTCCGCGCCAGCCCAGGTTATATATGTCATCCAGCTCGGCAATGATTTGTGCCGCGGTCTTAATTCGTACACGATGACCGAGCAAGGCCGTTATATTGCAGAAATCGCAATTAAACGGACAGCCGCGGGAAAACTGGATACTCATCGCAGCGTAACGTTTCATATCAATCAGCCCCCACATCGGTGGCGGCGTTTTTCGAATGTCGGCAAACTCGGATGTCCTGTAAACCTGCGCGGCGCAACCCTGCTTTAGATCCTCAAGAAACGGCGGTAGTGTGAGCTCGGCCTCATTTAACAAAAAATGATCGACTGCCTCAAATTCTGTATGTTCGTCTGTAAAAAGCGGTCCGCCGGCGATGATTTTGAGGCCGGCTCCCTTGCAACGGGTGATGATCTGGCGGGCGGATTCGCGCTGAACGGCCATTGCGCTAATAAATACCGTGTCGGCCCATCTGAGATCTTTTTCGGTGAGCTTGTTTACATTGATGTCAATCAGGCGTTTTGGCCAATTGCGGGGCATCATGGACGCCACTGTCAGCAGGCCCAAGGGGGGGAAGGCGGCTTTTTTATGAATAAATTTAAGCGCGTGTTTGAAGCTCCAGAAGGTATCTGGAAATGCCGGGTATAGCAGCAGTGTATTCATAGCTCTGCTTTGCGAATCTCAATTTACGGCAATGTTATCTGTTTACGCTTCTTGAGGAGATGCGAGTAGATCCAAATCGTCGAATAGGAGTTCCTTGGATAGCTTGCCGTCTTTTCCATAT
>JAAUXY010171615.1_pt1 | contig 29455 bp, 24 predicted proteins | sample 7278121 | NCBI WGS metagenome assembly JAAUXY01 (sample SAMN14350117, study PRJNA611818) | marine sediment metagenome | isolation source: surface marine sediment (1.8m) | place: French Polynesia: Moorea | collected 2018-08 | reverse complement strand
CCCATAGCTACGGCTATGGGTAAGACGGTTCAAGGAAATGGTTCTGCGAACCGTTTCCCACTCGATCGGGTTGCTCAGGAATGGAGCAACCCTGGACAAGCAAGCGAAGCAGGGTGAGCAGCGGTTTAAGGGTGAGAAGCGGGTTAAGGAGCTTCGAACGCCTTACCAGGGATGGGAAGGCCGGGCTTTATGCCAAGCAGGATGCGAAGCGTAAAGTGCGAACGCCCCTTCACGGAGGTATGGGCCGGACTACAAATGGAGCAAGTAATGCGAAGTGCAGCAGGCGTAGCGCTGCAGGTATTTACAACGTGTCTTGAAAAACGTATACCCTGCCATATAAGAGTCGCATGGAGGCATAACGTAACGTTAATCACCTGTAATTTGATTGGTCTCTTTCCATTCATAGCATTCAATTACACCACGCATCGCCGCAGAACTAGGCTAATCAATAGATGCTATGGCATCGTAAGCGATTGAATGTGCAAACATCCTAAAGGGAGTGCTGGGGCTATGGAGGCTAACCCAAATTTCTCCCCAACTAAATCAATAAGCTGCTGTTATATCTAGATTTTATCCTACCAGACACACATTTTAATGGCCACCCCAGCACCTAAAATCAAGCTCGGCGGGCTTGCCCGACGTCTGGTCAGTGACGGGCTGATCAGTGAAGCCGATGCCATAGCAGCAGAGGAAGAGGCCCAGCAGAAGGGAGAACCTTTCAGCATATATTTAGTAAAACAAAACCTCGTCAATTCCGCTGACCTTGCTAGATCGGCATCGTCAGAATTTGGCATCCCTGCGTTTGATATTAACTCTTTGGACCTCGAAACTGTTCCTAAAGAGCTCATCGACGAAAAACTCGAAAAACTCGTACGAAAACGCCATGCGCTGCCGATTTTTAAGCGTGGTACTCGGCTGTTCGTCGCCATTTCCGACCCGACGAACATAGTTGCCCTGGATGAGATCACAGCACGAACTGGAATTTCCACCGAACCCATATTGGTCGAAGAAGATAAACTCGTGCGAGTGCTTGAGACAGTCCTCCAAGAGAATGATAAGACTTTTGAGGACATAAACGACGAGTTTGACGAAATCGAATTCAAGACGGAGGAAGAAGAGGCCGGACCCGATGCTTCCGCCTCTGAAGCGGATGAAACACCGATCGTGCGCTTCGTCAACAAAATCTTGATGGATGCTATCAACAAAAAAGCCTCGGATATCCATTTTGAACCCTATGAAAAATTCTTTCGGGTGCGCCTCAGGTTAGACGGAGTATTGCAGGAGGTGGCCAATCCTCCCGTAAATCTGGCTCCACGAATCTCCGCACGCCTCAAAGTCATGTCCAGATTAGATATTGCTGAACGTCGGGTGCCTCAGGACGGACGAATTAAGATGCAGCTTTCCAAAAACCGCGCCATCGACTTTCGTGTAAATACCTGTCCCACCTTGTTCGGTGAAAAAATCGTATTGCGTATCCTTGACCCTACCAGTGCGACGATGGGCATCGACGTCCTAGGCTACGAAGAGGAGCAGAAACAACTCTATCTGGATGCGCTGTCTAAGCCCTATGGTATGATTCTGGTGACAGGACCTACGGGAAGCGGAAAGACCGTTTCGCTGTATACTGGACTTAATATCTTGAATACGCTTGATAGAAATATTTCGACGGCGGAAGACCCCGCAGAAATTAACATGCCTGGGGTCAATCAGGTCAACGTAAATCCCAAGGCTGGATTGACCTTTGCCTCGGCTTTGCGCGCCTTTTTACGCCAGGACCCCGATATTATTATGGTCGGTGAAATACGCGACCTGGAAACCGCTGAAATCGCCATCAAGGCCGCCCAAACAGGCCATCTCGTGCTATCGACATTGCATACTAACGACGCCCCCCAAACATTGACCCGTCTCGCCAATATGGGAGTACCACCGTATAACATTGCATCGGCCGTGAACCTGATTATTGCACAACGTCTTGCCCGTCGGCTCTGTGACAAATGCAAGATTCCTGATGAGGTCCCCAAGGAGGCCTTACTGGAAGAAGGGTTTGCAGAAGAGGGGCTCGATGAACTCGAGCTATTCAAAGCGGCAGGCTGTGATCAGTGCAACAACGGTTATAAGGGACGCATAGGAATCTATCAGGTGATGCCGGTCTCGGAGACGATGGGTCGGATTATCATGGAAGGAGGCAACTCCATGCAGCTCGCGGAACAGGCTAGGCAAGAAGGTGTTCCCGATCTTAGAGCATCAGGCCTGAAAAAGGCCCGTGCTGGTGTGACCAGTCTCGAAGAAATCAATCGTGTAACCAAGGATTAAGTTTATGGCGACACAAGCAACTACGCTCGTTACCTTCGTTTGGGAAGGCAAGGACAAAAAGGGTAGCCATGTAAAGGGTGAGTCGCAGGCTACAAACGAAATGCTACTCAAAGCCGAGCTTCGGCGCAGAGGAATTAATCCGCTGAAGGTTAGAAAGAAGCCGAAATCCTTATTTAAAGCAAAAAAGAGGATCACGGGAAAGGATATTGCAGTATTCTCGCGCCAACTGGCCACGATGATGACCGCTGGCGTTCCGCTCGTGCAGGCCTTCGATATCATCGGACGCGGTCATGACAACCCCTCTATGCAAGAATTGATCATGACCATCAAGGCCGACGTGGAAAGCGGTACTAGCCTATCGGATGCTATGGAAAAACATCCGGCCCATTTTGATGCCCTATTTTGTAACCTAGTTGGAGCGGGTGAACAGTCCGGCGCACTCGATTCACTGTTGGATAAGATTGCGACCTATAAAGAAAAGACCGAGGCGTTGAAAGGCAAGATCAAAAAGGCCTTGTTCTACCCCACTGCGGTGATTGTAGTCGCCTTTATCGTCACCGCAATCCTGTTAATCTTCGTCGTACCTCAGTTTCAAGAACTCTTCCAAGGATATGGCGCCGACCTGCCTGCATTCACCATGATTGTGATTAAAATTTCCGAGCTCTTTCAAAATTGGTGGTGGGCAATATTCGGAAGTATTGGGCTGTTGGTTTATGCCTTTATTCAGGCAAACAAACGCTCGCCTAAATTTCATCGGGCAGTGGACATTGCCGTATTAAAAATTCCCGTTGTAGGAGATATCCTACGGAAATCGGCAATCGCCCGGTTCGCACGCACTCTTTCTACTATGTTTGCCGCAGGTGTTCCACTCGTAGAGGCGATGGATTCCGTCGCCGGAGCCACGGGTAACGTCCTTTTTCAGGAAGCCACACTCAGAATGAAAGATGCGACCGCTACTGGAATGCGGCTCCAGCAGACCATGCAGGATACCGGTCTCTTCCCCAATATGGTCGTGCAAATGGTAGCCATTGGTGAGGAATCCGGATCCCTGGATGAAATGCTCGGAAAGGTGGCAGACTTTTTTGAAGAAGAGGTTGATAATTTGGTCGACGGCCTGAGTAGTCTATTGGAACCCTTGATCATGGCGGTACTCGGTGTGCTCGTCGGCGGGCTAGTGGTTGCCATGTATCTGCCTATCTTTAAACTCGGCTCGGTTGTCTAGGAAGCTGTTTTATGAGCCTGTCTAGCCCGCAATTTCTCACCAGGATTTGGAATTTTGGTGCAAGCTGGCGAAGCAGGTTGGACGATCGGCTGGCGAAGCATGGCCGTAGCTATGGGTAAGACGGATAAAGGAAAGGGTTCTGAGAACCTTTTCCACGTCGAACGGGTTGCGCAGGGATAGGCAACCCCGGACAAGCAAGCCAAGCAGGATACGAAGCGTAAAGTGCGAAAACTAGGAGCTGGTTACTCGCCCCATGTGATCGAAACATAGACCTCGATTTCGAGCATCTTCGCTTCGATCTCTTATTAACGGACAGACTCTTAAATTTTTTAGCTAGCACATTACGGCGTCAAAAACCGATTTAAAATACTCATTTACGCCTTGTAAACTGCGATTTCACACCGATTTCCGCCTTGTTATGCAGGCACTTGAATAATATTACAACATATAGGTTCTGGTACTTTACTTAGGGACAACACAGGCTAGCTTTAAGTATGTCGGTCCAAGGCTTATTTCAATACTACCCATCGAGTTTTCTGGTCACCGTAACGATTTTTGGCCTGATAATAGGCAGTTTTCTCAATGTCGTCATTTTTCGCCTTCCCATTATGCTTAAAAACCAATGGAACAGGGAGTGTAGGCAGTGGCTAAACAAGCACAATAGCGCGGCAGACAACTCGGTAGAACCGTTCAATCTCATTATCCCCAGATCCCAATGCCCAGAATGTGGACACAAGATTACTGCACTCGAAAACATCCCCATTCTAAGCTACGTTCTGCTGCGTGGTCGATGTGCCGAGTGTAAGGCACCGATTTCCATACAATATCCCCTTGTCGAGACACTTACAGCAGTGCTTTCGTTTCTGGTGGCCTGGCATTTCGGCTACAGCTTGCAGACAGCTGCGGCTTTGTTTTTAACTTGGGCGCTAATCGCCCTTAGCGTAATCGACCTGCAAACTAAGCTCTTGCCGGACTCAATCACTTTGCCTTTTCTTTGGGTTGGTATATTAGTTAACCTAGGGCAAACGTTTACCGATTTGACATCGAGTGTAATCGGTGCCGTATTCGGTTACTTAAGTCTTTGGTCGATTTACCATCTATTCAAATTACTTACCGGCAAAGAAGGTTTGGGCTATGGGGATTTTAAACTACTTGCATTATTTGGGGCATGGCTTGGGTGGCAATCACTACCATTGATCATTATCTTATCCTCATTAATAGGAGCAACTGTGGGAATCAGCTTGATAGTCTTCAAAGGGCAAGACAAAAATAGCCCTATCCCTTTCGGTCCTTTCCTGGCAGCAGCTGGTTGGATCGCCATGTTATGGGGACACGACATAACACTAAGCTATCTTGGCTATATAGGGTGATCTTTGTAAGAGACAAATCACCTTTGCAACGGAATCTATTTATACATTGTAACTACTCAGGTGGGTATGGCAGATGCTTTACAAGACCGTCAGAGGCCAGGACGGCCTCTGTCGAGCGTACAGGGGTAAGGCCGAAAACGGCAAAGCGCCGGTGGCGCTTTGCCCGGCCGAACGGGCTCACCACGGAAGGTGAGCCCTGGCCCTGCAAGCGAAGCAGGACCGCAAAGCGTTGCAGGTATTTACAGCGTGTCTTGTAAAGCTTCTGCCATACCCAGCATTCTAGAGATAGCTGAGTAGTCACTATAAATTTTACCTAACTACTCAGCCGGGGACGGCTGAGTCGATACAATCTTGCAGTTGAATATGCTCATCGTAGGCCTTACAGGTGGGATTGGGAGCGGTAAATCTGCGGTAACCGAGCGTTTTAAACGTCTCGGCATACCCATTATCGATGCCGATGTCATTACACGCGAACTGGTCGCTCCGGGATCTCAGGCACTTAAGCGTATTGTCGAAAGATTTGGAGAAAAAATCGTCGATCAGAGCGGTAGTCTCGATCGGCAACAATTGCGGCAGATCGTATTTGCAGACTCATCCGCACGAAAAGACCTGGAGCGCATACTGCATCCCGAGGTAGGTAACGAAATTGTGGAATGTTTGAAAGAAATTCAAGCTCCTTATAGCCTGGTCGTTGTGCCATTGATGGTGGAAGCAGGCATGGTTGAGCTGTTCGACCGGGTTATCGTTGTGGACTGCGATGAAACAGAACAAATCAAACGCGTAGTTCAACGCGATGGCTGCTCCGAGCAGCAAGCCAAGGCAATACTACATTCCCAAGCAAACCGGGAAGCACGCTTAGCTATTGCCACAGATATCATCCAAAACACGGAAAGTATCGATAGACTTGACCACCAGGTGGCACAACTTCATGATCGCTTGCTTGAACTTGCGGAAAACCAAACTTGATTCTCAATTGAACTTGCATAATGGGATCAACAGGTGACTCAAAAGATTATATTTGAGCAACCATTGAATGAGCGTATCCGGACGTTTCTCCGGGTTGACCAGCTTGTTCAGCGATTTGATCACAATATAAAAGGAGAATCCATTTGGGATACTCACTACGCACTAGCAACCCTGCTGGAGGTGGCAGATCTCGCCGCACGAGGTGATCTGAAAAGCGAACTGATGAAAGAACTCAAACGTCAGATTAAAAATCTTGAAGGCCTAAGCCATGTCCCCGGAGTGGATCGACCTAATCTGCAACGTATCATTGCTCGGCACCGTGAACATATCAATTTTTTACACGGTCTAACGGGACAACCGAGTGATCGAGTAAAAAACAACGAATTCAGCAATAGCGTTAAACAGCGTCTCTTCATACCTGGGGGAACCTGCGAGTTCGACTTACCTGCCTATCATTACTGGTTATTGCAACCTGTCGCCGAACGACATACAGTGTTAAACACCTGGATCGAGCCATTTAAACACATCCACCAAACCGTGAAACTCATCTTGGAACTTATCAGAGAAAGTGTCCTTCCGACAAAATCAGTGGCGGTGAAGGGCTTCTACCAACAGACTTTTCAAGCAGATCAGCCATATCCCTATCAACTGGTACGCATCTCGCTACCTAGCGACTCCCCTTATTTTCCTGAATTCAGCGCCGGAAAACACCGTTTTGCAGTGCGATTTCTCGTTCAGCCGAATATTGAATTACGCGCTACTCAAACTCACGAGGACATAGAATTTGAGTTGGCCTGTTGCGCCTTGTAGTTAGAAGCTGTTTTAGAACCCTTCAGGTGAGAGCGAGACAAGGCATCAATCGAGGATAAAGCGCAGTTTACATGAGAGTAAATGAGTATTTTGAGCCAATTTTTAACGCTGGATTATACCATCTAAGGAGTTTTAAGACAGCTTCTAAGGCCGACAATAAGAAGCAGCCTATTGCTCGCCTTCGCTTCTCGCTCTCGTTGTCTGTGGCTCACCGAGGTTTTCCCAATTTATAACCGCTTCGAGTATAAGCTGGCCATAATGATCGAATTGCCGCTATACCCTGCCCGCCACAACTTCGAGCCTCGTGCAAATCTTCTGGGTGCATGCCCCCCAATGCATAAGTAGGCATTCTGGCCCTATCACATAACCTGGCAAATGCAGCCCATCCCATGCCTGAAGTGCCGGAATGACTTTGTGTAACTTTGACCGGAGAAATGACGGCAAAGTCGGCAGCGATCTCGTTTGCCTTTTCGATCTCATCGGTATCGTGACACGAAACTCCGAGCAGGAGGTTCGGTGGTATAGGCCGCCTAGGGGTAGCCATAAGTGAAACACTGTGCATATGCAGTCCATCAGCCGACAATCGTTCAACCCATTCAGGCCGACCATCGATAAGCACATATGCCCCCTCCTTATGACACAGTTTTACCACGCAACTGGCACGTTGGAAATAAGTCTCTGGAGTTAATGACTTAGCTCTAAACCGGATCAAACATCGCCTGCCTCGGATCACCCTTGTCAGAAGAGAAAGAAACAACGGCCAATCGTCCCCCGGCTCCGGAGTGATTAGATAAGTATTCGGAAGCTTCAACGCGGTCAATACCGGTAGGTTAGCTTCAGGTAAGTCAACGCCTTGAAGTTCGCCTATTGTCACCCACCGCAGTGGTTGTCCTTCCCGCCCTTTTGGCACCCCTTGGAAGCGACTCACCTGCCATACCTCCAACAAGACTCTATGTTCCGGGTAGTGATAGTGAGTCTTGATTAATGGTTCACACTTAAGGATACCAATCCCCAGCTCTTCAGCCAGTTCCCGCTTGAGTGCTTCTATTGGGGCCTCACCCCGTTCTACCTTGCCGCCCGGGAACTCCCACTTCCCACCCTGATGGACTTCTTTTGCCCGACGGGTGACCAGCACCTGATTTTGCTGATTAACAATCGTAGCAGCCACTACATGCAGCATTTGTTTTGGCATCAATCCAACTTAGGTCTATGTCCGATATTCTGCGTTGATTCGCACATACTCATGGGACAAATCTGTGGTCCAAATTCTAGCCGCGTGTTTGCCGCGATGAAGATCAATATTCACAGTGAATTCAGGTTTAGACATAATTCTTTGACCTAGCGACTCGGTGTAGCTGTTGGCTACCGCACCCTGTCGAAATACCGTGATATCATTAAGTCTGATCTCCACATCACTAATATTTAACTGATCAATTCCTGCACGTCCTACGGCCGCCAACATGCGGCCCCAATTAGGATCTCCAGCATAAAAGGCAGTTTTAACTAGCGGTGAATGAGCGAGGCAATATGCCACGCTGCACGCCTCATGTTGGTTTATGGCTCCGTTAACAACGATAGTAACAAATTTGGTTGCCCCCTCGCCGTCACGCACAATGGACTGTGCCAAATGGTTCATAACCTCCAGCACCGCTTCAAAAAACTTTTGATAATCCTTACTTTGAAACTGCTGTATCTCTGCATCGCAACTGCCAGTGCTAATTAAAACACAGGCGTCATTGGGAGAGGTATCGCCATCTACCGTGATCGCATTAAACGAAACTTCTACAGTCCGGCTAAGTACACAATCAAGCACCTGCGCCGAAACCCTGGCATCGGTGGCGATAAACGCCAACATGGTGGCCATGTCGGGCCGGATCATTCCGGCCCCTTTGGCGACACCGGTAATGTTAACGCCTCGACCATCTAGCGTAAGATTTCTAGAGATACCCTTGACCACGGTATCTGTGGTCATAATAGCTTGCGCTGCACCTAACCAGCCATCGGCCTTGAGCTTAGAGTTCAAACGAGGTATAGCCTGGATGATCTTGTCCACTGCCAAATGCTCACCGATGACACCGGTGGAAAAAGGCAAGACGGCCTCGACACGGCAGTGACCCAGTTCGGCGACACTGCGACAGCAAGCCAAGGCATCTTTTATGCCGGCATCACCGGTGCCTGCGTTGGCATTGCCGGAATTGATGAGCAGATAGCGTGGACGTGCCTGCGCAAGGTGGCGTCGAGTTACCGTTACTGGAGCGGCGCAAAATACATTGCGGGTAAAAACTGCGGCCGTCTGACTTGTAGGCGCCAACTCAAATAGCACGAGATCACTTCGCCCTGTATAGCGGATACCTGCAGCAGTATTGGCAACACGTATACCCGCAACCGGCAACAATGAAGTGGGAGACTTAAGTCCAACAGCCATAGTGTAATCGTGTCTTAGGAGGCTTATTTCACCCGATCAACAATGATATGCATACGGTATAATTTACACGTTTACCTGCCAATCGTCATGTCGATAACGTGAAGAAACTTCATCAGGCCAACTTACCGTGACAATGTTTGTATTTTTTACCTGAACCGCAATAGCAAGGCTCATTGCGGCCTATCTTACGCTCCTGGCGCCTGAAGGGTTGCTCCTTTTCAGTCTGTGGTTCTGAGTCGCTATCCAATGCACTAGGTGCCTCCTCATGTTCATACTGCATCTGTCGAGGCTGGCGACTCTGGGCCTCCAGCTCTTGGAGCGCTTGTGCCGAATGCACCTGAACCTTAGCCATTATAGAAATTACGTCATGCTTGATTCGTTCGAGTAATTGTTGAAACATCTCGAAGGCTTCCCGTTTGTACTCCTGTTTGGGATTCTTTTGAGCATAGCCTCGCAAGCCAATGCCTTGGCGTAAATAGTCCATGGCAGCCAGGTGGTCTTTCCAATGGTTATCGAGAATCTGCAGCATCACATCCTTTTCGAACCGCCGCATAATTTCACTGCCGATTTTTTGTTCCTTTTCCTTGAAGACTTGTTTAATTTCGTTGTGTATTCGCGCTCGCAAAGTCTCTTCATGCAAGGATTCATCTTCATCCAGCCACTGCTTGATAGGCAGTGTCAAGCCGAATTCGTTGTCGATCGCCTCTGTAAGCTGCTCGATATTCCACTGTTCCTCCAAACTCCCGGGCGGTACATATTCGCTAATCACTCCATTAACCACATCTTCACCTATCGCTTCAATGCTATCGGAGATATCGTCCGCCTCCATCAACTCATTGCGCTGCTGATAGATCACCTTGCGTTGATCGTTAGCCACATCATCATATTCAAGCAGGTGTTTGCGTATATCAAAGTTGTGAGCTTCCACTTTGCGCTGAGCATTTTCAATGGCCTTGGTAACCCAGGGATGCTCAATTGACTCGCCTTCCTCCATACCGAGCTTCTGCATCAATCCCTTGACCCGATCCGAGGCGAAGATTCGCATGAGATTGTCTTCTAAAGAAAGGTAGAAACGGCTGGAGCCTGGATCACCCTGACGACCTGAGCGGCCACGCAGTTGATTATCGATACGCCGTGATTCGTGACGTTCCGTACCAATGATATGTAAGCCACCTACAGCGACCACTTGCTCATGTCGATTTTTCCATTCCGCTTTGAGCGCTTGCACTCGGTCTACCTCGGGTTCCTCTCCCAATGAACTCAATTCTGCATCAAGACTGCCCCCAAGCACGATGTCCGTACCGCGTCCGGCCATGTTAGTGGCAATGGTTAAACTGCTTGGTCGTCCCGCTTGGGTGATGATATGGGACTCTTTAGCATGCTGCTTAGCGTTTAACACCTGATGCTTAATTTTTAGTTTTTTAAGCAAGCCAGAAAGGTACTCCGAAGTTTCAATCGAGGTCGTACCGACCAGAACCGGGCGACCCTGCTCAATACACTGCTTGATATCTTCGATAATAGCCTGAAACTTTTCCCGCATAGTAAGATATACCAAATCCCCCCGATCCTCACGAACCATCGGCATATGCGTAGGAATCACCACCACCTCCAGATTATAGATCTGTTGGAACTCATAGGCCTCGGTGTCGGCCGTGCCGGTCATGCCCGAGAGCTTGTCATAGAGTCGGAAATAGTTCTGGAAAGTGATAGAGGCTAGCGTCTGATTCTCCCTTTGGATGGGCACGCCTTCTTTTGCTTCCACCGCTTGATGGAGGCCCTCGGACCAGCGACGCCCGGGCATGGTTCTGCCAGTAAACTCATCGACGATAATGATCTCCCGATTGCGTACTATATAGTCGACATCCTTTTGAAACAAAACATGGGCTCTCAAAGCTGCATTGAGATGATGCATTAAACCAATGTTGGTTACATCGTAAAGACTCTCCCCTGAGTTTATAAGGCCAGTCCCAACCAGAAGCCCCTCGACCTTTTGATGCCCTTCCTCGGTAAAATAGACCTGTTTTGCCTTTTCATCCACGCTGTAATCACCCGGCCCCTCCTCTTGCTCCTGGCGGATCAATTTGGGAATTAATTTATCGATCTTAAGATAGAGCTCGGAACTCTCACTCGTAGGACCGGATATAATTAATGGGGTGCGTGCTTCGTCTATTAGGATCGAGTCCACCTCGTCGACTACCGCAAAATTAACTCCAGGCTGCACCCGACCTTCGACTGAAAACGCCATATTGTCGCGGAGATAATCAAACCCAAACTCATTGTTGGTGCCATAGGTGATATCCGCAGCGTAAGCCGCTCGGCGTTCCTCGTGATCCATACCGGATACGATGACTCCGACTGACATCCCAAGAAATGAATAGATTTTACCCATCCAATCCGCATCACGCCGGGCAAGATAATCATTGACGGTAACCACGTGAACACCTTTCCCACTTAAGGCATTTAGATAAACTGCGAGTGTAGCCACCAGAGTCTTACCCTCGCCTGTGCGCATCTCGGCAATCTTGCCATCATTTAACACCATACCCCCGATCAACTGGACATCAAAGTGACGCATCTCTAACACCCGCCGGCCTGTTTCTCTGACAGTGGCAAAAGCCTCTGGGAGCAAGCTATCGGCAGTTTCACCTTGCTCTACCCGTTTGCGGTACTCATCCGTCTTAGCTCTCAAGGCTTGGTCACTAAGTCCCTGGAACTGATTTTCTAGTGTATTGATACGCTGCACGGTCTTGTTGTAGGCCTTGATCAGGCGTTCGTTGCGGCTTCCAAAAATCTTTCTAACTACTGCAGTAACCATGATGGAAATATTAATTTTCGGTTCGTAGACGACGTCAATAATAACGTATTCGAGCGAAGAAAAGACGCCAGACTAGTGATGATTAATAAAAATTATTCACTATCAGACAGCCTATGCAAGCAATGGTTGTCTGACCACAACAAGCACCTTAAGGGAATTTCTCTCCAGAATTTCGATGCTAGATAGGAAATTAATCTGCCTAAGGGATTTTCTGGCCGAGCGGAGTTGATGTTTATCAGTGTATCCTTGATTAATAGCCCACATCCATGGGAATATTATCGAAACGACCAACTAAAAACTATTACTCGTAACTACTCAGCTATTTCTAGAATCCTGGAATGGCAGCCGCCTGACAAGACCGTCGAAGGTCAGGGATGGCCTCTGTCGAGCGTACCTGAGTAAGGCCGAATAAGGGAAAGAGCCAGTGGCACTTTACCTGGCCGAACGAACTGGCCATGGAGGGCAACCCTGGGCCTTCAAAAGGTGTAGAATTGCGTCGCACAGAAGGGTGAGCCCAGACCTGCAAACGAAGTGCTGCAGGTATTTACAGCGTGTCTTGCAAGGCGGTTGCCATTGCAGGCTGAGTAGTTAAGATTACTCAATGGGCAGTAACAGCTTCTTGCTCTAAATAACACGTGAACATTGACCCACTTGAATTATTTCGATCGATGCATCCTCTAAACCAATACCTCAATATAGAACTACTCAGACATGCGCGACTCTTAGATGCAATGACGTTATGTATCAGAACAAAACTACCTTACCCTGTAGCTAACCATTGCTGGGCGGGTGGCCTGAATGGTGAAACCCTGGTGATTGTTACCGATAGTGGAAATTGGGTGGTCTCCATTCGTTACCAGCAGTATGAACTTCTCAAGCAGCTTAACTGCGAATTCCGTGGTGAGCTGGTTGAGACGTTGAAGCGAATGAAAATTAAGGTTGCGGCACTCACTCTGCCTAGAAATAAGAAACAAATAACTCGCAAGCCCTCACTGTCTAAGCAAAACGCCCGCTTGCTCGCTTCGACTGCCTCAGGCATCAACGACCCGGATCTAGGAGTAGCCCTGTTGCAACTTGCGATGAGAGGAAAATCGAGGCCTAACAACTCGTATTAGGCTCAGCTAACTTGGCACGATATCGATGTGCAGTGAATTAGTTGGGTTAACAGTAATAGATAATTACTTTTTTGCTAGCCCACTTCAATTGGGTAAGAATAGATTGGTGGCGCCGTGTGTGTCTTTTCCACTAAAGTGACCTCCTCCCAGGCGTCTCGCGTGGCAAGAAGTTTGCGCAATAATCGATTATTTAGCCGATGTCCTGACTTATAACCTATAAAGGCACCGATGAAACTACGACCTAACAAATACAAGTCACCAATCGCATCCAGAATTTTATGCTTTACAAATTCATTTTCGTAACGAAGCCCATCCTCATTTAATACACGATAATCGTCGACCACCACAGCATTATCTAGACTACCACCTAATGCCAACTTGCGATCGCGCAGAAACTCAAGATCTCGTAAGAATCCGAACGTTCTGGCTCGGCTGACTTCCTTGACAAACGATGTAGTCGAAAAATTGATTTCCGCGTGCTGACTACGTTCCTTGAAAACAGGATGATCGAAATCGATGGTAAAGCTAACCTTGAAGCCATCGTAAGGTTCGAACTTCACCCACCGGTCATCCTCTTCGACACACAATGATTTTTGAACTCGAATATACCGCTTAAGTGCTCCCTGCTCGACGATACCGGCCGACTGAATCAGAAATACAAAAGGACCTGCACTACCATCCATGATCGGAACCTCAGGTGCACTGAGATCGACATACAGATTATCGATTCCAAGTCCCGCAACAGCAGATAATAGATGCTCAACCGTCGAAATCCTGACATCGTGCTGCACCAGGGTGGTTGACAAACGAATATCACCTACATTGGTTGCGTGGGCCTTGATTTCCACCGGTGGGTCAAGATCTACTCTTCGAAAAACGATTCCCGTATTGATGGCGGCAGGCCTTAAAGTTAGATAAATCTTGTCACCTGTATGTAGCCCGACGCCGGTAGCTCTAATGGTGTTTTTAAGCGTTCTCTGTTTAATCACAGGGATGCATCTCTACTCTATTTGTTAATGGGTTTAAGAAGGCTCTCGAAGGAAAAATTGAGGTCCACCTTCACTCAGAACTATTGATAATTTAGTAGATCTCTGCGGGGAGGCAGTTGCGGTTAAGCCACGTTTTACCAACTTTAAGATCGCTTGACCAAATCATTAGGGTTACCCTTGGGGCCCCATGACCACTGTTCCCGTGGCAGTCTTTACCCTCAGATAGCTCTCAGTAATATCGCAAAATGCGGGTGAACCTCTTTAGGCGGTTTTGTTGATTCTTGCATTACCGTATCACACTTATCTCTATTTTCAATTTTTACATTTATCCCTCGCTGTATCGAAAAACCCACTATTTGTTGCATCTATGCAACAAATAGTGCACAATAATCGTCGCACACCGTTCAATCCGCTTGTTTTCTCAGGAATGCCGGAATATCCAGATAGTCTAGATCTAAATCGCCATGAGCATCCTTTCGACCCTGTTCGTTGACATTTCGACCCTGTTCTTTGACATTGCCGAACAATGCCGTTCGCGGTCGCGGCTGCTCCAACTTGTGCAAATTTATGTTTCTTTCTGGAGCTGTCTCCACCAATTTTACCGGAGGCTTTTCTTTCACCTCCAATACGCTTCCAAGGCCTGTAGCTACCAAAGTCACGCGCAGGTGGTTGTCCGTCATGTCGGGATCGATTACCGTACCTACTACCACCGTCGCATCCTCAGAGGCTAAGGACTTGATGGAGTTCCCGACTTCGTCAAACTCGCCGATAGAAAGATCCATACCCGCAGTAATGTTGACTAGAATACCTCGCGCACCTGCTATATTGACATCCTCTAGGAGTGGGCTAGCGATGGCCGCTTCAGCCGCCTCCCGGGCGCGTTCATCGCCCTTAGCCGCCCCCGAACCCATCATCGCCATTCCCATCTCAGACATAACTGTACGCACATCTGCAAAATCCACATTAATAAGGCCAGGACGGGTGATCAGCTCGGCGATTCCCTGCACGGCGCCCAGCAGTACGTCATTGGCTGCACTGAAGGCCTCAAGCAAATTGGTATCCTTACCTAGCACGGACAATAACTTCGCGTTGGGGATTGTAATCAGCGAATCGACGTGTTTGGAGAGTTCTTCGATACCCGTTTGAGCGATTTGTAGACGCCTGCCCCCCTCGAAAGGAAACGGTTTGGTAACAACTGCCACCGTCAATATACCTAACTCTTTGGCCACTTCAGCAACTACCGGCGCCGCACCTGTACCAGTACCACCACCCATCCCGGCAGTAATAAACAACATGTCAGCACCCTCAATAACTTCCTGAATACGCTCCCGATCCTCGAGCGCAGCTTCACGTCCCACCATGGGATTGGAGCCAGCGCCCAACCCCTTAGTTATCTCACTACCCAGTTGTAACACGGTCTTCGCATTGGTACTTCTCAAAGCCTGAGAATCGGTGTTGGCGCAGACAAAATCAACACCATCGATAGCGGTAGTCACCATATGCTGAACCGCGTTACCCCCACCGCCACCGATCCCGATGACTTTTATCACAGCACTTTGACTGAATGAATCCATCAGTTCAAACATTTCATCTCTCCTATGCTTCACTATTAGTCGTCATTTAGAAATTCCCCTGGAACCAGCTCCTCATCCGTCTCCATATGGATCTGTATCCTTTGTCCTTTAACATCTCGCTTCCACTGCTGTGGCGACTGCGATGTCCAAACAGGATTAACCCAACGCCGCTTGCATGAATCGGGTTACGCACCACATCAGCCAATCCTTTGACGTACTGCGGTACACCAAGTCTCACTGGCATATGAAACACTTCTTCCGCCAGATCAATTGCTCCTTCCATCTTTGAACTACCGCCGGTCAGTACAACACCGGCTGCCGCCAATTCTTCGAATCCGCTGCGCCTCAGCTCGGCCAGTACCAGCCCAAGCAATTCTTCGTAACGCGGCTCAACCACTTCAGCTAATGTTTGACGGGAAAGCCGACGTGGCGGCCGTTCCCCAACGCTGGGAACTTCTATCGTATCGTCTGGGTTGGCCAGTTGCCGTAAGGCACAGGCGTATTTAATCTTGATCTCCTCTGCATACTGGCTAGGTGTGCGTAACGCCACCGCAATGTCGTTGGTAACTTGGTCACCAGCAATGGGAATCACGGCAGTATGGCGTATGGCGCCATCCGTGAAAACCGCGATATCTGTCGTCCCCCCTCCGATGTCCACTAGACAGACGCCTAGCTCCTTTTCATCTTCGGTAAGTACAGAATAGCTCGAAGCCAATTGCTCTAGAATAATGTCCTCCACTTCAAGTCCACAGCGTCGCACGCATTTGACAATATTCTGGGCTGCACTGACGGCCCCTGTTACTAAGTGCACCTTGGCTTCTAAGCGCACACCTGACATACCCACCGGTTCACGCACGCCTTCTTGCTGATCGATTATGAATTCTTGGGGCAGGATGTGTAGAATTTTTTGATCGGCTGGAATCGCCACCGCCCGCGCAGCATCGATCACTCGATCCACATCACTTGGCTGCACTTCGCGGTCCTTGATCGCTACAATACCGTGCGAATTAAGACTACGCACATGACTACCTGCTATACCGGCGTACACTGAATGGATCTGACAACCAGCCATCAACTCGGCTTCTTCTACGGCACGCTGAACCGACTGCACGGTGGATTCAATATTGACTACTACCCCCTTCTTTAATCCCCGCGAGGGATGTGAGCCGATACCGATGATTTCCAGGTCGCCATCGTCGGTGGCTTCGCCGACGATGGCTGCTACCTTGGAAGTACCAATATCGAGACCAACGATCATCCCTTTTTCGTATTTTTTAGTCATTGAGGTTCAATTCCTCTTTTTACCACGATTTCTTTTGGTGCCAGTCGACTTCCAAGCCACCGCCAATCCATTGGTATATCTCAAGTCAATGCGGGCAATTTCAGCGGCCCTTGGCGCCAATACGCTGGCATAGATGCGCGCGAGTCGTTTAACACGCTTTGCGGCCTCCCCCTGCCCCACTGCCACGGGGATACCATTAGCAAGCAAGATATGCCAAGCACGACGCTCGTCCTGAACCAGAGCACGCACTTTGAGCCCTGCGGGTAAAAGTAATTCATACAGTCGCTTAAACGTGGAGAGCAATTGCCGTTCCCGCCCTTGTGGGCCCATCAGAACGGGAAAATCCTGCCCGCTGAGCTTGTCACGCGGGAAAAATAGCTCACCTCGGTGATTGAGTAGACCCTCTTTGCCCCACCGGGCGACAGGCTGGTGCTCATTTAAACTGATCAGCAGAGTGTCTGGCCATTGGCGCCGCACCGATACGGTATCTGCCCAGGGCAAGGCTCCCAGCGATTTCTCAATTGCCTTCAGATCTACATTAAAAAAACCACCCTTCAACTTGGCAAGGACTGCCTCGCGCAATTCGTCATGCTGGATATGCTGTAAGCGGCTGACACAATGGATTTTTCGTACCGGTAACGTCTCGGGTGAACGCAGTTTGTGTACCGCCATAACGACGAGGCTTAAAAGTGAAATCAATACCAGGACCTCCAGCAGCTCTTGCCGGGACAACCATTGGCGACGTTGCTTACGCCGTGCCCCTGCCCGTCTGTGTTTCGCCATTCTCGTGCGTCCTCGAACATCATGCCGATCCTTCAGTACCCTCCAGTATACGCACCACCAACTCCTCAAAGCTGATCCCAGCTGCGGCTGCTGCCATCGGCACCAGGCTGTGATCAGTCATTCCAGGCACGGTGTTGATCTCGATCAGCCAAGGCTTGTGCATAGCATCCATCATCAGATCCACCCGCCCCCAACCGCTTGCACCGGTCACGGTGAAAGCCCTGCTCGCAAGGGACTGCAGCGCCGCTTCTTCGGAGGGTGGCAAACCGCAGGGGCAGTGATACTGGGTATCGGTCGCACTGTATTTGGCTTCGAAGTCATAAAACTCTCGAGGGGTATCCAGTTTAATCACCGGTAACGCCTCGGTGCCTAAAATAGCTACCGTGTATTCCCCACCATTGATCCACCGTTCGGCGATAACCTCACCATAACGCGCAGCGTTTTGCCATCCATCTTGTAACTGTTCCACCTTTTCAACCTTGGTCATCCCAATACTGGAACCTTCCAATGCGGGCTTTACAATCAGCGGCAGTCCTACCCTGTCCACCACGGTGTAGGAATCGAAACCCGCCTCCATGACCACGAAATCCGGTGTCGGTAGCCCAGTTCCGCGCCAGACTCGCTTGGTCATAAGCTTGTTCATACACAGCGATGAAGCCAAGACACCACTGCCTGTGTAGGGTATACCGAGCAAGTTCAAAGCGGCCTGAATAACCCCGTCTTCTCCCACCCGACCGTGTAAAGCAATGAAAGCTCGGTTATAATGATCGTCTCGAAGCTGCTCGATAATGTTGCGTTGTACATCGATTCCCTGAACCTCAATACCTTGTGCCCGCAACGCAGCTAGCACCGCCCTGCCCGATTTGAGAGAAATCTCTCGCTCAGCTGACCACCCCCCCATAAGCACTGCAACTTTGCCAAAGTGCTCCGCATTTAACTTGCCCCTCACACCGGCTCCCCCACGATATGGACTTCCGGAATGAGTCGAACGCCATGAACGTTTTTTACACGTTGTTGAATGAACGAAATCAATGCTTCAATATCCGCTGCACGCGCACCACCGGTATTTAGAATAAAATTGGCGTGCTTTTCCGATACCTTAGCCCCCTCGATTGAATAGCCCTTGAGGCCCGCTGATTCGATCAGCCGCGCAGCGTAGTTACCCGGTGGATTTCGAAACACGGAACCACAGCTGGCGACTCCCATAGGTTGGCCCATACTTCGACGCGCCAATAGCGACTTTATTCTGTGCATTACGGCCACACTATCATCCCGCTCTAGCTGCAAGTGAGCAGCCAAATACCACTCCTCGGCTGAAGCTAAATGTGTCACGCTGCGATAACTCACCTTAAATTCATTCGCTTGACGATAGTGAATGAGACCATTGCGATCGATGGTTTCCACGGCGATGACCCTCTGCCACGTTTCTCCCCCGAAAGCCCCAGCATTCATCGATAGTGCGCCTCCCATAGTACCTGGGATTCCGGCTAAGAATTCGACACCGGCCAACCCCCGCTTAGCCCCAAATCGCGCCACCTTTGCACAGGGCACACCCGCCTCCGCACGAAGCGTGGAACCCGTAGTCTGGGTAAGGCTACCCAAAGCTCCATGCATAGCGATGACCGTTCCCCGCACACCGCCATCGCGTATCAGCAAATTGCTACCTAACCCCAGCCACAACAAAGGTTCATTCAGCGATAGACTTCCAAGAAAATTTCCAAGAGCTTCAACACTGGCTGGACGGTAAAGTCGTCGCGCAGCCCCCCCCACTCGCCAACTGGTCAATTGCCTAAGCGATACTTCATAGCACAGCTCCCCTCGCCAACTTTCACTGGAGACCGCAGCCATCATGCGGTGCTACTCAGCAGCTTTATCGGCAATTCCGCAGCCAATCCGCCTATACTTCCAGCACCAAGTGTCAACAGCACATCATTGTCTCGCAGCAGCGTTCCAAGTACTTCGGGCAGCGTTTGTAAATCTTCAACAAAGACCGGATTGAGTTTGCCACGGGCTCGCAGTGCACGGCACAGAGCACGTCCGTCTGCATTGGCAATGGGAGCTTCGCTAGCAGCGTAAACTTCCAGCATCACCAATTCATCAGCCCGGTTCAACACCTGAGTAAAATCGTCGAACAAAGTCTGAGTGCGTGTGTAACGGTGAGGTTGAAACACCAACACCAGTCGGCGCTGCGGCCAAATCTTGCGGACAGTCTCAAGAGTCGCTTCAATCTCAGTGGGATGATGGCCATAGTCATCTACCAACAACACCCGAGCCGAGGCAGTGTTGATTTCACCATAACATTGAAAGCGTCGTGCAATTCCTTGGAACTCTCTAAGGCCATTCTGTATCGCCTCGTCTTCCACCCCTAACTCGAAAGCTACTGCGATGGCTGCCAAAGCATTCAATATGTTATGTCGGCCGGGGATATTTAAGGTGACCTCCAGCGGAGCCGCCCGCTGCGGCAGCGCAACGCAGAAATACGACTGAGTCCCAGAATAGTGTATATCGAAGGCTCGTATGTCTGCCTCCTGATCAATTCCGTAGGTCAACACCGGCCGCGAGAGCTGTGGCAGGAGCCCCCTAACATGCTTATCGTCCACACAAACTACCGCTAAACCGTAAAAGGGAAGGTGGTGCAAAAATTCCACAAACGTGTCACGTAGTTCCTGGAAATCTCCACCGTAAGCAGATAAATGCTCAGCATCAACGTTGGTAATCACCGCCATCATTGGCTGCAAATAGAGGAAAGAGGCGTCGCTTTCGTCGGCCTCCGCCACCAGGTAACGACCGGATCCCAGCCTTGAGTGGCTGGCTGTGCTATTGACTCGTCCACCCACAATAAAAGTGGGATCCAGCCCGCCCATAGCTAGAAGGTTCGCCACCAGACTGGTGGTCGTAGTCTTGCCGTGGGTGCCCGCCACAGCGATGCCGTAGCGAAATCTCATCAATTCGGCCAACATCTCCGCTCGTGGCACAATAGGTATGCGCAATGCACGTGCAGCCATCACTTCTGGGTTATTTTTCGGTATCGCACTAGAGATCACCACCACATCAGTATTGCGTACATGTTGAGCTTCATGACCAAACACAATTTCCACGCCCAATGTCGCTAACCGGCGAGTAACGGTACTCTCGACTAGATCCGAGCCTGAAATTTGGTAACCCAGGTTGACCAGCACTTCCGCAATACCCCCCATGCCGACTCCGCCAACCCCAACGAAATGGATGCGCCTTATGCGGCGCATACTTATCTTGTCCAATGGGATTGTCATGAACGCTTCCTGTGCGTACGCACTTGGCGATTTTGCCCTGCTATTTCCAGGCAAATCCGTGCAACCGCCTCATCGGCATCGGCCTTGGACAGACCACGCGCTTTAGTTGCCATATTCAGCAGGAGGGTACGATCGAGGCTGAAACGTTCAAGCAACTCAATCAAGCGCTGAGCCGTCAATTCGTTCTGCGGCACTAAAACGCCTGCGCTATTGTCGCTCATGTAATGAGCATTTGCGCTTTGATGATCGTCGACTGCAAATGGATAGGGGACTAAAATTGCACCAATCCCTGTAGCACAAAGCTCCGCAATCGTGAGTGCTCCGGCACGACACAACACCAAATCTGCCCAAGCATAAGCACAGGCCATATCCTCGATAAATGCTTCTAACCGGATTTCGAGACTAAACTCCCGATAGCGATGAGTTGCCTCATTGATATGAAGATTTCCTGCTTGATGCCAGACTTGCGGCCGTAGGGCTGCAGCTAATCGACTGATCGCTTGCGGGACGATATCGTTGAACACCTTTGCACCTAGACTACCGCCCAACACCAGCAGACGCAAACGCCCTGAGCGCTGGGCGAAACGTTCGCTAGGAGGAGGCAGATCAGCAATCTCGCGACGCACGGGATTACCCACGTGGCGAGCTTTGGCGGCGTTAAATACGCCAGGAAAACCTTCCAATTGGCAATCGCTTAGGGGTGCTAACAGTCTATTTGTCAATCCCAGAATAGCGTTTTGCTCGTGAATCACCAACGGCTTGCTTAGCATAAACGCTACAAGCCCCGCCGGACCCGATACAAACCCCCCCATTCCAAGCACAGCTCGAGGTTTTTGTTTAAGTAAAATCTTCAAGGCTTGGAAAAACGCCAAGTTCAGCCGTAAGGGCGCGAACAACCAAGCAAACATACCCTTTCCCCGCAAGCCGCTCACCGACAGCCAGTCAATAGGTATTCCTGCCTGCGGCACCACGCGAGCTTCCAATCCTCTGCGGGTTCCCATCCATACCACCGGAACTTCCATGCTCGCAAGACAACGGGCTACCGCCAACGCAGGGTAAACATGCCCTCCCGTACCCCCAGCTAGAATCATCACAGGTCGGCCGGCCACTATCACACCATTACCTTATGGGTCATGCAACGTGATCTATCCTGAGACATTGCAAGCTCTAGGGTTTCGCGCCGAACGCGAAATACCAAACCTAAGGCAATGCAGGCTGTTAACATGCTGCTGCCCCCCGCGCTCATCATGGGCAGGGTGAGACCCTTAGTTGGGAGAATACCCATATTCACACCCATATTGATGAATGCCTGCAATCCCAGCCAGATACCGATGCCATAACTGAGATAGGTTCCAAAACAGTGGCCTTGAACCTCAGCCTCATTGCCGATCACAAAGCAGCGCCAAATCAGCAAAGTGTACAGCGAGATAACCACAGACACGCCCAGCAACCCAAGCTCTTCCGCCAGCACTGCGAACAAAAAGTCGGTATGAGCTTCGGGCAAATACAACAGTTTTTGAATACTTTCGCCCAGACCCAAACCGAACCACGCACCATTGCCGATCGCGATTAAAGCTTGAGTCAATTGAAACCCATTATTGAAAGGATCCGCCCAGGGATTGAGAAACGTCATTATACGTTCTAGCCGGTACTCAGAAGTGCCAGCCAACACTGCCAGTACTAGCATAACGCCTAAAATCAGTATCCCGAATAACCACAGACGAACTCCGCCGAGAAACAACATTCCCAACGTAGTTAAGATAAGCACAACCACGGCACCAAAATCGGGCTCCATCAACAAGAATGCGCAGATAATCGATAATACTGCAATAGGTCTGAATAGCTCGCTAAGTACTTCTCTGATCCGTTGCCCATGTCGCACCAGATAACCTGCCAGATAAACGATCATTAGTAACTTAGCGAGTTCCGATACCTGCAGATTAAACACCCCTAGCGAGATCCACCGGCTAGCGCCATTAACCGATTTACCTATTCCCGGCACTAGCACTAACATAAGTAAAATCACCACCAGAATTAGCAAGGGTATGCCGACCTTCTCCCAGAAAAACAGTGGAATACGGTAGACAAGTGCCATACAAATCACTCCAAGCCCAACATACAACAGTTGGCGGTTAAAGTAATAGAGGGGCTCGCCAGTCTGGCGTTCTGCAATACTCACAGAGGCCGAAGCCACCATCACTAACCCTAGGCTAATCAGAGCGACGATCGCGACTAACAATGCGAGATCAATGTGCCATATGAACCGAATACTTTGCCTTTGACCACGCTTGCGTGCCATCTGAGCAGCTGTCATGTCGTCCCCATCCTTATCACTCAGCTCACAAACTCAGCGCCAAACCAAATGCCTTTATAAAGTGCTAGACACGATTGCTTGATTTTAAATTCAAGCCAAATGATTAAATCAACCCTTGCCGTATGCATCGTGAATGGCACCATAGTCTGCACAACTTACCTGTTAGCGAATCTTTAGTGTTGCGAGACTGATGAGCACTAGGATGACGGTAATAATCCAAAAACGCACGATAACACGGGGCTCAGGCCATCCTCTTAGCTCAAAATGGTGGTGTAGGGGAGCCATACGGAAAATCCGCCGCCCGGTGAGTTTATAAGACACAACCTGTAAAATGACAGACACGGTCTCCATGACAAAGACCCCTCCCATGACCACAAGAATCAATTCCTGGCGCACCATAACCGCCAGCAAACCAATCGCTGCGCCTAGCGCCAAGGCACCCACATCGCCCATGAAGACCTGCGCGGGATAGGCGTTAAACCACAAAAACCCCAATCCAGCCCCAACCAGAGAACCACTAAACACCACTAGTTCCCCCGTGCCCGGTACATACGGAATTTGCAGGTAATTGGCGAAGGTAATATGGCCACTGGCGTAAGCAAATACGCCCAACGCGCCAGCGACGAGAACTGTCGGCATGATCGCCAAGCCGTCCAAGCCGTCGGTAAGATTAACGGCATTGCTTGCCCCCACGGTCACGAAAGTGGTCAACGGTACATAGACCCAACCCAGCTCGATAACTACATTTTTAAACAATGGCACGATCAGTTCAGTTTCCACGGAACCTTTAGCCGTGAAAAACAGCGCTAACGCAGCTCCTAGTCCTACTATCGATTGCCAAAAAAATTTATTGCCCACAGATAAGCCCTTACTGTTTCCATAGCGCAACTTATAATAATCGTCGATTCCACCGATGAGACCGAACAGCAGAGTGACTATAATAATTACCCAGAAATAACGGCTCGAGAGATCAGTCCATAACATTGCGCTAACCACCACCGCCACCAGAATCAGAGCTCCCCCCATGGTTGGGGTGCCCGCCTTTGATAAATGGCTTTGAGGACCATCATTACGCACCAACTGGTTGACACGATAATCGGACAAGCGGCGTATCATGATCGGGCCGACTATGAAGGAGAGAGCCAAGGCAGTGAGCACACCCAGAATCCCCCGAAGGGTAATGTATTGGAAGACATTGAATACGCTGTAATACTGTGCCAGGTACTCGAATAAGCTAAGCAACATCTTCTTTCTCCTGGCTATTTCTCGAGCATCGTTCCTGATCGAGCAAGGCATTAACAACTTGTTCCATGTGCATCGAGCGCGACCCCTTCACTAGGACGTTTATTCCGGCACGCAAATCAAGCTTCAGGCATCTGATCAGAGCTTGTACATTATCGAAATGGGTTGCACCGCGGCCAAACGCGGCCACTGATACCCGACTCAATGCACCGATCGCGTACAATCGTGCCACACCATAGCGACGTGCTATCTCTCCAGCCTGGTGATGCAAGATTTTGGCAGATTCACCCAATTCGGCCATATCACCGAGCACCAACCATAGTTCACCTGCCCGCTTCGATAACACCTCCAACGCTGCATTAAAAGATCCTGGATTAGCGTTGTAGCTATCATCCAGTACCAGCGCTTGCTTAATACCAGGCTTACCGATCAGTCGACCAGCCACCGGTTTCATCGAGGCAAGTCCTGCGCTAATTTGGTTCACACTGGCACCCACAGCAAGGCTTGCAGCAGCAGCGGCCAACGCATTCATTACGTTATGACGACCCTCTAATGGCAACTGCATTTGAAAATGTCCTTCAGGGGTAAGAATGATTAATTCACCGTCACTACTCCACCGGGCACTGACATCGGCTGGGCAATCTATTCCAAAGGTCATAGTACGAAAAGCACGGGTTTGGCCGAACCAATAATCAGCATAGGGATCATCAGCGTTAATCACTGCGGTACCGCCTTCATTCAGTCCATTGAAGATCTCTGCCTTGGCTTTTGCCACGCCATCTAAGGAACGAAAACCCTCCAGGTGAGCAGGTGCGGCATTGGTGATCAAGGCAACCTGCGGGTGCACGATATCGGTCAGCCCTCCAATCTCGCCGGGGTGACTGGCACCCATCTCAACCACAGCGAAATCATGGAGCGGGCGGACTGACAAAAGCGTTAAAGGCACCCCAATATGGTTGTTCAGATTACCGCGGGTCGCAAATACTTGACCCTTGTGCGCAAGAATAGCGGCAATCATTTCTTTGACCGTGGTTTTGCCATTACTGCCAGTCAGTCCAACGACTGGCAGATTCAGACGTTCACGCCAAGCCTCTGCCAAACGGCTTAAGGCCAGCTGGGTATCGTCGACCAAAATCTGAGGTAACGGGCTATTCAGCACCCTCGATACCATCAGCCCGCTCGCCGGTAGACTAGGATCACGCGCAGCAAACTCATGTCCATCGAAACGCGGCCCACTTAAGGCGATAAACATTTGCTGCCGAGTCAGACTCCGAGTGTCGGTAGAAACGGACTCCACTGCAGCATCATCGCCCAGCAACCGTCCTTGGACCATGTCGGAAATATGGCTTAAGGTCAACCAAGACATGCGGCTACCTGCTGACGATCACTAAACGGGATCGTTTGATCGCCGATGAGCTGCACGTCTTCGTGACCCTTGCCTGCCACCAATACGATGTCACCTCGGCGAGCCTGCTTGATCGCCGTAACAATAGCTCGAGCTCGATCATGGATTAGCGAAGCAGTCTGAGGGGCGGCAAGGCCCGAGAGAATATCGTTCACGATGGCAACCGGTTGCTCATGGCGAGGATTGTCATCAGTGATGATCAGATTATCCGCAAGTTGTTCAGCAACCTGCGCCATCTGCGGTCGTTTCCCTGAATCTCGCTCACCTCCACAACCGAAGACGCACGATAATCGTCCTTGACAATGGTCACGCAACGCTGTGAGCGCCTGTTTCAGGGCTGCGGGCGTGTGTGCATAGTCAACGACGACCAAGGGTTTATCCATCCCACCGAATGCTTCCATCCTACCTGCAACCGGCTGCACATTAGCTAACCGTTGCAAAGCCTCTTGCAACGTAAAATCCAGCCTCAATAACACGGCCAGTGCAGCCAGAAGATTGGCGGCGTTGAAGCGCCCTAACAGTCGGCTATTCAGCTTGCCCCGCCCCCAAGGAGTATCAATCTCAAGTCTTATTCCCTCCATCCCTAGTCTAAGTTGAGTCGCTTTTATCAGGGGTATCGTCTCGTTGGCGAAGCCGTCTAAGGTATATCCTAAGCGCTCGACTTTACCTTCCAATGCTAACGCCAGTTTTCGTCCAAAGACATCATCTAGATTGAGAATTGCATGCTGCAACCCGGGAGTTTCAAACAACCTTTGTTTAGCTTTAGCGTAAGCTATTAAATTACCGTGGTAATCTAAATGGTCTCGACTGAGATTGGTTAACACCGCTATATCGAAAGCCGTTCCATTAACTCGGCCCTGCTGCAATCCATGCGAAGACGCCTCCATGACCACTTGCCTTACTCCCCGCCCTCGCAGGGCACTCAACTCACGTTGGAGAAAAGTGGCTTGCGGTGTGGTATGCGCACCCGTAGTTAGCTCTCCGAATACTCCGTAACCGAGTGTACCGATTACACCACAGGGCGCTGTATCTGAATGTAAGGACTGGGCGATAAACTGGCTGACCGAAGTTTTACCATCTGTACCGGTCACGCCCACTATGTTCATGTCACGTGACGGATGGTGATAGAAACGGTCGGCAAGCATGCCGATGAGTTGGCCGAGTTGAGGAATTTGAAAATGGGGAATTGGGCAGCTGGCACCCGGAGCCTTGATGTCTCCATGAGATTCCCACACCACGGCGACAGCCCCTCTTTGAATAGCCTCATCAAGGTATTGAAGTCCATGAGTTTGGGTCCCTGACAATGCCACAAACAGATCACCCGGTTGTATCCAGCCCGCGTGCTGAACCATGGAACTGATCCTCACGTCTCCAGCCACCGATTCGGGCAACACACCAGCCAGTAGCTCGGATAAGGTCCATTCGAAATCTAGTTTTTGAGCAAGCATCATGCCGAATCGGCCTGATCGTGGGATTGAGCCTGCAAAGTGGGCAAATTATCGGGAAAAATATCCAATAGACGTAGCGCTCCTTGCATCACCTTAGAAAATACAGGTGCAGCTACGACCCCGCCGTAGTATTCACCCTTGCGTGGTTCATCGATCATAACTACCGCCACCAGGCGTGGATCACTCGCTGGCGCCATCCCAGCAAATGTCGATATATAGCGGTCTTTGGAATATCCCCCCGATGTGTTTTTTTGGATGGTGCCAGTCTTGCCGGCAACTCGGTACCCCGTTACGCCGGCCAGTTTAGCGGTACCTTCAGAGCTCACCACGCCTTCCAGCATTAAGCGGATTTTCCGGCTGGTATCCGCCGAAAGCGCGCGCCTTCTTTTCGGTGGTCCGTCAGAGGCAATGAACGAGACCGGTGTTCGTAGTCCGTCAGTTGCCAACACAGAGTAAGCCTGAGCCAATTGCAAAGGAGTGACAGAAAGTCCGTAACCGAAGGCCACCGTCGCTCGGTCCAACGTTCTCCAGCGAGTGTATTGGCTTAAATATCCGCCAGACTCTCCCGGAAAACCGGAGCTAGTAATTTCACCCAACCCAACCCGGTGAAGAACTTCCCAGATGTGCCTGGCAGGAATTGACAAGGCGACTTTAACCGCCCCCACATTACTGGACTTAACGATGATATTGGATAAATTGATCCTACCATAGTTATGTTCGTCCTGAATGGTATGGCCACGCACCATATACCACCCTGGAGCAGTGTTAATCATTGTCTCGGGGCCAAAGCTACCGTTCGCGATGGCCGCAGCCACCACGAAGGGTTTGATGGTCGATCCTGGCTCGAACATATCGGTGACGGCCCGATTACGAATCATAGTTGGGTCGAGCTTGATACGATTATTGGGATTAAAGGAAGGCTGGTTGACCATGGCTAGCACTTCACCCGTTTGCGGATCTAATACCACAACCGAGCCTGAGCGTGCATCATGCTGGCGGATTGCGGTCTTCAATTCGCGATAGGCAAGGTACTGGATACGCTGATCTAGGCTCAATCTTAGGTTTTTTCCAGGCCTTGGGGCCCTAACGTATTCCACGTCTTCAACAATCCGGTTCAACCGGTCTATAATTACGCGTTTCTCACCTGGTACGCCGCTGAGCCAGCGATTAAATGCAAGCTCCAATCCTTCCTGGCCCACATCATCAATATTGGTAAAACCCTGTACGTGCGAGTTCACTTCTCCTGCCGGATAGTAGCGGCGATATTCACGCTGCAAATGAATGCCAGGTGCTTGAAGTTCCAAGACTTGGTTGGCAAGATCCGGGGTTATGTGGCGCTTAAGATAAATAAACTCCTTGGACGAACGGGCCACCATTCGCTGAGAAAGATCATCTTTATCAAGCCCCAACAACTGGGCTACTGCGCTAAGCTGCTCACCGGTGTGTGTGGCCTGTTGTGGATTTGCCCAAACGGAATTCACCGGTACACTCATTGCCAGAACTTCCCCATTGCGGTCCAATATCATGCCGCGGTGCGCGGGTATTAACATTACTCGCTGGTGACGTGCAATCCCCTCGCGCTGAAGAAATTCCCGCTCATAGTACTGCAAGTGAACAGCACGTCCAATTAGCATCGCCATAGCAACAAATGACGCGATCAGGATAAAGCTGCGTCTACCCTGACCGATGGTTAAATTAGATCGATCATTCATGGCCGTACAATCATCGCCGATTCTGTGGTTGGAAGATGCATATCTAGACGTTCTCGGGCTAGCCTTTCAACACGACCATGGGTAGCCCAGGTACTCTGTTCTAATTGAAGACGTCCCCATTCAATGTCTAATTTATCGCACTGTGCCTGCAGAGCCTGCAGTTCGATGAATAATTTCCGGCTCTGATGAGTACTCGATACCACGCCCAGTGCCGAACCCAACACAGCAACCAACAACACACCAACGCTGATTAAACGCGGATTCAACATCACAGACGCTCTGCGGTGCGAAGGATGGCGCTTCGAGCACGAGGATTTCGTCTGTACTCATCCTCTGATGCGCGCATTTTTCGACCAATGAAGCGCAATGTCCCAGCGGTGAGCTCTCCAAGAACCGGT
>JAAUXY010056255.1_pt1 | contig 29456 bp, 25 predicted proteins | sample 7278121 | NCBI WGS metagenome assembly JAAUXY01 (sample SAMN14350117, study PRJNA611818) | marine sediment metagenome | isolation source: surface marine sediment (1.8m) | place: French Polynesia: Moorea | collected 2018-08 | reverse complement strand
GCCCAGCCGTTCCACCAGCTCGTACATATCCGCGGCATATTCCGCGGCAAGCTCCGGATTTTTGCGCAGGTTCCGGTGATAGCTGTCCACCCGCTCAGAGAGCTCAGCAAGCTCCGCATACACGCCGCCTTTAACAAACGGCGGCACCATGTGATCAATGAGCGTCGCGGCGCTGCGGCGCCGGGCAATCAGACCTTCACCCACCACGTCGACGTTGTAGGGATAAACGTGAGGCAGCGCGCCGATGAGCGCCTCCGGCGCATCGGCATCGGAGAGTCCGACGTCTTTGCCATCCAGCCACTCGAGCGTGCCGTGGGTACCGATATGCAAGACGGCGTCAGCGCCAAACGTGCGCTGCAGCCAGGCATACGCCGCAACATATTGATGGTGCGGCGCAAGATCGTCGGCGTGGTAGAGCTGCTCGTCGTCTTCACCCCAGCCGCGCGTCGGTTGCGGCAGCACGACGACGTTGCCGAAGCGCAGTGCCGGGATGAAAAACGCCTGATCCGCGTTGTCCAGCATCAGGCCAACGTCGCCAGGCGACCCCCAATCCGCGGTGATTTTCGCCACCAGACGATCGTCCATGCCGTCGAGCCATTCCTGGTAGCGCTCGAGCGGCACCTTGATGCCTCGTTGCTCAGCCGCGGCGGTTGCAAGCTCGCCGGGGGCGTAGCCGGCGATGTTGCGCACGCCGCTGGTCAGCTGTTCGACCAGCGCAGCTTCCTCGAAGCTGTCCTGCCCGAGCGTGTAGCCTTCCGCCACCAGCCGGTTGAGCAGATTGGCCAGGGAGCCCGCGACGTTGAGATAGCTCGCGCCGATACCCGCGGCACCCGCCGGATAGTTGTAGAAAAAGACGGCGAGTCTCTTGTCGGAATTGGGTTTGGCGGCAAGCGTCGCCAGGTTCATCGCGCGGTCGACAGCACGTCGCACGCGCGGCTCTATGGGGGTTTGAAAGACCGCGGGCACGCCGGTTTCCGGCGCAATGGCACGCTCCCGGCTGCCAACCACGGTGGGCGCAATGAGACCCGCAAGCTCCGGCGCCGCCACCTGAAACGTACCTTCGAAGAGCGATAGCCCGGTCGGCGAGGCTTCCCACTCCGCGGCGCTGCGACCATACAGGGTCACGGCATTGATGATCGGGATATCTATGACCGCAAGCGCGTTGGCCATGTCCGGCTGCGCAAAACGAAAGAGCAGCCCGAGTACCACGTCCGCACGAGAGTTACCGTCGTCGTCCATGAGGTATTGCTGCATCGCAACGTGACCCGGGTAGCCGAAGAAGGGAATCGCTTCGCCACCCTGGCGTTCCACCTCAGCAATGAGCGCATCGACGATGGCCATCTCGTTACCGTAGTAGTTAGCGCGATAGAAACCGATGGCAACGCGCGGCCTCCCGGGACGGTGCTTGTCGTTCGCCGCGCGCCACGCGTCAAACGCCTCCCAGCTGGCAAACACCTGCCCGGGGCCTGAACCGCTGTAGTAGTAACCCCCGGCAAGCGTTGCTTCCGGCTCAGGCACGGTCAGACCGGCAACGCCGGCATACTCGAGCGCAAGCTTGGCTAGTCCAACGTGATTGGCGGTTCCTGATGCGGCCCAGAACGCACGGGCGCGATCATCCCAGTGCACGCCCATTTCGGTGTATTGAGCTTCGCTCATGAGTCCCTGACCGACGCCCACTACCGTGCCGTTCTGGTTCACCTGAGCGAGCAGATCGGCATCGTGCGCCTGATCGAAGCGTGCGAGCATCTGCTCGTTCATGACGTCGTAGACCAGCACGTGCACAGAGAGCAGGCGCTCCGCCTCCACTTCGTCGAACGTCGACTCGGACAGGATCGTCAGCTCGACGCGATCCCGCAGCTCCGGACGCTGCTCAAGAAGCGTTCGGTACGCCTGCAGGGTGACGGGTGTCTGGCCATCCGAGAAGAGATAGCCGACTCGGACATCTGCGCCATGCTGATCCGCCGCAGCGAAGACAGTAGACGTCACCAGACTCAATACCACCGCTACAGCCCATCTGCCGGTGACTCTGCAATTGAAACAACTCATCTGACTTGATGTTATCATCCGATGCAGGAGTCAGGTGCAACCCGTGGATCTACTGAGGTTTTCGGGTACAACACCGAGGCTGCTGGGTGCCCGGGAAACCAGTGAAAATCTGGTACTGGCCTCGCAACGGTAAGTGCGTGTGAAGCTCGAACTTCAGCGGACGTTCGCAAAACGTTCGACGACACAGCGTCAACAGCCACTGTGCTGATCCAGCATGGGAAGGCGGCGCTGTAGAGATCATCAAATCTCGACGCACGAGTCCGTAGACCGATCCAGCAGTCACCCGTTGAGGGGCGTTCGAGGGTCAACGCCTGGAGTATTGAGGAACCAAAATGAGAACTGCGATAGTCACGGCGCTTGCCCTGAGCATGAACGCCCCGCTCGTCTACGCCCAGTCGGGCACTGAGGAAATTGTTGAAGAAATGGTGGTCGTCGGATCGCGATTGCCCACCGAAGAATTCAAAGTCGGCCGCGCCGTCACGGTGCTCGACGAGGTGGAGATCCAGGATCTCGGCTACGAATACGCGGCGGATCTCTTCCGCTTCGTGCCAGGAGTAGCCGTCAGCCGCACCGGCGGTTACGGCGGCCTCACGCAGCTGCGCCTGCGCGGCGCTGAAGCCAACCACGTGCTGGTCCTGATCGACGGCATTGACGTGTCAGCCGCGGGATCCGGCGAATTCGACTTCTCATCGCTGCTGTCCGCCGACATCGAGCGTATCGAGGTGCTGCGCGGCCCGCAGAGTGGTCTGTACGGCTCCAACGCCCTCGCCGGCGTCATCAGTATTCATACCAGGCAACCGGCCGAGGGACTGGCCATCGACATCAACCTCGAAGGCGGCGATGACGACACGCAGCAGGGTGCGGTGTCGCTGAGCGGCGGCAACGAGCGGGTGCAGGGGCGCCTCAGCTTTGCCCAGCGCAAGTCTGAATTCGACCTGTCGAGCAACGATGCCGTCATCGGCTCGGAAGACGACGAAGACGACAACCAGACAATCAGCGGCCAGTTGCGTGCAGAGATCACCGATGCGTTGAGCGTGAACCTGTTCGGCCGCCGCACCGAGCGGGAGACCGAAACGGACGGATTCGATTTCAGCGGTGGTCCGCAGCAGGGACTGCCGATCGACAACAACAGCTTCAGCGACACCGAGGATCAGACCCTCGGTGTCGCAGCAACGCTTGCGCTGGCGGACGGGCGCTCGATCTCTCGTCTCGGGCTCGAGCAGACCGATACGGAAATCGACGGCGGTAGCTTCGGCAGCGAAGCCGAGCGCACGCAGGTTCGCTTCGACACGACCTGGGAATGGGCACCTGCCGGGGACATCAACCAGCGCACGACGCTGTTCATCCAGGACGAGGAAGAGTCGTTCAGAAACCTCTACCCGTTCGATCCGAGCCAGGCCCCGACGCAGAAGCGTGATCTCCTCGGCTATGGCATCGAACACCGAGTTGAAATCGGCGAGGCGCTTTTCGTCAATGGCACGCTGCGTCAGGACGACAACGACGACTTTGACGACGAAACCACCTATTCCGTCGACATCGCCTACCTCGTCAACGACGGCAGAACGCGTCTGCACGCAAGCTACGGTTCCGGCGTGACGAATCCGACATTTTTCGAGCAGTTCGGTTTTGTACCCGGCACCTTCGTCGGCAATCCGGATCTCAAGCCCGAGCAGTCAAAAGGCTGGGACGCCGGCATCGAGCACACGTTCTGGAACGACCAGTTGACGCTCGATCTCACGTACTTCGATGCGGATCTCAAGGACGAGATTCAGAGCTTTTTCCCGTCAGTGATCAACCTCGATGGTGACAGCGAGCGCCAGGGCGTTGAGCTGAGCGCGGTCTATCAGCTCGGCGAAAACACGAGCATCACGGCCAACTACACCTATACCGACGCCGATGAGCCCGGCGGCGAAGAGGTGCGGCGCCCGGAGCACACCGGCAGCTTGAGCGCTGCGCATGACTTCCTCGACGGACGTCTGCGTATCGCGGGCAACGTTGCCTTCAACGGCGAACAGCTCGACAACGATTTCCGCAATTTCTTTGTGAACGGCTTTGTCACAGAGCAGACTGAGCTCGACAGCTACACGCTGGTCAACGCCAACGCGAGCTACAACGTCACAGAGGATCTGCAGATTTACGTACGCCTGGAGAACGTCTTCGACGAGGACTACGAGCCGGTGCTCGGCTACGCAGCCCCCGGCCGGACCGCGTATGCGGGCGTGCGCTTCCGACTCGGCAGATAAGCGTGTCTGCCCGGCGCCGTTCTCGGGAACGGCGCCGTCAATCGAGTAGCCCCCTGATCTCCTCAGGCGACGGCGCGCCCGGCAGCAACATCACCACCGCGTCATCGAATCCTGCCTCCGACCAGCGGTTGAGCTTGTCGCCGAGCTCTCCAAGATCGGTATCCGGGAATACCTGTATGGTCGACACAATCGCGCGTCCGCCACCCGCCCCACGATAGCCGGCAAGCGCTTCGCACACCTCATCGACATTGCGTTTCATACCCGAGGCGATCCAACCATCGAACTCCGTTGCAGCGCGGGCGACCCCTTTTCCCCAGGTACCATAGAAGAGCGGGGGACCACCTTGCAGCGGCGGCCAGGGCGAGAGCTGCCCGTTGTCGTCGCCACCCGTTGAGAAGATCTTGCGCAGGCGCTCGAGCGCTGTATTGAAATCTCCGAAACGGCTGTCGAAGTTGCGCTCATAGGCTGCGAAATCCTGCTCCGTGGATCCCGCGCCAACGCCGAAAACAAATCTGTCCCCACTGACCTGCTGCAAGGAGAACACCCGGTGCGCGAGATCCATGGGGTGATACAGCGGCACCTGCAGCACCGCCGTGCCAACCTCAATCCCCGGCACGGCTGTGGCAGCGACGGTCAGCGCAATGAACGGATCTGTGACCATGAAACCCCGGCCGATCGCCTGAGCGGACCAGAGACTCGTATAGCCCGCATCCGCAAACGCCCTGGCCTGATCCGCCAGCAGCTGGCCCCGGGTTGGGTCGCCAATTGGCCCGAGCAACGCGCCCAATCGCATGTCTATTCTCCCCCGACGTTTCCGGTATGCTAACGGAAGCTTTTGGTTCATGCAGGGGAGACATGGCTGAAACCACGCTCGGCGCGGTGCAGAGCACCGACGACTACCCAGCTCTGGGCGCTGCCAACTACGCGCTTAGTCTCCTGTTCCTGGCTTACGTCCTTTCGTTCATCGACCGGCAGATCCTCGCCCTGCTGGTTGGTCCAATCCGCGAGCAGTTCGGCATATCGGACTTTGAATACAGCCTGCTGCAGGGAGCCGCGTTTGCGCTGCTCTACACGTTTGCCGGTCTGCCGCTCGGTCGCATTGCCGACCGCCACTCTCGCAAGTGGGTCATCACGGCTAGCGTTGCGTTCTGGAGCATCGCCACCTGCGCGTGTGGCCTGGCGAAAAACTTCTGGCAGCTTTTTGCGGCTCGCATGGCGGTTGGCGCGGGAGAGGCGGGGTTGGCGCCGCCGGCGTATTCCGTCATCACCGACAGCTACCGGCCCCAACACTTCGGCTACGCGATGGCGTTCTACAAATCCGCGGTCAAGGTCGGCGGCGCCACGGCGCTGATCCTCGGCGGCTTTCTCATCGACTACTACACCGAGATCGGCGCGGTGACGGCGCCGATTGTCGGCACGCTGCAGCCGTGGCAGATGACCCTCATCACCGTCGGTCTGCCGGGACTGCTGTTGGCGCTCCTCCTTGCAACGATGACCGAACCCGTGCGTAAAGGTGTTGCAACCACAGCCACCGGCGATCTGCAGCTACCCATCGCAACGGTGGCGAAGTTCCTGTGGGCCCGTAAAAGAACGTACCTTTCCTTGTTTCTGGGCTCCTCCATGCTGGCCATGGCGGGTTACGGCGGCGCCGCGTGGTATCCGGAATTTTTTGTACGCACCTACGGCGTGAGTCGGGCTGAGGCGGGCGCAAGCTTCGGCACGGTGCTCCTCGTCGGCGGCACCCTGGGCGTGCTGCTCGGCCCGTTTCTCGCCAATCGTCTTGCGGTCAAGCACACCGACGCCTATGTGCGGGCCATCATGTACGCCTCGATCCTGGCGGTTTTTCCCGCGGTTGCCGCACCGCTCATGGGTGACAAGACGCTGACGTTGACGATGCTCTTTCCCGCCACGATGTTTGGCGGCGCGTACCTCGGCGTCATGGCAGCTTCGTTCCAGCCAATCACCCCCAATCAGATGCGCGGCCAGACGACGGCGATATACATCTTCGTCACCAACATCTTCGGCATGGCCGTGGGCACATCGATCCTTGCTGCGTTCACGGACTTTCTTTACCAGGACGACAATCTGCTGCATTACTCCATCGCCACTGCAAACGCCATTTTCTATCCCGCAGCCATTGCACTGTTTGCCTACTGTCTGAAGGGGTATCGCGCCAGCGTCGAAGAAATCGGCAAGTGGCAGCTGTGACCGTGGGCTACCACCTCGCGCAGTTCAACATCGCCGGCGGCCTTGGTCTGCCGGAGGATCCGGTCATGGCGGAGTTCATGGCGAACCTCGACGAGATCAACGCGCTGGCGGAGGCCAGTCCTGGATTCGTCTGGCGCTTCCAGACGGAAGACGGGAACGCCACCGCGGTACGCCCCTACGAGGACGAGCGGACGTTGATCAACCTGTCAGTCTGGGAAAGCGTCGAGGCGTTCCGCGCCTTTGTCTATCAGTCGGCACACGGTGGCTTTGTGCGTCGCGGCAGCGAGTGGTTTACGCCGAAAACGGAGCCGCAGATTGTCATGTGGTGGATCAGCGACGATACGCTCCCCACCATCGAAGACGGCGTCAGCCGACTCGAGAAACTCCGCGCGCAGGGCCCAAGCGCCGACGGATTCACGTTCGCCCGCAGCTTCCCACCCCCGAATGCGTAGCGCGCGTCGCCCGGCTCTGAGCATGATTCCAGGGTAGATCGACTACAATCAAACGTATGGATCGAAGCTCCTCAGATAACCCAGATTCACCCGAAGAGTCATACGTTGGCGCCACGAACGGTTATTTCGTCATCCGTCCCGTTGGCAACACCGGCGGTGAAGATCTGAGCCGACTCGCGGCAGCCGCCGCCCGACACGAAGCATTCAGCACCGGCAGCCCGCTCATGTGGGATCTGCGCTGGGCAATACCCCATGAAGTTGATTCCATCGCCGACATTACGCACCGTGTCAGGCAACTACTGCAGAACACCGACGGCGGCCGTACGGCTTTTGTCGTCAGCGACGAGCTGACGTACGGTCTTTCGCGAGCCGGTGCAACCTGGAGCTCACTCGACAGCGAAAGGGAACTGCAGGTGTTCTTTGCTGCCGATTTTGACGCTGCGGTTGCGTGGCTGACGGAATGAGGAACAGCGCTCCCCTCTGAGCACCATCTGCTTTAACATGATCGGTTTTGCGGCGCATTAAATCCGTTGGCCGAATCCGCACTGACATCCCTGACACCGCGGCAGATTGAGATCCTCAGTCTCGTTGCCAAAGGGCTGACCAACAAAGACATCTCCGCCGCGCTGAACATTTCGCGCAACACCGTGCGCGTGCATCTCACCGCCATCCTCGATGGGCTGGGGGCTGCCAACCGCACCGAGGCGACGGCTGTCTATCAGCGTTCCCTGGCGCTGCCGGAGGCTGCACCGCAGATCAAGGTAGCTGCCCGCATCGGCCGTCCGGCAATCGCGGTTCTCAACTTCCGCCTGCTTGGCGGCACTGACGAGGACGGTCTTGCGCACCTGGGCGAAGGCCTCACAGAGGATCTCATCACCCGCCTGGCCAGCTGGCGCTGGTTTCCGGTGATTGCGCACAACTCATCGCAACGGTACATGGACCGTAACCCCGACATTCCGGAAATCGGTCGGGAGCTCGGCGTACGCTATCTGATCACCGGTACGTTGCGTCATGACGGCGAGCGTGCCCGCCTGAACGTCCATCTCTGGGAAACAGCGACGCACACGGGTCTCTGGAGCGATACCTTCGACTTTGATCTGCAGGCAACGCTCGATGCGCAGCAGCGCGTGGCGCAGCAGATTGTTGCGCAGATCGCACCGGAGCTGATCAACTTTTCGGCACAGATGCCCATGACGGCTGCAGACGGCAACTTCGATGCCTGGAACCTTACGATGACCGGCATGAGCGAGCTGGGGCATCGCACGCTCGCCAAGGTCACCGAGGCCCACAGCCTCTTCCAACGCGCCATCGATGCCGACCCGGAGCTGCCTCTGCCGTGGTACGGCCTGGTATGGGTGCACCACCACGTGCTGATCGAACAGTGGTCACCCGAGTTTCCGAGCTCATTGGACCTGCTCGATGAAGCCGCACGCCGTTTGCGCATGCTCGACCCCAACAGTGCGCTGAGCGCGCTGGCGCTGGGTGTCAAAGAGGTCCTGCACGGTAATGCCGCGAGCGCGGTCAAACATCTAAAGGAGGCTGCCCGTTTGAATCCGAGCTCGTTTCAAGCGCTCGGACTCCTGGGGCAGATCTACTGCCTGCGCGGTCAGCCCGAAGAGGCCATTGCGCTGGTCGAGGACGCGCTGCAGCTGAGCCCGTTCAACCCCAACGCCTGGGCACAGAAAAGCGTCATTGCGCTCGCGCACTATGCGGCCGACCGTCCCGACGAGGCCATTGCCATGGCCGAGTCGGCAATAGCAGACAAAGACGACGCCATCACCGCGCACCTTGCCATCACGGCAGCCGCCTTCGCGAGCCAGAATCAGGCCCTGGCCCAGCGCACGTTCGACAATCTCCTGGAGAAGCGCCCCAACTTCCGCGTTGACGACTACCTCAGGCTTGTCGAACCGCTGGCCAATACTGACGAGATCGAGAAGCTGCGTCGGACGCTCGCCAGCGTCGCCAGCGCGCCGCGCTAAGCTTATGCCGACAGCCCTACTGGCTCAAAATCGGCCCAAAAGGTATTATTCGCGGCCGCTTTAGGGTCATTCGGACAACAAGAACATGCAGGAAACTATCGCCAAACTGCGCGCCAAGGCTGAGGCCGCAGAGTTGGGAGGTGGCGAGCACCGCATCCAGCAACAGCACCTCAAGGGCAAGCTCACGGCGCGCGAACGCATCGAGATTCTGCTCGACGAAAACAGCTTCGAAGAGTGGGACAAGTACGTCGAGCACCGCTCGCACGACTTCGGCATGGAAGATCAGAAGATCCCCGGCGACGGCGTTGTCACCGGTTACGGCACCATCAACGGCCGGCTGGTGTTCGTCTTCAGCCAGGACTTCACCGTATTCGGCGGCGCGCTTTCCGAGGCCCATGCGGAAAAAATCTGCAAGGTCATGGACCAGGCGATGAAGGTCGGCGCGCCCGTCATCGGCCTCAACGATTCCGGCGGCGCCCGCATCCAGGAAGGTGTTGCTTCACTGGGCGGATATGCAGAGATTTTTCAGCGCAACGTCATGGCATCCGGCGTTGTGCCGCAACTCTCCGTCGTGATGGGCCCCTGCGCGGGTGGCGCGGTCTATTCCCCGGCCATGACGGACTTCATCTTCATGGTGGAGGATTCCGCCTACATGTTTGTGACCGGACCCGACGTGGTTAAAACCGTGACGCACGAGGTGGTCACGCCGGAAGAGCTTGGCGGCGCAAGCGTGCATACGCGGAAATCCGGCGTTGCGGATCTCTCTTTCGAAAACGACGTCGAGGCGCTGATCCGCACACGACGGTTTTTCGACTTTCTCCCGGCTAACAATCGCGAGAAGCCGCCGCGCTGGCCCACCGAAGATCCCGCCTCGCGCAACGAACCTTCCCTCGACACGCTCGTGCCGGTAGACGCATCAAAACCGTACGACATCAAAGAGGTCATCAACAAGGTCGCCGACGAAGGTGATTTCTTCGAAATTCAGCCGGACTATGCACAGAATATCGTCATCGGCTTCATCCGCCTGCAGGGCACGACGATTGGCGTCGTGGCCAACCAGCCGATGGTGCTGGCGGGCTGTCTCGACATTGACTCATCTAAAAAGGGCGCCCGTTTCGTGCGTTTCTGCGATGCGTTCAATATCCCCATACTGACGCTGGTCGACGTCCCCGGCTTCATGCCCGGCACCTCCCAGGAGTACGGCGGCATCATCAAGAACGGCGCCAAGCTCCTCTACGCCTACGCCGAGTGCACGGTGCCGAAGGTCACGCTCATCACCCGGAAAGCTTACGGTGGCGCCTACGACGTCATGGCTTCCAAGCATCTGCGCGGTGACGTGAATCTCGCCTGGCCGAGCGCGGAAATTGCGGTCATGGGCGCAAAAGGCGCGGTTGAGATCATCTTCCGCAAGGAGCTCGGCGACGAGGAAGGCATTCAGCGCCGCACCGACGAGTATCAGGAACTTTTCGCCAATCCTTTTGTTGCCGCGAGCCGCGGCTACATCGACGACGTGGTCATGCCGGCGGAAACCCGCGAACGCGTCTGCCGGTCTTTTGCCATGCTCAAAGACAAGAAGCTCGAAAACCCCTGGCGCAAGCACGGCAACATCCCGCTGTAGGAATTCAAGATGTTCGAAAAAATACTCATCGCAAACCGCGGCGAAATCGCCTGCCGGGTCATCAAAACCGCGCGTCGCCTCGGCATCAAAACCGTTGCCGTTTACTCCGACGCCGACGCCGAGGCCCTGCATGCGCGCATGGCGGACGAAGCCATACACATTGGCGGCGCAGCCTCTGCCGACAGCTACCTGCGCATCGATCGCATCATCGAAGCCTGCAAAGACACCGGCGCCCAGGCGGTTCACCCCGGCTACGGTTTTCTGTCCGAAAATGCGGATTTCTGCGAGGCGCTGGACGCGGCCGGCATCGTTTTCATCGGCCCCGGCGTCAAAGCGATTACCAGCATGGGTGACAAGATCACCTCAAAGCTCCTCGCGAAAGAAGCCGGCGTCAACACCATCCCCGGCTACACCGATGTCATCGACGGCCCCGACCATGCCGTAGAGATTGCCCGGGAGATCGGCTACCCGGTCATGCTCAAGGCGAGCGCGGGCGGCGGCGGCAAAGGCATGCGCGTGGTCTGGAACGACGACGAGTGCCGGGACGGCTTCGAGCGCGCAGCCAACGAAGCGCGCTCGAGCTTCGGCGACGATCGCGTCTTTGCCGAGAAGTTCATCGAAGAGCCACGCCACATTGAAATCCAGGTGTTGGCTGACAAGCACGGCAATGCCATCTATCTCGGCGAGCGGGAATGCTCCATCCAGCGCCGCCATCAGAAGGTCATCGAAGAAGCGCCCTCGCCGTTCCTGGACGAGGACACGCGTCGCGCCATGGGGGACCAGGCCGTGGCTCTGGCCCGTGCCGTGGACTACAGCTCGGCGGGCACCGTCGAGTTCATTGTCGATGCCAACAAGAACTTCTACTTCCTCGAAATGAACACGCGCCTGCAGGTAGAACACCCCGTCACGGAGCTCATCACCGGGCAGGATCTGGTCGAGCACATGATCAACGTTGCCGCCGGCGAGCCATTGAGCCTCACTCAGGACGATGTGGAGCTGAAAGGCTGGGCAATGGAGACCCGGGTTTATGCGGAAGATCCGTTCCGCAATTTCCTGCCATCGATTGGCCGCCTGGTGAAGTACAGCGCGCCGGAAGAATCAGCCCATGTCCGTGTGGACACCGGCATCGAGGAAGGCAGCGAAGTGTCGATGTTCTACGACCCGATGATCGCCAAGCTCATCACCTACGGGGAGAACCGCGACCAGGCCATCGAGCACATGGCTGACGCGCTGGACGCGTACCACATCCGCGGGGTCAGCCATAACATCAGCTTTCTGAATGCCCTGATCATGCATCCGCGCTTCAAGGCCGGCGCCCTCACCACCAACTTCATTGCGGAGGAGTATCCGGACGGTTTCCACGCCGCCGACGTCCCGCAATCAGACCCGGTGGTTCCGGTGGCCATTGCCGCCGTGGTACATGTCAGGCACGAGCAGCGCGTGCACGAGATCAGCGGGCAGGCCCACCGGTTCGAGCCCCGCGGCCACAACGACTGGGTTGTGATCGCCAACAAGGTCCACTATCCGGTGACGGTCGATGAGGTCGAGCACGGCTTTGAGGTGACGCACAAAGACCATATCTACCGCATCAAAACCGACTGGCAGTTCGGCGAAGCGCTGGTGCGCGCCGAGGTGAACGGCCACGAGGTGACCGTGCAGATGGACGATCACAAGGCGGGCTATAAAGCTTTCCACCGCGGCGCTGAAACGGAGCTCCTGGTGCTCTCGCCACGCGCGGCGGCGCTGCATGAGCACATGATCGAGAAAGAGCCGCCGGACCTTTCCAAATTCCTGCTGTCACCCATGCCGGGCCTGCTCGTCAGGCTGTCCGTGCAGGAAGGCGACGAGGTGAAGGCCGGTGAAGAGCTTGCCGTTGTCGAGGCCATGAAAATGGAAAACAGCCTGCGCGCCGACGACGACGGCGTGGTTGCCAAAGTGCTGGCCGCCGAAGGCGACTCACTCATGGTCGACCAACCGATCCTCGAGTACGAGTAGACGCAAGCGCCGTACCCTGGCTGGGGTAGCGTACCTCGGCCATGTGTTCTGCATAAGCGCGGCACCACCGCTGCGGTGACGGTCCACGCCCGCCCATATTCACCAGGTTGAGATACGACCGGTAACTCTTGAGCGGATATTGATACTTCTGATCGATGTAGTCCTGCTCGAAGCGGGGGTAGTGGTACAGATCCGACCGGCACGTTTCGGCAATCTCCGCGACAACGGATTGCAGCTCACAATCGACCGTCTGACACGGCGCATCCGGTTGGGACGCGCAAGCGCTGGTGAGTGCAACCAACGCGGCAATAAAGACGCTTTTCATCGAACATCTCCCTGGTCCATGCGCTCCGCACGTCGTGACTTCCGTTTCTGACCCGACCGGGCGTAAACACAAGGCACGGCGCCCAAAGGGGCTACTCGAAAAAATTTGTTCCTCTGAATTCAGTCAAGCACAGGGTTGAGAGATTGCACGACGGACGTCGCAATCCAACGATTTAAATCTATGGGAGGACGAATGGGAGGGCGAATGGCAGCGCGCCAGCGCGCGCTGCCCGAGGTGTACTGCGACAGACCGCGGTGGCTAGCCAGAGCTGGTCGGCATACGGACCTGCATCTTGAATGCGGCATACCCGGCACACCATTCCTGAGGTGAAGGTACCCGGGATCCGAGCTTCAGCAGCGTCGAGTAGGTATCGTAGTTCGTGAAGGGATAGCTGTATTCGCGATCTATGAAGCTACGCTTGCCCTTGGGATATAGAAACAGGTCTGTGCTGCACGCCCTGGCAATGTCCGCCGCCGCAAGATCCAGCTCGCATTGCAGGGAGCGACATTCACCGGCGGGTTTGGCAGCGCAGGCGCCCAGCGTCAGCGCAAACGCCACAATAAAGAGTGGTTTCATCGAACTTCTCCATTTCTCGTAAAACCCTCCCACTCCATTACGCCGCTTAACGCCTGCCCTCTCTGGGATGGACGCGTACGTTGTAACCTCGAGCGCGTCATCACCTCGTGAAAACGCGGACGTCTTTCGTAAGGCAACTTCCATGCCACCGGACGAAAGCCTGGTCGTGAGGGAACACTACGCTTGCGCGTGCACCGTAACGGAGCGAGTGGAGCTGGCGTGCACTACACTGGGTCTTTTTGCAGCTGATCTGCTCGAGTCAGCAGAGCCATACGAGAAGCCCGAGTGCCCACAACGGGCAATCACCAGGAGCGTCAATCGCTCCCTTTCAGTCAAGCACAAGCTCAGGCAGTGGCAGACGAATCAGCGTGAGTCCTACACGCGGCTCGAACGAGCCGCGGTCAACGCAGGGATAGGGGGAATGAGAAATGGGGCGCGCCTCACGAGCCGCGCCGCGGGGTCAGGCGGCTACTTCCTCGAGCTCAACCAGCGTGCCGCAGAAGTCTTTCGGATGCAGGAAGACCACCGGCAGGCCGTGCGCGCCGGTCTTCGGCTGACCGTCGCCAAGCACGCGAGCGCCCTCCTCGACCAGATGTTTGATCGCAGCGTGGATGTCGGTCACCTCGTAGCAGACATGATGCATGCCGCCGCTCGGATTGTTCTCGAGAAATTTCTCGACCGGCGAGTCTTCGCCGAGTGGATGCAGCAGCTCAATTTTCGTGTTCGGGAGCTCAACAAAGACGGTGGTCACTCCGTGGTCGGGCAGTGGCAGCGGCTCGGTGACCGTGGCACCCAGAGAATTCTTGTACATCTCCGCCGCCGCGGCGAGGTCGGGTACCACAATGGCAACATGATTCAATCGTCCAATCACTTGAGTTACTCCTATCTGTACTTTTATCTGTTTTTGCCGGGAATGAGCTTGAGAATCTGACTGGCGGCATCTGGAATGTTGCTGCCCGGCCCGAAGATGGCATGCACGCCGGCATCATAGAGCGCCTGATAATCCTGCTGCGGGATGACACCACCCACGGCAATGACCACGTCTTCGAGCCCCTCGGCTTTCAACGCCTCGATCATTTCCGGCACCAGTGATTTGTGGCCGCCGGCCAGGGTGGAAACCCCGACGACGTGAACGCCTTCCGCTTTCGCCTGCGCGGCCGCCTCTTCGGGTGTCTGGAAGAGCGGGCCCATGCTGACGTCGAAACCGAAGTCTGTGAAGGCATTGGAGATGACCTTGGCGCCGCGGTCGTGTCCGTCCTGGCCCATCTTCACCACGAGGATGCTGGGCGCATGCCCTTCGACATCGGTGAAGACCTTGATCTCATCATGCACCTTGGTGAACGCCGGGTCGTCACCGTAACTTTCGGCGTACACGCCGGCGGTGATTTTGGCCACCGGCTTGTGCCGGCCCCACGCCTGCTCCAGCGCATAGGACACTTCACCGACGCTGCAGCGCGCGCGCGTGGCATCGATGGCAAGCTCCAGCAGATTACCGGAGCCGTCTTCCGCCGCGTTCGTAAGGGCGTTCATGGCCGCCTGCACCTTGGCATCGTCACGGTCGCGACGCAGATCGTTGAGCCGTCGCAGCTGCGCCTCGCGCACCTTGGTGTTGTCGACGGTGAGCACGTCGAGCTCACCCTGCTCTTCTTCGACCTGATACTTGTTGACGCCGACAATGACGTCCTCGCCGCGCTCAATGCGCGCCTGGCGCTGGGCGGCGGCTTCCTCGATGCGCTGCTTGGGCATGCCGGAGACAACCGCCTTGGTCATGCCGCCGAGCTCTTCCACCTCGGCAATCAGCTTCCGCGCGTGCTGCACAATCGAGTTGGTCAAGCTTTCCACGTAGTAGCTGCCGCCGAGCGGGTCGACCGTGCGTGTGATCTGGCTTTCCTCCGCCAGAATGATCTGCGTGTTGCGGGCAATACGCGCCGAGAACGGCGTCGGCAGGGCAATCGCTTCATCGAGGGCGTTGGTGTGCAGGCTCTGCGTGCCGCCGAGCACTGCCGCCATGGCTTCAATGGTCGTGCGCACGACGTTGTTGTACGGGTCCTGCTCCTGCAGCGACACGCCCGAAGTCTGGCAGTGCGTGCGCAGCATGAGCGACGCCGGATTCTGCGGGTTGAACTGGCTCATGAGCTCGTGCCAGAGAATCCGCGCGGCTCTGAGCTTCGCAATCTCCATGAAGAAATTCATGCCGATACAGAAGAAAAACGACAGCCGCGGCGCAAACTTGTCGATCTCCTGCCCCGTCGCGAGTGCCGCGCGCACGTATTCGATGCCGTCCGCGAGCGTAAACGCCACCTCCTGCACCGCATTCGCACCGGCTTCCTGCATGTGATAGCCGGAGATGGAGATAGAGTTGAAGCGCGGCATGTGCTCGGCGGTATAGCCGATGATGTCCGCCACCACCCGCATGCTGTTTTCCGGCGGGTAGATGAAGGTATTCCTTACCATGAACTCTTTGAGGATGTCGTTCTGGATGGTGCCGGAAAGATCCTTCTGCGCGACCCCCTGCTCTTCCGCGGCGACCACGTAGCCGGCCAGCACCGGCAGCACGGCGCCGTTCATGGTCATGGACACGCTCATTTCATCGAGCGGAATACCGTCGAAGAGGATTTTCATGTCCTCGACGGAGTCGATGGCAACACCCGCCATGCCCACGTCCCCGGCAACGCGCGGATGATCCGAGTCGTAGCCGCGATGGGTGGCGAGGTCAAAGGCAACCGACAGGCCCTTCTGGCCGGCGGCCAGGTTCTGCCGGTAAAACGCGTTCGATTCTTCCGCGGTGGAGAATCCCGCGTACTGACGGATCGTCCAGGCCCGGTTCGTATACATGGTGGATCGGGGACCGCGCATGAACGGCGCCGCACCCGGCATGCTGGCGACGTGGGCAATGTCGTCGAGGTCATCCATCGTATACAACGGCTTGATGGGAATCCCCTCAGGGCTCACCCAGGTCAGTTCATCCAGCGGTTTGCCACGCAGCTCTTGTTCCGCCCGCGCTTCCCACTCCTGGAAGGTCTCGTCAGCCATCACACTGTCTCGTCAAAATCGAAGCCCGCCATTGTACCGTGATCGCGGGTTCCTCGCATGGCACTTGCGCCATGCCCGGCCCTCGTGAAAACTGCCAGGCAGGAGGAGGAACGCATGACTGAACAAGAGGCTCCTTTAACGGGAATCCGCGTCCTCGAGCTCGGACAGATGATTGCCGTGCCTGCCGCAACGCACGTCCTGGCGGGATACGGTGCCGAGGTCATCAAAGTCGAGGACACCGCCGCCGGCGACGGGTTGCGCTACTACGGCACCCAGAAGAACGGCATGAGCGGTTGGTTCGTCAACGCCAACTGGGGCAAACGCTCCATTGCGCTCGACATCAAATCCGCCGAGGGCCAGACCGTGCTGTGGTCGCTGATCGAGAGCGCAGACGTTTTCGTCGAAGGCTTTCGCAGCGGCGTGATGACGCGCCTGGGTTTCGGCTACGACACCGTGGCGAAGCGCAATCCAACCATCGTGTACTGCTCGTCATCCGGGTTTGGGCCCACCGGACCTTACGCCGACCAGCCGGTTTACGACCCCCTCATCCAGGGTTTGTCGGGCTGGGCTGGTATCCAGCTGCAGGACGACAAGCCCACGCTCGTGCGCGCGATGGTGGCTGACAAAATCGGCGCGTACACCAATGCTCAGGCCATCATGGCCGCGCTCATCAGACGCGGCCGCACGGGCAACGGCAGTCACGTCCAGGTCAACATGCTCGAAGCCAATCTCGCGTTCGTCTGGTCCGACGTGATGATGGATTGCACGCTGCTTGACGGGGACGTCCATCACCTGCCGAACGTGCTGGGCGCCTATCGACTGTACAGCTGCAGCGACGGACAGGTGGCAATAGCCCCGGGTGCCGATCGCCACTGGCAGTCCATGTGCGAGGCGCTCGCGCCTGAGGCTTACGAAGACGAACGGTTCCACACGTTTGCCGGTCGCGGCGAATACAATCGTGAGTGGATGGATACCATCGATCAGATGGTCAGCAGCTGGCCCGTGGCAACCGTCGTCGAACGCCTGCGCGCCGCGGAAGTCCCCGTGGCGCCGGTGCTCAATCCCCACGATGTCCATGCGGATCCCCACATTCAGGCCACCGGCATGCTGCGGGAAACTGAGCATCCGGTGACGGGGCGGATCCGCCATCCGCGACCGGCCAGCCATTTTCTCGGCGTCGACGCGAGCCTCCGCCCGGCACCGCGGCAGGGTGAGCAGAGCAGAGAAATCCTCGAGGAGCTGGGCTACGACAGCAACAGAATCGACGCGCTGTTGAAAGCCGGACAGGTGCAGGCTGCCAAATGAAGATTGGCGTTACGCTCTTCGCCACAGATCGCCTGCTGCCACCGGCGGACATCGCCCGGGAGATCGAAGCGCGCAATCTGGACTCACTCTTTCTCCCCGAGCACAGCCACATTCCGGCAAGCCGGCGCACCGTGTGGCCGGGTTCGCGCCCGGGGCAGAACGACCCGCTGCCGGACTACTACTGGCACCTGCACGACCAGATTGTGGCGCTGTCTATGGCCGCGGCCGTGACCAAAACGATGACGCTCGGCACCTCCGTGACGCTGCTGCCGCAGCACGACCCGATCTGGATGGCCAAACAGATGGCCAGTCTCGATCATCTGTCGAACGGTAGAGTGGTGATGGGCGTCGGCTTCGGCTGGAACGTCGAGCAGGGCGAAAGTCATGGCGTGGCGTTTCGTGACCGCCGCCAGCGCACCGAAGAGTGCGTGGCGATCATGCGCGCGCTGTGGACGCAGGAGGAAGCGGCGTTTCACGGTGAGCAGCTCAATCTGGAACCGTCCTGGGCGTACCCCAAACCGGCGCAAGCTCTCGGACCACCCATCATCATCGGCGGCATGGGACCGCGTACCTACGACGCCATTGCCCGCTACGCTGACGGCTGGATGCCCATCACCGGCCGCGGCTCGCTCGTCGGACGTATCGAGCCGCTGCGCGAAGCGTTCGAGCGCCACGGACGGGATCCCGCATCCATTCGTATTTTCATTTCCGGCGCCAGCGAAAATCCGCAGGATCTCGCCAATCTCGCCCGGGAGGGCGTGGAGCATGCGACGCTGACGATATGGAGCGAAGACTCCGCCGAGGTACTGCGCCGGCTCGACGAGTTTGCGCGCATTGCCGAGGCCGCGCGACAGGATTTCAGCTGATACGGACGATCAGTAGGGGGCGGTGCCGCCGTCCACGCTGAGCGCAGCACCCGTGATACCACCACCCTCTTCGGACGCCAGCAGGAGCGCCATGGCGGCTACCTCCTCCACGGTGTTGGGGCGTTTGAGCGCGGACTCCTGCGCAAACATGGTGATCATCTCGTCAAAGCTCATGCCCATGGCCTCCGCGGTCGCCGGACCATTGGCTTTGACGATGTCCGTCACCACGAGACCCGGGCAGATGGCATTCACGGTCACTCCCTGGGCGCCTACCTCTTGCGCCACGGCCTTGGTCATGCCGTTGATGGCATGCTTGGCCGTGGAATAGGCGGTAAATACCGGTTTACCCACTTTTCCTTCGGTGGAGGAGACGTTGATGACGCGCCCCCACTGGCGTTCGAGCATTCCCGGCAACGCACGGCGGGTGGCCCAGAACGTCGAGTAGACGTTCCACTTCATCGTCTGGTCGAACGTTTCGTCAGACAATTCCGCCAGCGGTTGCAGATCACCGGCGCCTCCGGCGTTGTTGACCAGAATGTCCAGCTGCCCGAACGCTGCAATCGTTTTGTCGACAAAACCTTCCACATCAGCCTGCTGCATGACGTCACCGGCAATGAAGATGCAGTCATCGCCGGCATCGAGATCAGCCACGATCTGAGCGCCTTTTTCGGCGTTGCGCGCCATCAGCGCTACCTTTGCCCCCGCATCGAGATACGCGCGCGCAATCCCCAGGCCAATGCCAGCGGTACCGCCAGTTACAGCGGCGACTCTGCCGTCCAGTCGCATCGAAGAACCCCTACAACAATCAAGTGACGGCAAAGTTACATCAAGAGGCGACACAAGTCCTTGCAATCCTCAGGACGCACGACATAATCGCCGCATGTCGGGCAAACGTATAAGGAGGTGATCAGTGATATCTATTGCGAGTTTCGAGGGTCAGCTCACGTAGTTGGTCCTACAACGAGCAAAGAAGGGTCGGTCGTGACGTGAGTCATCACCGGCCCTTTTTACTTTTACCCTGCTAATTTCCCGCTGAACCAACCAGCACTTCGACCAGCGCATCCGGCGCCGAAAAGAAAGGCGAGTGGCTGGTGTCCATTGTCACCACCGAATCACAGCGCGAGGCCATGCGCCGCTGCGTCTCGATTGTGATCGCCTGATCCTGCAGGCATTCAACGTACACTTTGTCGATGCCAGCGAGATTCTCTGCACTACCCTCAAACGGCGTATTCAACGGCGCCAGCGGCTCGGGCTTGAGGCTGAGCCTCGCGAGCGTCAGATCGTCCTCGCTGCAGTCCGCATAGAAGATGTCCTGCAGCCGGGACTCGGCGACAACGGTGCTCAGACCATCCGCGCTCGGCACCAGCGCCGTGGACAGCTCGGAGCCGGTATTTTCGCCAGCCTGCTCGAAGAGCGAACGGCCGCTCTCCGGAACGAACGCGCACAGGTAGACGAGACGCTTGATCCGTTCAGGAGCCGTTGCCGCGGCCAGGCTGATGTTGAGCCCACCGCGACTGTGACCGACGAGCACCACGGGCTCGGACTGATCTCGTAACACTGCCACCAGCGCATCGTTCCATAGATCAAGCGTCACCTCGCTGAGCGGCGTGACGTCCGCGCCCATGCCGGGCAGATCCACCGCCACGGCCTCGTGACCGGCAGCCTGCAGACGGCTGACGACCTTGTACCAGCACCAGGCGCCGTGCCAGGAACCATGGACGAGCACAAATTTAGCCATTCGATTCGCTCCGCTCGGCCATGTGATCGCGCAGGTTGTTGTGGTTCCAGCGCGTGCGCGGATCAATCTCCTGCACCTCGTAGGACAGCGCAATGGGCGTCTCGGCAAAGACATCCGCCGTGAAGTCACAGAGCGCTTGAAACAAAGCGTGCCCCACCTGCTCACGCACTTCGAGGCTGCGGCCTTCGCCGATTCTCAGATACACCGCAATGAAGGCGTTGTCGGGGTGACCATCGGCAATCATGTAGCGTGAGGTGGGATAGGCTCTGGTGCGCAACCCCCCTATGGGCAGCACTTCCAGTCCGGCAGCGCAGTGGTGCAGCGCGTCGATCAGCCCGTCGATGTCCAGGCGCGCTTCCAGATTGGCGGAGTATTCGATGATCTGGTGGGGCATTTAACCGCCTCTTCAATTTGCTGGGTGAGTCACTTAACATGTTAAGTATGCCGGCGCGCTACTGTCGGTACAAGCGAGAACAGCCCGCAGCAGAAGAGAGTCGAGCCCAGAGATGAAGTTATTGAGTTACCGGACAGCAAACGATGCCACCTCACGCTGGGGTGCCGTCACCGGCGACGGCGTTGTCGACCTCGGCGCGCGCAATCCCGACCTGCCCGATTTACGCGAAGCCCTGCGCAGCGATGCGCGCGGCAGGCTCGAAGAGCAGATTGCGTCGGCAACCGCAGACGCGAGCCTCGCGGACATCGACTACCTGCCGACAATTCCCAATCCTGAGAAGATCATCTGCATCGGCGTCAACTACGCCAACCGCAACGCCGAGTACAAAGACGACAGCGACCTGCCGGAATATCCGAGCGTCTTCATGCGTACTCGGGAATCCCTCGTTGGCCACGAGCAGGACATCCTCGATCCACCGGAGTCGGACCAGCTCGATTACGAAGGTGAAATTGTGCTCGTCGTCGGCAAAGCCGGACGGCGTATTGCTGCGGGACATGCACACGAGCACGTGGCGGGCCTGACGATCATGAACGAAGGCAGCATCCGGGACTGGCTGCGGCATGCGAAGTTCAACGTCACGCAGGGAAAAAACTTCGCCGCCTCCGGTGCGCTGGGACCGTGGATGGTCACCGCCGATGAGCTTGATCCGATGGGAAGTCTGCAGGTCATCACCCGCGTCAACGGTGAGGAACGCCAGAACGACGTCACCGACAACCTCATGTTCGACTTCCGCTACCTGATCGCTTATCTGTCGACGTTCTATCACCTCAAGCCCGGCGACATCATCGCTACCGGGACGCCCAACGGCGCCGGCGCGCGCTTTGATCCGCCGAAATACCTGAAACCACAGGACCAGGTAGAGGTTGAAGTGCCGGGCATTGGCGTGCTGCGTAACCCGGTGGTCGCGGAGAGCGTCCAGGGAGCCTAGCCCAGCAGCTCCCCCACGGCGCGATGCGCCTGATCGATCGCCTCGTCGAGGTAAGCCCGCGCGCCCGCATCCGAATTGGCAATGGCAATCGGCCCCCAGGTCTGACGGCCAATTTCGTGGGGCGCCTGCCCGGGTGGGTACTCCGGATCAAAGAGGGTGTAGCCGCCATAGGCGTAGCCGTGCGGCCAGCGGTTGACGGTAATGGCGGCAATATCGCGGTCAGCATCGAAACCGCCAGGCGCCAGGAGCTGGGTCAGATGATTTCTGATGTCCGCCTCGATGGCCTCGTAAGACGTGCCCAGCAGCCGCGCCCGGCCTACGCGAAACTGATCTCGCGCGTGCAGACCCGGCTGCCCAAAAGCACTCGACATGTGCAGCAGAACCGGGTCGTCCGCCGACTCGGCGAACTGGTAGCCACCGTAGCTCACCGGAAAGTCCATCATCATCATGTTGTGGAACATGTTTGGTGCAAAACACTGGCCAATGCCCAGATTCTTCATTGCCCGCCAGTTGCGCAGCGCCACGTTCGTGTAGACGAGCGGCACCTTCACACCCTGCGCGAGCGCCTCTTTCTGCGCCTGCGGCAAATCCGGACACAGGTAAGGAATCATCATGTTGTAACAGGCAAGCACACAGTGTTGAGCACGGACCTCCTCGAGCGAACCCTGGCGAACGTAGTGCACCCGCGCCTGCTCTGCGCTGCGGCTCACATTGACCGCGGTGCTGTTCAAACGAATCCGGGTGCTTGCCTCGTTCTGGTCGAGCTGCGCATAGTCAAACCGGTCGAGAAGCACTTCGGCGCTATCAACGCCCGGGCAGACTTCGGGCACAAGCGAGCGAACGAGCAGACGTGCCAGGGAGGCATTGCCGTCGGGAAAATGGTGGATGTACGGTTCGAGCATGGCATCCGCCGCCTGCTCACGCAGCCAGCCGGCACCCCACAGGCCAAGCCGCTCGATCCCGGGTAGACCCATGAGTACCGCCTCAATGGCGGTGATGCCGTCGATGCCGAGGCCAAAATAGCCGCTCGGCAGATTCTGCAGGACGTTCAGGACCGTTTTGTCGGTAACCTTGAGATCCTCGCGCACGAAATCCAGATAGCTGCGCCCGCTCAGGTAGTCGGCAACCTCCAGGAGGCCCACGTCGGGGATGACGTCGTCACCCGTTTTAGTGAGCTCAGCCATGGCCTGCCGGGAAGCTGGCGAGACGGGCATTTGCGCGAGCGCCTCCGGGACGTTCAGGCGCGGCGGCGCGAGGCGCATGAAGTTGCCGGTACCCATGAAAACGTTGTCGACAAACGCGGTCTGCCCGTAGGTTTCTTTATCAAACAACAAGCCGCCACGCAGACCGTGGCGTTCGAAGAATCCCTGGTCGTAAGCCGTATCAAACGCCTCGATATCGACGGTCAGCGCCGTGAGCAGCGCTTTGGTCACGTCGCTGTAGGCGGACGGCGACTCCATCGTCTGGCTTCCTCCGTAGCCGATGATGTGCCGACCGTCGACCACAAACTCGTTGCGTTTCGCATGCCCGCCGAAGTCGTCGTGATTATCGAGGACCAGGATCCGCGCGTCGGGTTTTTGTGCCCGATAAAACCAGGCTGCGGCGAGGCCACTGACACCGCCACCAACGACAACAAGATCGTATTCCTCGCGCAGGTTTGCCGTGCCGAAGTCAGTCTGCCCCTCCCGTCCGAGCGCGTGGGCGACCTCATAAGAGCCTTCATGGCTGCCTCTGAGCCCGGTCAGGCCTGGCGGGTAGTAGTCAGATTTCCCGGCTGCGTCTGCGCTGAGCGCAAGTCCAGCCGCAACCGGCGCGCCGGCAAACCCGTGAACAAAATCCCGTCGCGTGATGTCCGCCATGATCCGCTCCTCAATCGATCGCGCGAATGACCTCGTCGAGAATCGCACCCATCCGTTCAATGTCCTGAGGCTCTGAGATGAACGGCGGGGCAAACTGCAGCGTGTCGCCACCCCAGCGCACATACAGCCCCTTTTTCCAGCAGGCTACGCCAATCTCGTAGGGACGCACCAGCGCATCGCCGTCTCGCGCGGCAATCTGCAGCGCTCCCATGAGACCTACGTTACGGATGTCGGTGACGTGGGGCGCGCCGCGCAGGTCGTGCAGCGCGTTTTCCAGCACCGGCGCCAGGCCCCGTGCCAGCGCCGGCATGTCCTCGCGCTCGAATACGTCCAAAGACGCCAGCGCCGCCGCGCACGCAACCGGATGTCCCGAGTACGTGTAGCCGTGCGGGAAAGTAATCATGTGATCGGGCAGCTTCTCGTCGACAAAGGCGTCGTGAATCTCGGCCCGGGTCAACACGGCGCCCATGGGCACGGTTCCATTCGTCAGCGTTTTGGCCAGGTTCATGATGTCCGGCACGACCCCGAACGTGTCCGCGCCGAAAGCCTCGCCGGTGCGTGCGAACGCCGTGATCACCTCGTCGAAAATGAGGAGGATGTTGTGCTTGTCACAGAGCGCGCGCAGCCGTTGCAGATAAGCGGAAGGGGGCACAATCACGCCCGCAGAACCCGCCACCGGTTCGACGATGACCGCCGCAATGTTCGATGCGTCGTGCAGCATGACAAGCTGCTCGAGCTCATCGGCGAGCTCTTCCCCACCCTGCGGCTGACCACGGGTAAACGCGTCTTCCGCGCGCAGGGTGTGCGGCAGGTGGTCGGCTTCCGCCAGCTGGCCGAAGAGCTTGCGGTTGGGGCCGATGCCGCCCAGGCTCGTACCGGCAAAATTGACGCCGTGGTAGCCCTTGATCCGGCCAATGAAGCGGGTTTTGGTGGGCTGACCCGCCATCCGCCAGTAGGCGCGGGCAATCTTCAGCGACGTATCGGCAGATTCGGAGCCCGAGTTGGTAAAAAAGGCGTGAGTCAGTGCCGCCGGCGCTATGTCCGTGAGGCGTTCGGCAAGCTCGAACGCTTGCGGATGGCCGTACTGAAATCCGGGCGCATAGTCGAGGCTCCTGAGCTGCGCATTCACGGCGTCGGCAATCTCCGGCCGGTTGTGGCCAAGGCCCGTGCACCACAGTCCCGACAGGCTGTCATACACCCGGCGACCATCCTCGCTCAGGAAGTACGCGCCATCGGCGCCCGTGATGATACGCGGATCTTTGCGAAAGCCGTTGCGTGCGGTGAACGGCATCCAGTAGGCATCTGCAAGGACGCTGCCGGGGCTGGCTTGACTCATTTCTACTCCTGCGCGTGAACGGCTGCATTGTTCCACCGACCATCTCCGTCGACAACGGGTCCAAGCCATCTGTTGCGATACGCTCGACACCATGCGTAGACTCGAATCACGGGTTATCGGACAAAGGAAGTCATGCAGCCATTCGCCTACTCCAACTCACCGTATCCGATCCGCAGCGACCTTGCTGAAGCCTACCGGCATGCCTGGCAGAAACTGGCGACGCCGGGCACCTGGTGGTCGGGCGGCGCGCGGGTGGCCATCGCTCAGGAGGTCCGCAACGCGCAGGAATGCGAGCTCTGCAGCGCACGCAAAGCCGCCCTCTCGCCGTTTGCACCCACGGAAGACAGCCACAACAACACCGCGGCGCTGGCGCCGGAAGTCATCGACGTCGTGCACCGCCTCACTACCGATCCTTCGCGTTTGACGGAATCCTGGCTGCAGGAGCAGCTCGGTTCAGAGCTCAGCGTGGGCCACTATGTTGAAATCATCAGCGTGGTCGTCACGACACTGTGTATCGACACCTTTCATCGCGCGCTGGGCTTCGACCTCGAGCCGCTACCCGAAGCGCTGCCCGGTGAGCCGAGCCGCCATACGCCAACCGGCCTCGAGGAAAAAACCGCCTGGGTGCCGATGATCGAAAAGCTGGGCGAAACCGAGCAGGATCTCTGGCCGCAGCCGCGCATGGCCAACGTCGTGCGCGCGATGAGCCTGGTGCCGGATGCCGTGCGCCTGCTCAAAGTGCTCTCTGCCGCCCAGTACGTGGCCATGGAAGACGTACCCAACGCTGCTGCCGACGGTGGCCGCGCCATTTCCAGGGGACAGATCGAGTTCATTGCGGCACGCGTATCGGCCATCAACGACTGTTTTTACTGAACCAGCTCGCATGCGACGCTGCTCCGTGTGAACAGCCAGCTTGCCGGTGAAACCACCAATCTCCAGGCCGTACGGGACGGCTCCGGCGTCACCAGCGGCGTACCCAACGGCGAGTTGCTGTCGCGTCTAGTGGAGCTCACCCTCGATCGCTCCAGCGACAACACCGCTGAGCTCGCAGAGATCCGGGAAGCCATTGTCGATGCTATGGACGCGCCAGCGCTGGTCGACGCTGCCGCTGTCATAGGCAACTTCCAGCGCATGGTGCGCATTGCCGACGGCACCGGCATTCCGCTGGACAAGCCGGTGGCAATGATCAGCGCAGACGTGCGCGACGAGCTCAAGCTGAACGAATTCGGTTCCGCCGATCTGACGCCCGCACCCGGCCCGATTGGCCGCTTCCTGGGTCGGCATCTGCGCCCGCTGCTCATCAAAGGCGTCTCCATGGGACGGAAAAAGGCAGCAGCCGGCGACTAGCCCGTAAAACGCTCCCGCGCGCGGGCGAGCGCCTCGTGATTGCCGATGTCCACAGGCGTCTCGGCCAGCGGAAAAGCGCTCATCGGGCTCTGTTGACTCAGCCAGGCGACAAAGTGGCCCGGAGCATCCGGATTGCCGCCAGCCGCAAGGTATTCTCCGATGCGCGCCAGATCCTCGGCACGGTAAACGTAAAGCGGCGCGCTCGACCACTCTGAGCGCGGCGCCTCGGGTTTCTCTTCGAAGGCAACGAGTGAGTGATTGTCACCGATGAGCGCGTTGCCGCGGCGTCTGCGATCTTCGTCATCGGGATTACGCCAGACACATACCGTCGAGCGTTGCAGGTCCCTGAAGTGATCGACAACCTCGGGGAAATGAACGTCGAAGAGGTTGTCGGCCGCCGCCACGAGATGGTCCGAGTTCACCTCGTCGCCAAGCGCCAGTGCCAGGTCGCCTACCGCACCCAGGCGAGCCGCGTCGTCTTGCGCCTCATTAACCACCAGACGCACGTCGTGCGGTTGCCAGTTGCGGAAGTGATTTTCGAAGCGCCGGTTACAGACGACGACAATCTCGTCTGGTGTGACCGCGCGGATCTGCGCCAGCAGCCGATCGATGATGGTCTGCCCGCCAATCTCAATCAGCGGTTTCGGAAAGTCCCGCGTCAGAGGATACAGCCGGGTGGCAAATCCGGCGGCAAGGACGAGCGCCTTCACAGCTCGCGCGCCGCGCCGTCGGCGCTGCCGCAGTCGAGCACCCAGCAGAGCTCTGCCAGCTGCGGGTGCCTGGCTCCGTAAGCGGGATGCACTGCGGCGACGATGTCGGCAATGGCGTCCTGTTCAACCAGGGCGATACAGCAGCCGCGGAAACCCGCGCCGCTGAAGCGGGCGCCGTGAACGCCGCTCGTCGCATTCAGGAGTTCCACCAGGTCACGCACCGGCGTGGCGCCCACCTCGTAGTTGTCCATGGAACTGCGCGCGCTGTCGCGCATGAGCTCTCCCAGACGGAGGGCGTCTCCGGCCTGCCAGGCGGCAACGCCAGCCTGAACCCGCGCCGCTTCTTCGAAGTAGTGGCGCGCGCGGCGCTGTTCCAGCGGTGTGAGCTCAGCTGCATGAACGTCATACACCTCTACTGGTACGTCGCCGAGTCGCGGCGCTGTGAGCCCGAGACCGGCGAGGTCACTCAGCCGCTGCGCCGCCTGCAGCGACTCTTCAACCCGCGAGTTGAAGTTCGCTGGCGTCAGCGGCTCGGCAAGCCCGCTGTGAAACGCAATGAAGCTGAGCGGTACCGGCGACTCATGCAATCTTGCAGTGCACGCCCGGGTATCTATTTCCGCCACTTTCCCGCGCTCGGCAAAAACAATGGCCGCCGGGTCGAGAATGCCGTTCTTGAGTCCCAGGAATTCAGTTTCAATGACCTTGTCGAGTTCTACGAGGTCCCTGGCGGACAGGGTTTCACCCGCGCAGTCGGCAAGCGCCAGCAGATAGGCAATGCCCACCGCGGCCGAGGATGAGAGACCGGATCTGGATCTCCCGCCCACGCTTGCGCCAAACATGCCGCCGGTCTGGATGCCGCGTGCGGCGAGCGCGGCAATGGCGCCGCGCGCGTAGTTATCCCAGGCGCCCGGCCGCATCTTCTGGGGCTCGCCGGCATCGAGGATCGCCATGCCGGCAAACTCATCGCTCACCAGCCGCACCTCGCTGCTTTCCACCGGGACGTAGGCGAGGTGGATGGCATGCTCGATGGCTTTTGCGGCAACCGGTCCGTACTGATGATCCACGTGCGCACCCAGCGGGCAGATGCGATACGGCGCGCGAATGACCCTGACTTCACGTTCAGGCACGTCAAACGTCCGGCACAGGAGTGCCACCGCTTCTTCCGCCGCGCCGCCCGGGGCGGTTTCTGCAGTCAACATCGCGTATCAGGCTGGCACATGGGTTGTCGTGATTTCAGCAAGTATTTTGTCATCTTCACCCAGAACCGCGGTGCGCACGACCGTAATGCGCCGTCCAACGCGCACGGGCAACGCCTGCCCGCGGATACGTCCCCCCTGCTGATTCGAGAGCATCACCGCGTGCAGGTCGATTCCCACCATGAAACGTTCCTCGCCGAACTTCTCCTGATACGCCCGTCCGGCAGCCCCGGTGGCAATGTTATCCGCCAGCGAGATCAGGACACCGCCGTTGATGTTGCCCGTGGGATTACAGTGATGGGCCTGAATGTCGATCTCGGCTGTCATGCCCTTCCCGGAATCGTCCGGTCCGGGATATTCCAGCCCGATGTACTCATCAAAGGTCATTATCGGCCCCCAAACTCTTCACACCATCTTAACCGCTGTTGTTGTGAACTTATGCTACACGCTTACAATGCGAGGCAGGCAAACATGAGTTCCTTGGCACATATGCCCGAAAAGCAGGGACAACGCACGATTCTACTCGTCGAAGATCACCAGGATCTGGCGGAGACGGTTGGTGCTTTTCTGGAATCACAGGCCTACACCGTCGACTACGCCTCTGACGGCCTCACGGCCATGCACCTGGCCGTGACTGAAGACTACGACGCCATCATTCTCGACATCGGTCTCCCCGGCATCGACGGTCTGGAGGTCTGTCGGCGGCTGCGCAAAGACGCCCGCAAACAAACCCCGGTCATCATGCTGACCGCTCGTGATCAGCTCGACGACAAGCTGACCGGCTTCGACGTGGGCGCCGACGACTACCTCGTCAAACCGTTCGAGATGCCGGAGCTGGCTGTCCGCGTCGAGGCGCTCATCCGCCGCGACAAGGGTGATGTCTCCGAAACGACCTACCGGATTGCCGATCTCGAGCTCGACACCGAACGCGAGATTGCCATCCGCGCCGGTAAACGTTTGAGCCTCTCACCGCGCAGCTACGAAATCCTGCGCGTGCTGATGCGCCGCGCGCCAGCGGTTGTATCGCGCCGGGAGCTGGAGAAAGAAATCTGGGGCGACGAAGTGCCGGATTCTGATGCGCTGCGCAGCCACGTTTACAATCTGCGCCGCATCGTCGACAAGCCCTTCGATCGACCGCTCATCGAGACGGTGGCTGGCCGCGGTTTCCGCATGGCCGAAGAGTAAGCTCGCGTATCAGTCGAACCAGACCTTGAATTCCGTGCCTGCACCGAGCTCGCTGTC
>JAAUXY010130701.1_pt1 | contig 29517 bp, 32 predicted proteins | sample 7278121 | NCBI WGS metagenome assembly JAAUXY01 (sample SAMN14350117, study PRJNA611818) | marine sediment metagenome | isolation source: surface marine sediment (1.8m) | place: French Polynesia: Moorea | collected 2018-08 | reverse complement strand
CTGATTCTGACCACCGACAAGCCGGGACTGGCGAACGCCATCACGGTGACGCAGTCCGGCGGTGACGGTGGACTCAGCGCGATCGAATACGATCCGCTCAATGGCCTGAATGCGCTGACCGAGTCGACGCCGGCGCAGGATGCGCTCATCCGTATCGACGGGCTCGATGTCGTCAGCAGCACGAACACAGTCGAAGGCGCGATCGAAGGCGTTACGCTGGATCTCATCAGCGTCAACGCCGGTACACCCGATCCCCTGGTCGTAACGAACGACCGTACGGCCGCCAAGGACCTGGTGAACGACTTTGTCGAGAGCTACAACGCGCTCGTCAATACGCTGGACGCCCTGACCGACTTCAGCCCCGAGGAGAACTCGGCCGGCGCGCTGCTCGGCGACGCGACGTTGCGCGGTATTCGCGACCAGGTCCGCCGCGAGCTCAGCACGGGCGTCGGCGACATCGCGTTACCGTTCTCGACGCTGTCCGAGGTCGGCATCGAAACGCAGCTCGACGGCACGCTCAGTGTCAACGACACCGAGCTTTCCGCAGCGCTCGATAACGAGTTCGTGCGTTTCGGCCAGCTGTTCTCGACGACCGACGGTTATGCAACGCGCCTTTACGACCTTGTTGATAGCTATCTCGGCACGACGGGCATCATCGAGACCCGGACCAAGGGTCTCGAAAGCCAGATCGACGACTTCAGTGAGCAGCGCGCCTCGCTGAACGAACGCCTGGCATCACTCGAAACACGACTGCTGCGCCAGTTCAATGCACTCGACTCGCTGCTCGCGCAGCTCGGTTCGACCAGCAACTTCCTGACGCAGCAGTTGAGCAACCTGCCGGGCGCGGACCGGCCGGCAAGCTAACGGATTAACTAAAGGGAACATCATGTACACAGAGTCCGCCGCCCAAACCTACCAGAAGCTCGATGTCGCGAGCCGGGTCGAGTCTGCGTCGCCACACCGGCTTATCCAGCTCATGATGGAACGAGCGTTGGCGAAGATCGGCCTCGCCAGGACGCAGCTCCAGGAAGGCCGTATCGAGGAGAAGGGCAGCAATATTTCCGACGCCATCAGCATCATCAATGGCCTGCAGGCCAGCCTGAACCACAAAGCGGATGCGAGGCTGTCGGAGAACTTCGATGCGCTCTACGAATACATGATGCGTAGCCTGCTCGAAGCAAACCTGAAGAACGACGACGGCAAACTTGGGGAAGTCGCAGGTCTCCTGCGCGAACTCAAGGAAGCATGGGACGCTATTGCCGACGAAGTGTAAGGAGGTAGACCATGGCAGCCAGCCAGTCCGTGATGGCCGACACGCCCGAGACGATCGTGCGTGAAATGGCCCAACACATGGAGACGTGCGCCGCTGCGGGTGACTGGAGCGAAGTCGAGAACATCGCTATCCGCCTGCGCAGTGCCGTCATGAACGTACCGGAGTCGGAGCGCCGGGCGCTCTTGCTGCTCTTGCAGCAGAGCACCGAGAACGTTACCGCCCTGGCCGAGGCCGCGCGTCGTGACGTGACCGGCCGGATGTCGGCGATACGGCGCGGCCAGGCCGCGCAGAAGGCCTACGAAGCCCGCTAGCCGTCCGAGGCCGGATTACGTCAAATAACCTGTATTTGTGACGAGGATCACAAATGACGGCGTTGGAAGGGTCTATCCTGCCGTCAACGCTTATGTAAAGGCGTGCAAATACAGGGGAAGAGCGATGGCTACCGGCAATGATCGCCGAGCAAAAGTTCTGGTACTCGACGCGGACCGCGATCGAGCAACATCTCTGAGTCAGCGACTCAGTTTCCTGAATTACGAGCCCATCATCGTCGATCCGGCGAGTTCGGGCTACGCCGACGAGATCGCTGTCGTCGTCGGCGCTGTCGACGAGGAGCTGCGCGGCATTGCCGATCGGCTCCGTGACGAGCAGCCCGGGCTGCCGTTCCTGTGCCTCGACCAGGGTGCCACGCTCGCCAATGGCCCCAACTGGACCCTCGACCTGCCGCTGAAGCGGGCGCAGCTCGAGCGGCTGCTCGGCCGGGCCGAGCGCTACCAGGGCCGGGAACGCCGGCACCGCATCACCGGTACCTCGCACCCGATTCGCAGCGTCCGCCGGCTCATCGAGCAGGTCGCCGATTTCGATACCAACGTTCTGATCACGGGCCAGTCGGGCACCGGCAAGGAACTGGTTGCACGTACGATCCACGACCTGTCCGAGCGCGCCGACAAGCCGTTCGTTCCGATCAACTGTGGCGCCATACCGAAGGACCTGCTCGAGTCTGAGCTGTTCGGCCACGAGAAGGGCGCTTTCACCGGAGCCATCAGTGCGCGCACCGGTCGCTTCGAGCTCGCGGAGGGCGGCACGCTGTTCCTCGACGAGATCGGCGAGATGAGTCTCGACATGCAGGTGAAGCTGCTGCGCGTGCTGCAGGAGCGGACGTTCGAGCGCATCGGCAGCAACAAGCTGAAGGACTGCAACGTTCGCATCATCGCGGCCACGCACGTCGATCTGCCGAAGGCCGTCGAGAACGGCGATTTCCGCGAAGACCTCTACTACCGACTGAACGTATTCCCGATCGAGATGCCGCCGCTCTACCGGCGCGTCTCCGATCTGCCGCAGCTCCTCGACGAGCTGCTCATTGCGCAGACAGGGGAGGACAAGGGCCAGCTGCGGGTGAGCCCCGAGGTTGTCCGGGCACTGGCCAGCTACCGGTGGCCTGGCAATATCCGGGAACTGTCGAACCTGGTCGAACGGCTCGTCATCCTGAAGCCCGAAGGCACCATCGAACTCGATGACCTGCCGGCCAAGTACCTCGATGCGGACCCGGCGCCGGTCGCCGAAATGAACAGCGTCACCGAAGCCCTGCAGATGACCGAGGCCAATCTCAAGGAGCACCTGCAGTCGCTCGAGCAGGAACTCATCGGCCAGGCGATGGAAGCATCGGGCGGCGTCGTTGCCAAGGCGGCGCGGATGCTGTCGATGCAGCGCACGACGCTGGTCGAGAAGATCGGCAAGTACCAGCTCGGCTGACTCCCTTCACAGCCGGCGCCATGCCGGCTGATCCAAACCACCCACGACTTCGTCGCTTTGAGCGAGGAGGTGCTGCGGCGTGTCGCGCCCGCGTTGCCCACATCGACTCGCGCGGGTCGCCGTCGAATCGGCAGCAGCGCGCACGCGTTTATTCATTACCTATCCCGGGAAAGTCGCTCCGCGCATGCCCGGGTTCCTGGGTCTTAGGGCCGAAGCGTCAGTTTTTTGACGCCTTTCGCGCACCGCGAGTTCGCCAACTTATTGAAATATATAGATTAATAGTTCTGGCACACAACTTGCTTCGTAACGGGTACGTGATTGTTTTTGTCGGAAATCCGGCGAGTGAGGAGCGTGTTGGCGCAAGCACTACAAGCGGAGCAACTGCAGACGGCGTTCGAGATATTCAACCAGCACTCGGCGCAGCTGGAGGACTCCTACCGTGCCCTCGAGGCGCGGGTCGAACGGTTGACGAGTGAACTCAAGCAGGCCAAGTCCGAGCGCCTGAAAGAACTCGTTCGCACGGAGCGGCTGTCACAGCGGCTCGCGCTGCTGCTCGACGCGCTGCCCGGAGCCATCATCGTCATCGACGGCGAGGGCATCATCCGCGAACAGAACTCCGAGGCGCTCAAGCTGCTCAACGAGCCGCTGAACGGCTGTGACTGGGCCAGCATCGTGCGCCGCGAAGTCGGCGAGGGCGGTAGTGTCGACGGCAACATCCAGCTTCGCGACGGCCGTTGGCTCAGCCTTTCCCGGCGGCCGCTGAGAGACGAGCCGGGTGAGATCCTGCTGCTGGCCGACGTCACCGACAGTCGACAGATGTCCGAACTGCGCGAACGCAGCGATCGTCTCAAGGCGATCGGCGAGATGACAGCACGCTTCGCTCACGATGTGCGTACACCGCTTGCATCGGCAATGCTGTACGTCTCGAGACTCGAAGCTGCCGACGAATCGCAGCAACGAATTACCGGCAAGATCGAAGAGCGGCTGCACGATCTCGGCCGCATGGTCGACGACATGCTGCGTTTTGCCGCCGGCGGTCGCCGCGGAGACGAATGCGTCGATACACACACGCTGTTCGAGACGATTGCGGCGACGCTCGACGGCCAGCTCGACGACGACACCGAACTCGACCTGCTTATCGACGGCAGCGATTACATGGCGATGCAGGCGGGCGACGCCCGATTCACGTTCGCCGCCAACGCGAATGCGCTGCAGGGTGCATTGATCAATCTCGTCATGAACGCGGCCCAGGCCGGCGGCTGCAGGATACAGCTCGCCGCGTGGCGCGACGCCAGCGAGATTTTCTTCACGGTCACCGACGACGGCCACGGTATTCCCGAGGAGGCGCAACCGCGACTGTTCGAACCGTTTTTCACGACGCGTCCACAGGGTACGGGCCTGGGACTCGCGGTTGTCCGAACCGTGGCTCGTGCGCACGGCGGCGATGTCAGTGTTGCCGCACTGCGCCGCGGCAGCCGATTCACCGTGCGCCTGCCTGCCCCCGACATCGAAGGAGACGGCGATGACTGATGCGGCCGTATTGATCGTCGAGGACGATGCCAACCTGCGCGAGGCGCTCCACGATACGCTGGCGGCAGAGTCTCTCAACGTTTTGACTGCCGACAGCGGCCCGGCCGCACTCGAGATTCTCGACCGCGAAGATGTCGGTCTCGTGGTCAGCGACCTGCAGATGGAGCCGATGGACGGCGCGACGCTGCTCAGGAAGGTCCGCGCGGATCACCCGATGCTGCCCGCAGTCCTGATGACGGCCTACGGGACGATCGAGAACGCCGTCGACGTCATGCGCGACGGCGCGTCCGACTACCTCGTAAAGCCGTTCCCCGCTGACGAGCTGAAGGCGATCGTCGACAAGTACCTGCGACCCGCAGACGACGCGGACCGTCCTGTCGCCGACGACCCGCGGTCGCGGCAGCTACTCACTGTCGCAGAACGCGTCGCGGCGACCGAGGCCACGGTCACGATCAGCGGAGAGAGCGGGGCGGGCAAGGAAGTCTACGCGCGATTCATTCACGACCATTCACCGCGCTCCAACGCGCCGTTCGTTGCGATCAACTGCGCCGCGATTCCGGAGAATATGCTCGAGGCCGTGCTGTTCGGCTACGAGAAGGGCGCATTTACCGGGGCGACAAGCGCACATCCTGGCAAGTTCGAGCAGGCTGAGGGTGGCACGCTGTTGCTCGACGAAGTCTCCGAGATGGACCTGGCACTGCAGGCGAAGCTGCTGCGCGTGATCCAGGAAAGAGAAGTCGAGCGGCTCGGCGGCCGCGCGCTAATCTCGCTGGATGTCCGCGTGCTGGCAACGACCAACCGCGACCTCCGGGAGTACGTCGCCAGGGGCCGCTTCCGCGAAGACCTCTTCTATCGGCTCAACGTATTCCCGCTGCAGGTTCCGGCTCTTCGTGAGCGCCCCGGCGACATCCTGCCGCTCGCCGTGCGCTTCATCGAGCGTTCGTCGCCGCGTCCGGTTCGCCTGACCGAGTCGGCAAAGCAGGCGCTGCTCGCGCATGCGTGGCCCGGTAACGTCCGCGAGCTCGACAACCTCGTGCAGCGAACGCTGATACTCGCCTCGGGCGACACCATCGATGCTGCCGACCTCGCATTCGAGGACCTGGCACCGACGTCGATCGACGACAGCGGCCTGCACCAGGGGCTCGAGGACAGGGAGTTCCAGCTCATCCTCGAGGCGCTCGCATCGAGCGACGGCCGCCGCGCGGCCGCGGCGAAGACCCTCGGCATCAGCCCGAGAACACTGCGCTACAAGCTCGCGCGTATGCGCGAGCGTGGCATCGCCATTCCCGGAGACAACCATGAATGAAATCAGCCCGGACCAGCTGCTGAGCCAGATCCGCGCCATGCAGGGCAAGCTGCAGTCGCCGACGCTCGACTCGGCATCGCAGTCGGCGAACTCCGTGGAGTTCGGCAACCTGATCAAGACCTCTCTCGATTCGGTGAACGCCGCGCAGCAGCACTCGAAATCAATGAAGGTCGGCTTCGAAACCGGCACGAATGACGCAAGCCTCGCCGAGGTAATGATCGCCTCGCAGAAGGCCAACCTGTCCTTCCGTGCCGTCACCGAGGTTCGCAACAAGCTGGTGCAGGCCTATCAGGACATCATGAACATGCCTGTCTAATGACCGGCGACCAAACACCCAACGGAATGTAAGCAATCATGGATAACACTAACGTCATCGAAGGCACCGCCACTCCGGTCAACAACATGAGCCTCGGCACCGTTCTGCAGATTCCGGCAGTCCGCCAGATCCTGCTGCTCATCGGCGTTGCCGGCGCGGTCGCTGGCGGCTTCGCGATAGCGATGTGGTCGCAGTCGCCGAACTTCACCCAGCTCTACGGGGATATGGAGCCCGGCGAGGTCGCGGACGTGTCGGATGCGCTACGCAGCGCCGCGATCGAGTTCAAGCTGGACCCGAAGACCGGCGGTGTGCTCGTGCCCGAGTCGTCTGTGCACACGGCACGGATGCAGCTTGCGTCACAGGGCCTGACGGGCGGCGCCGCGATGGGGATGGACATGCTCGGCGAAAAATCGAGCTTCGGTACCAGCCAGTTCATGGAGACGGCACGTTACCAGCATGCCCTCGAGGCCGAACTGGGGCGGACTATCGCAAGCCTTGGTGCCGTTCGCGAGGCACGGGTACACCTGGCGCTGCCGAAACAGTCCTCGTTCATTCGCGATCAGAAAATGGCGAGCGCTTCCGTGCTCGTGCACCTGTTCCGCGGCCGCGCGCTTGAGGCAGATCAGGCGGCCGCAGTGGTCAACATGGTTGCCGCCAGCGTGCCGAACCTCCAGGCGAAGAACGTCACGGTCGTCGACCAGGCGGGCAACCTGCTGAGCTCCTCTGGCCAGCAGATGGCCGATGCGCAGGCAAACAGTCAGTTCAAGTACACACGCCGACTGGAAGAGACTTATAAGGCACGCATCGAGGACCTTTTGACGCCGTTACTCGGTGCCGGCCGGATCCGGGCCGAGGTCGTTGCGGATATCGACTTCACCTACGTCGAGGAGACGCGCGAGACCTTCGACCCGAATCGCTCGGTCGTGCGCAGCGAGAAGATCGATGAAGATCGACGCACGGCGTCGGGCTTCGCGTCCGGCGGAGTACCTGGTGCACAGACGAACCAGCCGCCGGAAGCAACGGGGCAGGATCCGCAGGTACTGGCGCAGGAAGACGCGGAGCAGCTCAATACATCGAGGTCGTCCATTCGCAACTACGAGGTCGATCGTACGATCAGCCTTACGCGTCCGGGGTCCGGCAGCATCCGCAAGCTCTCCGTCGCCGTAATCGTCGACGAGAGCCCGGTCGGCGAGGGCGCCGATGCGGTGCCGCGCACGCTTACCGACGATGACCTGAATCGCTATACCGCGTTGGTCCGCGAAGCCGTCGGCTTCAACGAGGCGCGCGGCGACACGGTTGTTGTCATCGGTGAGGAGTTCCAGCGGCCGCCCGCTGCCGAGGCCGCCGAACCGCCGGCGTTCTGGGAGAAGCCGGGTCTGAAGGACGCCGCCAAGCAAGCCGTGGGTGCAGCGCTGGTTCTCGCGATTGCGTTCGGCATCGTCCGACCCATGCTGCGCAGCGTCGTGACGCCGGCACAGCCGAATCCCATCAGCGGCGAATACCTGGGCGGCGGCGGGGGCGGCGTGCCAATGCCGCAGGCCACGGCGCAGCTTTCACCCGGCGCGGCACAGATTCCGCCGCCGAGCTATGACGAAAAAGTGGCCGCTGCCAAAAACATCACTGGGCACGACCCCGCGCGTGTTGCGCAGGTCGTGAAGCAGTGGGTGGCCGGTGATGTCTGAGGGGATCGAGACGATGAAAGGCACCGAACGCGCAGCACTGTTACTGATGACCCTCGGTGAGCAGGAGGCTGCCGAGGTCCTCAAGTACATGGGCGCGCAGGAAGTCCAGCAGCTGGGCTCGGCGATGGCGTCGCTGAAGAATGTGTCGCGCGACCAGGCCGACCAGGTACTGAACGGTTTCATTACCGACGTCGAAGACCAGACGGCGCTCGGCGTCGATACCGAGAGCTATGTTCGCAACATACTCGGTAGCGCATTCGGCAAGAGTAAGGCCAATGCGTTCATAGACCGCATCATGACCGGCGACGATGCCAAGGGACTCGATGCGCTGAAGTGGATGACCTCGCGCGAGGTCGTCGAGATCGTCAAGGACGAGCATCCACAAATTATCGCAATCGTGCTCGCCTACCTCGAAAGTCAGCAGGCCGCCGAGGTCGTGGAGCGCCTGCCCGAGGAGATTCGCTCCGACATCCTGATGCGGGTGGCCGGGCTCTCCGACATCCAGCAAACCGCACTCGCCGAGATCGAAAGCCTGATCGCGAGCAAGTCGACGGATGGTGCGGGTGGCAGCACACGCAAGGTCGGCGGCGACAAGGTCGCTGCCGATATCGTCAACGCCCTGAAGCCGGAGCGCAGCGAGAAGATCCTTGACCAGATCAAGGAGAAGAACCCGGAAGTCTCCGAACGAATCCAGGAGATGATGTTCACGTTCGACACGCTGTTGAATGTCGACGACCGCGGCATCCAGGCGCTGCTGCGCGAGATTTCGAACGACCTCCTGACCGTGGCACTGAAGGGCTGCGATCCGGCGATCAGCGACAAGATCCTGAGCAACATGTCGAAACGTGCTGCCGCACTGCTGAAAGAAGATATGGAGGCAAAGGGTCCGATGAAGCTGTCGGAAGTCGAAATGTCGCAGAAAGAAATCCTCGATGTAGCACGCCGATTGGCAGACTCGGGCGACATCGACCTCGGCCAGGGCGGCGACGAGTATGTCTGATAAGCCGGAAACGGCTGCGCCGGCGCGCTGGGAGGTTCCCGCGATTGACGGCGGCGAGGGCCGCGGCTACATGACTGCGGGGCGCCTCGAGGCTATCCAGAAGGACGCCTACGAGGAAGCCTGGCAGAAAGGTCACGAAGACGGCCTCAAGGCCGGCGAAGTTGCGATTCGTGAACGCGTCGAACGGCTGGACGAACTGCTCAAGGCGCTCGCACGGCCTTTCGACAAGCTGGATGAGCAGATCGAGAAGCAGCTCGTGGAACTGGCCATGACGACCGTCCGGCAGCTCTTCCGGCGCGAGATCGCGGCAACCCCGACACACGTCATCGGCGTCGTGCGCGAGGCGCTGCAGCTGTTGCCAATCGCCAGCCGCGACGTCCAGGTACACCTGCATCCCGACGATGCATCGATCGTGCGCGAATGCCTCGCACCCGCCGAAGGCGAGCCCGCGTGGGTCATCGTCGAGGATCCGCTGCAGGCGAAAGGCGGGTGCCGGGTTACTACCGAAAACGCACAGGTCGACGCGAGCGCCGAGGCACGCCTCAACGCCCTGATTCGGCGGATCTCGGGCGACGAGCGACAATGACGAGCGAAGACAAGCCGGTCCTGCCCGGACCGGACCCCGACCGAAACCTGGAGCGCGCGCTCAGGCTCGGGCCTTATATCGACCGCGCGCTCGACGGTGGACCTGAGCTGATCGTCGAGGGCGTACTCAAGCGCACGGTCGGACTCGCGATGGAGGCCGAGGGCTGCCACGCCGAACTCGGCGGCCGTTGCGACGTCGTTGCTGCGGATGGCCGGCACGTAGAGACCGAGGTCGTCGGGTTCTCGGGAGAGCGCCTGTTTCTCATGCCCGTCGGCGACATGCGCGGCGTCGTGCCGAATGCACGCGTCATCCCCGTTAGCGGGACGCCCGAGGTCGTCGTCAGCGACGAACTGCTCGGCCGCGTCCTCGATGGCCGAGGCTATCCGCTCGACGGCGGCGCGCCGATTCGCCACGGTGAACGCGTCGCGCTGTTCGGCCAACCGATCAATCCGCTCAAACGCCAGCCGATCCGCTCACAGCTGGATGTCGGCGTCCGCTCGATCAACTCGCTGCTATCGATCGGCCGTGGTCAGCGCATGGGGCTGTTTGCGGGCTCCGGTGTCGGCAAAAGCATGCTGCTCGGCATGATGACTCGCAATACCGAGGCCGATGTCGTCGTGGTCGGCCTCGTCGGCGAGCGCGGCCGCGAGGTCAAGGAATTCATCGATGAATCGTTGGGCAGCGACGGCATGGCCAAGGCCGTCGTGGTCGCAACGCCGGCGGACGATACACCGCTCATGCGGCTGCACGGGGCATGGCTTACTGCCGCGATCGCGGAGTACTTCCGCGACCAGGGCAAGAACGTGCTGCTACTCATGGATTCGCTGACGCGCTTCGCGCAGGCGCAGCGCGAGATCGCACTGGCAATCGGCGAGCCGCCGGCAACGAAGGGCTACCCGCCGTCCGTGTTTGCGAAGCTGCCGCAGCTCGTCGAGCGCGCCGGTAACGGCGAGCACGGTGCCGGCTCCATTTCGGCGATTTACACGGTACTTGCGGAGGGCGATGACCCCAACGACCCCATCGTCGACGCGTCGCGCGCTATTCTCGACGGCCATATCGTGCTGTCGCGGAGCATGGCCGACGCCGGCATCTACCCGGCCATCGACGTCGAATCGTCAGTCAGCCGCGCCATGACGCAGTTCGTACCGGACAACCACCTGCAGCTCATCACGCGATTCCGCCAGGTGTACTCGACGTACCAGGAAAACCGCGACCTCGTCTCCGTGGGCGCCTACCAGCCGGGGTCCAATCCGCAGCTCGACGAGGCCATCTCGCTATGGCCCTCGATTATCGAATTCCTGCGCCAGCATCACGGACAGCGCGTGGATGCGGCGACGAGCCTCGAGGACCTGCGGCAGCTGTTCCAGGCAGTCGAGTCCTCCGTAGACGCTTGAGATGGCAAAGCGCTCGAGAAAAATCGATCGCATTGTGTCGATCGCTGAGGCCGAGGAACGTCGTCACGGTGAACTGACTGGGCGTTCACAGTCGCAGCTCAACGAGCAGCGCAATCGCCTGGGCGCGCTGCAGGCCTACAGGGTCGACTACGCCGGCAAGGGCTCGTCGGTCGGTTCAGTCAGTTCTTCACACTGGAAGGACTACCAGGCCTTCCTGGCCCGTCTCGACGACGCGGTGCGTTCACAGCAGCAGATCGTCCGGGATTGCGAACAGGCGGTCGAGGTGCATCGGCAGCGCTGGATGGAAAAACGCAAACGGGTCGAATCGCTGACCCGGGTTCGCGACCGCTTCCGAGATGAGGAGGCCCGGCACGCGGAACGTCTCGAACAGCGTCGTCTCGACGACCTGCCCACGAAGCCCGCGCAGTTCGAGGACTGAGTTTGGCACGCATCTTGCTCTTTCTAGGTCAAGACCACCAAAACCGAATCGGACCACTGACAAAGGAACGCGCATGCTGCCCACACTGAACCTGAGCCCAGGCGAACTCACTTCCTTCGAAACGCTTCCCGGCAGTGCTTCACTCGTGCCCGAGACCGCGGATTCGCCGGTGGCGGGTTTTGCCGGGATGCTGCAGACGCGCGTTGCCGAGAGCCTTTCATTGCTGCCGGACGGCGGCGAGGGCTTGCCGGCAGGCGGCAATGCCTTGCCGCTCGAGCCTGTCGCTCTGTCCGAGGATTTGCCCGCGCTCGATCCCGAGCAGATCGTCGAGTCGCTCAACGAGGAGCTCGAGGCGCTGCTGCCAGGCGGCTTCCAGCCGAGTGGTCCTGTCATTATCGAGGACGCCGTGCTGGACGATGGACCCGCCCTCAAACTGCCGGTTCCCGAGGCGGCACCGGTCGATCCCGAGAAACTGCAATCGGTCCTCACACCTCCCGAGCGTCCCCCTGAGCTTCGAGAAGCAGAGCCGGCCGTCACGCTGCCCGTGACACCGGCGCGCCCCGCCGGCACGGATGTCATGCCCGTCGTTCGGAGCGCCGGGGAATTGCGTGACCTCAATCCAGACCGTGGTGACATGCGAAACGTGACCGCCACGACACAGCTGCCGCCGACCGATGGCGATGGCGCGCCGACGACGCTGAGCGACGTTGCCCGCGAGCAGGCGCCTGTCCAGCAGGCACCGACCCGTAGCGTTGAATTCGCGCAGGCGCTCGATACCGTGAAGTCTCCGCCGCCGGTCACGACCCAAGCCGTGCAGGCAGGCGCGGAGGTTGCAGCTGCCGCCCTGTCAACGCGCTCCGCAGAGCCGGCGTCCGCTGCGGTAGCCGCATCGCCGACCCTGCAGGCAATCGATATACCCGTTCAGGAGAGCGGCTGGGACCGTGTGATGTCGGAGCGCGTCCTGATGCTCGCGAACAAAGGGGCCGGCAGCGCCGAACTTCGGCTGACGCCGGCGGAACTCGGTCCGCTGCGCGTCCAGGTCAGCGTGGACGATGGCCAGGCGACGGTGAGCTTCCAGGCACAACACGCACTGACCCGCGAGGCGATCGAGCAGGCGCTGCCGCGCCTGCGCGACATGCTGAGCGAGAACGGGCTTACGCTCACGAACGCCAACGTCAGTGACGAGGGCCTGTACCAGGGTCATCGCGAACAGGCGCAGGCCGAACGCGGAGCGAGCGCCGGCGACGTGCCGCTCGATGACGACGCCGATACCGAGATGGTCGCCCAGCCCAGGACTGTGTCACGCATCGATTCCTCGGGTGTCGACACGTTCGTGTGATCGGGTTGCCCGCTCTACGGTGTCAATATCTTGACGCGCCGCCGCCCGCCCGCCCGGGTGTCGGAAATCCGACGCTTTTCCGGGATTCTCCCGGACCCTCCGAAACATAGTAAGCCATTGAAAAATATATAAAAAACTGAGCTGGCTAGTTTCTGGCACGGGGTTTGCAAGTATCCGTGCAGGACACATTGGAGCTAGCCATGGCTGAAGAAGACAAAGCGACCGATGCCGCCGAGGAGTCGAAAGGCGGCGGCATGATGAAGATGATCATCTTCGGTGTCGTCGGGCTCGTGCTCGTCGGTGCCGGGATTTTCCTGGGCCCGATGATCCTGGGCTCGGGCGAGCCCGAGGAAGGCGCCGAGGGCGAGGCAGAGGTGGCCGAGGTCAAAGCCGGTCCGCCGATCTACCAGAGCCTGCATCCGCCGCTCGTCGTCAATTTCAAGGACGAGGCCGGCGATCCGCACTTCATGCAAATCACGATGGAGGTCATGTCGCGCGACCAGACCGTCGTTAACGCGGTGCGCGACAACACCGCCGTTATTCGCAATGCGCTGATACTGCTGTACAGCGGCACGGTGCTCGAACAGATCGAAACGCGCGAGGGCAAGGAGAAGATGCTCGATGACGGCCTGGCCGAAATCGAGCGGGTCATGGTCGAGACGACCGGCGAGGGCGGCGTCGAGGCGCTGTACTTCACGGCACTCGTGATCCAGTAGAGGAGCCGGCCGTGAGCGAGAACGAAACCCAGGACCCGGTACTGACCGAAGACGAGAAGGAGGCGCTGCTCGACGGCGTCGAGAGCGGCGAGGTCGAGGTCCAGTCGAGCGAGGGCCCGCAGTACGCCGAGGTCGCCGAGTTCGAGGTCACACCGCGCAACCGGATCGTGACCAACAGTTTCCCGCGGCTCACCAATATCAACCGCAAGCTTGCGGGCTATGTAACGAAGGCTGCGTCCAAGTTGCTCAACGTCAAGGTCGAGGTCGCAGCCGGACCGCTGTCGATGTGCACGTGGGGCGAGTTCTGTGAGCAGGCGTCCGAGATCGCGCTGATGTTCGAGTTCTCGCCGAAACCGCTGGAGGGACCGGCGGTTGTCTATCTGCAGAAGGGACTGATCGATCAGCTCGTCGAGACTTTCTACGGCGGCTCCAAGGAGAACCCGCCGCGGCACGAGACGGAGGGCTTCACGCCCGGTGAAACGAACGTCACCGCGCGGCTGTGCGAGGACGTACTCGCCGGCATCGCCGAGACGTGGCAGGGCCTCATGGAACTCGAGCCGGAAAAGAGCGGCATTCACCAGAGCACGGACATCGTCGAGATCATCGAGAACGGCGCGAACGTCATTTCGACCGAGTTCGACATCCACTTCGCTGACGACCAGTTCTACTTCCACGTCGTCTGGCCCAACGCGACCATCGCATCGCTGCTGCCCGTCCTCGAGGGCCAGAAACGCGACCGCGACGCGGCGGAGGACGCCCGCTGGGAGCAGGTACTCCGCACCCGCGTACCCGACGCCCGTATCGACATCAATTCACGCGTGGGCAATGCCGTGCTCAGCCTGCGCGACGTCGCGGCGCTGAAGCCCGGCGACGTCATCGACATCGAAAACCCGCGCAAGGGCACCGTGTTCGCGGACGAGGTGCCCGTGCTGGAAGGCCGCTTCGGCGTGCATGACGGCTGCTACGCGCTCGAGGCAACGCGCTGGCTGCGCGGCAGCATTTCGGGCGAACCGGCTGCAACCTGAACCCAAGGAAAACCAAGATGGCAGAAGACACTCCGAGCAACGAGACCGAAGAAGGTGCTGCACCCGAAGAAGCCCAGGCGGCGAACTATTCGCCCGACGAGCTGGACGGCGGCAGCCAGGCTGCGAGTGAGGTCAACCTCGACCTCGTTCTGGATATCCCGGTCAACGTTTCGCTGCGCGTCGGCTCGACCGAAATCTCGATTCGCGACCTCGTGCGCCTCGTTGAAGGTTCAGTGATTGCGCTGGATCGCGATGCCAGCGAGCCCATGGACGTGCTGGTTAACGGCACGCTGATCGCCCACGGCGAGATCGTCGTCGTCGACGACCGCTTCGGCGTACGCCTGACCGATGTCGTCAGCCCGCTCGAGCGCATCGAGCAGCTGAGCCCGGAGGCGCAGGCCTGATGGACGTTGCAACCTCACCCGTCGGCGGCACCGAGCTGCTGAGCTTCGCTGGCAGCCTGATCGTCGTCATTGGCGCGATAGTGCTGCTCGGCTGGCTGTACTCGCGCTCGAAGACTTTCGGTGCGGCGAATACCGACGCGATCAACATCGTCGCAACGCGCGCGCTCGGCGCGAAAGAGCGGCTGATGCTGGTAGAGGTTGCCGACAAACAACTACTCGTCGGGATGACGGCGTCGCAGGTAAACACGCTGCACGTATTCGATACCCCCGTCGTTACCGCGCAGGAGCCGGTACCGGCGACGGAGCTTGCCGGATTTGCGGGTCGACTCAAATCGGCCCTGAAGGAGATGCGGCGATGAAACGTTTTCTCTTGATGCTATTGCTGCTGGCCGCGTCCGGATCGGCGGGCGCGCAGGAACCGCTCGCACTCGTGGGCGACGCGGTGGAGGGTCAGTCGTACACGCTGAGTCTGCAGATACTCGTGCTGATGACGCTGCTGACGCTGTTGCCGGCACTGATCCTGTCGATGAGCGCCTTCGTCCGCGTCATCATCGTCCTGTCCATTCTCCGCCAGGCCCTGGGTACGGCACAGACGCCGCCGAACCAGGTGCTGCTCGGAATTGCCCTGTTCCTCACGTTCTTCGTGATGGCGCCGGTCATCGGCGACATTAACGAGACCGCCGTTCAGCCATACGTTGCCGAAGAGATCGGCATGCAGGAAGCCTTCGCGCTCGGCACGCAGCCGCTTCGGACCTTCATGCTCGACCAGACCCGGGAGAGCGACCTGCAGCTGTTCGCGGGAATCGCGGGCCGCGGCGACATTGCCTCCGTCGACGATGTGCCGCTGTCGATCATTATCCCGAGCTTCATGGTCAGCGAGCTGAAGACCGCGTTTCAGATCGGTTTTTTGATTTTTATTCCGTTCCTCGTCATCGACCTCGTGGTTTCGAGCGTCCTGATGTCGATGGGCATGATGATGCTGTCGCCGATGCTCGTCTCCCTGCCGTTCAAGATCATGCTGTTCGTCATGGTCGACGGCTGGGCGCTGATCCTCGGCACGCTTGCATCGAGTTTCTACACCTGAGGTACGACATGACGCCCGAGACCGTAACGACAATTGGCCAGCAGGCACTCTGGGTAACGATGTTGATCGGCGCTCCGCTGTTGCTGTCGGCGCTCGCCGTCGGCCTGCTCGTTGGCATGTTTCAGGCGGCGACGCAGATCAACGAGATGACTCTGTCGTTCATCCCGAAGCTGCTCGTGCTCGTCCTCGCGCTGGTCCTGGCCGGACCGTGGATGCTGAGCGTCATCATCAACTACACGCAACAACTGATTACCGATATTCCCGCACTGATCTCATGACCCATGAGCGAGGACAGACCCATGCTTGCGAGACGCGACAATGACAGTCGATATAGCACTGACACCGATCATCGAACGAATAGCCATCTTCATCTGGCCGTTTGTGCGGATCGGGGCCTTCGTAATGGTAATGCCGGTCGTTGGCGGCAGCTTCGTGCCGGTCAGGGTACGACTGTTGTTGGCGGTGGCGCTGACCGCCGTGATCGCGCCGGTCATTCCGACTGCATCGACACCGGAAGTCTTGAGTGTAACGGGTCTGGTCACGATGACTCGGGAGATCGCGATCGGCGTCACCCTTGGATTCTTGGTGCAGCTTGTCTTCGACGCGATCGCGCTGGGCGGCCAGGTGATCGGCATGAGCATGGGGCTCGGCTTCGCGGTATTCCTGGACAAGGCACGTGGCGTGAATATCCCGGTTCTTGGTCAGCTGTTCCTGATGCTGGGCATGCTGGTGTTTCTGTCGATGGATGGTCACCTGGCCCTCGTACAGCTGCTGGCAATCAGCTTCGAGGCCTGGCCGATGGGCGCGCTGGTCTTCAGCACCGCGGTCATGACGGACCTGTTGATCTGGACGAGCCAGTTGTTCGTCTTCGCGATGAAAATCGCGCTGCCCGCGGTAACGGCGATTCTCGTCGTCAACCTGGCCTTCGGCACGATGAGCCGGGCGGCGCCGACATTGAACCTCTTCGCGGTCGGCTTTCCGGTCACCATGTTATTGGGCTTCGCGGTCATTTTTCTGAACATGGACGTCCTCGTGGAGAACGTGACGTCTTTCCTGTCGACCTCTCTGTCGATGGTTTCTGCACTGCTTGAGTCGAGCTGAAGGCAGCTTTGAGCCATGGCTGAAGAGACGCAACAGGAACGTACAGAACAAGCGACACCAAAACGTCGCGAGGACGCCCGCAAGAAGGGCGACGTTCCGCGATCGCGCGAACTGACGATGACCGGTGTCATGCTGTCGGGCGCTGCGGCGCTGCTGTTTCTCGCAGGGCCCATCGGGTCGCGGCTGACAAACACGATCAGCGAGGCGCTCGTCATTGACCGTCGCCACATCTTCGATGCGAGTCACCTGCCGGTTGCTTTTGCTGAAGTCGCGAACGCGGCGATGACGAGCATGCTGCCGTTTGCCGTTATCCTCCTCGTCGCGGTATTCCTCGGTGCGGCCCTGATTGGCGGCTGGTCCTTCAGCCTGCAGGCGGCAGCACCGAAGCTCGAACGCATCAGCCCCGTCAAGGGCATCAAGAGAATCTTCAGTGCGAACAGCCTCAATGAACTGCTCAAGGCGCTCGCGAAGTTCTCCATCGTTGCCCTGATCGCGGTCGCGTGGCTCTGGTACTCGGTCGAAGAACTCGCGGGGCTCGGTCGCGAGCCGATTGGCAGCGCGATAGTCCATGCATTCCGGATCTGCGGCGTTTCCCTGCTCGTCATCAGTTCCGGCCTTCTGCTGATTGCCGCCGTCGATGTGCCGTTCCAGCTGTGGCAGTACCAGAAGAAGCTGCGCATGACCAAGCAGCAGGTCAAGGACGAATTCAAGGAGACCGAGGGTCGCCCCGAGGTCAAGTCGCGTATTCGCCAGCTGCAGCAGCAGGTAGCGACCCGCCGCATGATGGAAGAGCTGCCGACAGCGGACGTCGTCATCACCAACCCGACGCATTTCGCCGTAGCCCTCAAGTACGACGAATCGACCATGGGCGCACCGCGCGTCATTGCCAAGGGCAAGGACCTGCTGGCCGCGAGGATTCGCGAGGTCGCGGCCGAGCATCGCGTGCCGCTGTTTTCGGCGCCGCCGCTCGCGCGTGTTCTGTATCGCACCACCGAGATTGGCGACGAGATCCCGGCACGCCTTTACACGGCAGTGGCCCAGGTCCTGGCCTACATCTACCAGATCGGCGAAACGCTCAAGCCCGGCCAGCGGCCGCCGGAGCCGCCGGTTCCCGAGATCAACGAAGACGAGTTCTAGAGAGACTGAATGGCGGACAACCGACTCATGGCAGACCTGATACGCGGCGTGGGCATGCCCCTGCTGCTGCTCGCCATGCTCGCGATGATGATGGTGCCGCTGCCGCCGCTCGCGCTCGACGTCCTGTTCACGTTCAACATTGCGCTGTCCGTGGCCATCCTGTTGACGACCGTGTACGTCAGTCGGCCGCTCGACTTCGCCGTGTTCCCGACCATCCTGCTCGTCGTGACGCTGATGCGGCTGGCCCTGAACATTGCGTCGACACGCGTCGTGCTGCTCAACGGCCACACCGGGACATCGGCGGCGGGCAAGGTCATCGAGGCGTTCGGCGAATTCGTCGTCGGTGGCAACTACGCCGTCGGCCTCGTGATCTTCGGCATTCTCGTGATTATCAATTTCGTCGTCGTCACGAAGGGTGCCACCCGCGTTTCCGAGGTCACGGCGAGGTTTACGCTCGATGCCATGCCGGGCAAGCAGATGGCCATCGACGCCGATCTCAATGCCGGCATCATCGACCAGGACACCGCGCGTACGCGCCGCCAGGAGATCGGCGAGGAGGCCGATTTCTACGGCTCTATGGACGGTTCCAGCAAGTTCGTACGCGGCGATGCGATTGCCGGCATCCTGATCCTGTTCATCAATATCATCGGCGGCCTGATCATCGGCACGACCCAGCATGATCTGTCGTTCTCGGCCGCCGTTCACAACTACACGCTGCTGACGATCGGCGACGGTCTCGTCGCACAGGTACCGTCGCTGCTCCTGTCGACGGCCGTTGCGATCATCGTGACCCGCGTGTCGCGTTCGCAGGACATGCGCAAGCAGGTCTTCCTGCAGCTGTTTTCGGATCATCGCACGCTGCTGGTCACCGCCGCGGTGCTGGGCGTACTCGGCATGATCCCGGGCATGCCGAACTTCGCCTTCCTGAGCCTCGCGGGCGCAGCAGCATTCGCGGCAATGCGGATCGCACGCCGGCGGCCGGAGACAGCGGAGTCCGAGGCCGAGGAAGTCAGTCCAGAGGCGGCGCTACCGGACCTGGGTTGGCAGGACGTCGATCCCGTCGACCTGATCGGCCTCGACGTGGGCTACCGGCTAATCCCGCTCGTGGACCGCAATCGCGACGGCGCGCTGGTCGCCCGCATCAAGGGCGTGCGCCGCAAGCTGACCGAGGAGCTCGGCTTCCTCGTATCGCCTGTGCATATTCGCGACAACCTGGACCTCGGGCCGAACAACTACCGCATCACGCTTGCCGGCGTATCGATCGGCGAAGGCGAGGTGCACATCGATAAAGACCTCGCGATCAACCCGGGCCAGGTGTTCGGCAAGCTCACCGGCATCGAGACGAAGGATCCGGCTTTCGGCCTGGAGGCCTACTGGGTCGAAGCGGCCCAGCGCGAGGAAGCGCAGATGCTCGGCTACACGGTCGTCGATCCCGCAACGGTCGTCGCTACGCATCTCTCTGAGATCCTGAAGTCGAACGCGCACGAACTGCTCGGCCACGAGGAGTGCCAGCAGCTCATGGAACGGCTGGCCGCGTCGTCGCCGAAGCTCGTCGAGGACCTCACGCCGAAGCTGCTGCCGATGAGCACCATTGCACGGGTCCTGCAGAACCTGCTCGAGGAGAAGATCCCGATCCGGAACATTCGCAAGATCGCCGAAACATTGGCGGAGACCGCGACCAAGAGTCAGGAACCCGACGTTCTGTCGGCCGCCGTACGCGTGGCCCTCGGCCGCTCGATCGTCCAATCCGTAGCAGGGACGGGGCCTGAGCTGCCCGTGATCACGCTGGAGCCAGAGTTGGAACGAATCTTGAATGAGAGTGCACAGGAGGGCGGAACGATGGGCCTGGAGCCACAGATGATGGAGCGTTTGCACGACTCACTGTCCGACAAGGCGCAGTCGCAGGAAATCGCGGGTGAACCCGCGGTGCTGCTGGTGGCGCCACACGTACGGCCATGGATGTCGCGGATGATGCGCAACATTCGCAACCTGCACGTCCTGGCCTACAACGAGGTGCCCGATGACAAGCGGATCCAGATGCTGGCCGCGGTCGGGACCTGACGAATGAACATGAAAGGAGCGAACACGCGAAGGTGGATGGACGACCCCGGGTCGTCAATGAGCGAAGCCATTGCTGGTGAGGATCGATTGTGAAGATCAAACGTTATCTGGATAAGGACATGCGGCACGTACTGCGTCGCGTACGCGAGGACCAGGGGCCCGATGCGGTCATCCTATCGAACCGGCGCGTACCCGAGGGCATCGAGGTCATTGCCGCTATCGACTACGACGAAGCACTCGTCCGCCACGCCGTCGGCATGACGGAGGGCTCACGAGCGACGATTCCGAGCGACGCACTCGCTCGTATCGCCGAGGACGATCGCACCGCGGAGCGCATCGCCGACCGGATGATCGGCACGTTCGCCGAGTCGCTCGCCGGGGAAATCGAAGACAAGCGAATCGATGACGATGAGCTTCAGGACGATCACGTCGAAATTGGCGGCTTCGAAGTACCGGCCGCTCGCAACGCCGCTGTCCTGTCGACCGAAGTACGCTCGAATCCGGCCAACGAAGCGCTGCCGGCCGACTCGCTCAAGGACATGCAGGACGAGCTGTCATCGCTGCGCGGGCTGATCGAGACCCAGCTTTCGGGACTGGTCTGGAAGGACGAGACCGAACGTTCACCGCTGCGCGCACAGATGCTCCGCAACCTTGCCCGCATTGGCGTCGCCCCGGACGTTGCCAACATCGTCATCGACCGGCTCGAACCGGTCGCCGACGTTCGCAGCCTTTGGCACGCGCCGCTGTCGGCGCTTGCGCAACTCCTGCCCGTGAACGATCACGAGATCATCAAGCACGGCGGCACGATCGCCCTGATCGGTCCTACCGGCGTGGGCAAGACGACGACGATAGCCAAGATCGCCGCGCGCTTCGCCATGGTGCACGGCGCCGACGACATCGCGCTGATCTCGGCTGACTCTTTCCGCATCGGCGCGAAGGAACACCTGATGGCCTTCGCCAACATCATCGGCGCCAAAGTCTACTCGGCGGCTACGTCCGATGAATTGACCGAGCTCTTGATGCAGCTTTCGCACAAGAAGCTGGTTCTGATCGATACCGAGGGCCGCAGCCCGCGCGACCGCGACCTCGCAAACCGCCTGGCTGCTTACGGTAACAACGCCGAGCGCGTTCGCTTTTACCTGACGCTGTCAGCGGCAACGCAGGAGGCGGCACTCGATGAGGCCATTCGCGAGTTCCGCAAGGTGCCGCTGGAGGGCTGCATCGTCACCAAGATCGACGAGGCGGCGCAGCTCGGCTGCGTGATCAGCACGCTGGTCCGCCACGACCTGCCGGCCTGCTGGTTCTCCGACGGCCAGCGAATCCCTGATGACCTTTACCCGGCCGCGAAGAAAAAGATGTGGCTGATCAACCAGGCAATCGAGTGCCTCGAGCAGAGCGCACCGCAAATCGATGAGAGGACCATGGCAGAACAGTATTCACAGGCGAGTGCAGCCAATGCGTAAGGAATCACAGGCAGACAACCTGCGCCGCATGCTGAAGCGCAAGCCGGCAAAAGTCGTTGCAGTGTGCAGCGGCAAAGGTGGCGTGGGCAAGACGAACGTTGCAACCAACCTGGCAGTCGCGCTTGCGGCGATGGGGCGCGAAGTGTGCCTGCTGGACGCCGACATGAGCCTCGCTAACGTCGACGTACTGCTGGGCCTGCAGCCCAAGTTCAACCTCTCGCACGTCGTTGCCGGACAGGTCGATCTCGAATCGACGATCATGCGCGGACCGAAGAACCTGAGAATCGTGCCCGCGTCGTCCGGCACCTTCGCGATGACCGATCTCGCGCCCGCCGCACAGGCCGGGTTGATCCAGGCCTTCAGCGACCTCGGACGCCAGCCCGAGCTCCTGATTGTCGACACTGCCGCGGGTATTTCGCCGGCGGTGGCCCGCTTTGTACAGGCGGCACAGCACCCGGTGGTTGTCGTGCGCGACGAGCCCGCATCGCTGACCGACGCATACGCGCTGGTCAAGGTTTTCAGCCAGAACTACGGCGTCACTCGCTTCAACGTCATCACCAACCAGAGTCGTCGTGCCAATGACGGCCGCAAGCTGTTCGCCAAGCTGACCCGGGTAACGGATACCTATCTCGACGTCGTGCTCCGGCACCTCGGTGATGTGCCCGACGACCGCTACCTGGCAAAGGCCGTGCAGGAGCAGCGTTCGGTCGTCGACGCATACCCGCAGAGCCCGTCGGGCACGGCGTTCCTGAAGATCGGCAAGGCCGTTGACGGCTTGCCAGCGCGACGCGAGCCAACGGGTGGCATCGAGTTCTTCTTCGAGCGCCTGCTCATGGCCGACAGCGCATCGCGAGGTAAAGTCGCATGAACGCTTACTCGACAGTCGCTGCCGCAGCCAACTACTCGCAGGAAGACCTCGTCACCGAGCACGTCAGCCTGGTGAAGCGCATCGCGCACCACCTTGCCGCGCGGCTGCCGTCCAGCGTCGATATCGACGACCTGATGCAGTCCGGCATGGTCGGCCTGCTCGAGGCGGCGGGCAACTTCGACCCCGAACGCGGTGCGAGCTTCGAAACCTACGCGGGTATCCGGATCCGCGGGGCCATGCTCGACGATATTCGCAAGCACGACTGGACGCCACGCTCGGTGCATCACAAGTACCGCCGGGTGACCGAGGCCATTCACGAGATCGAGGCCGAACACGGGCGTGCCGCCGAGCCACGCGAGATTGCGGACAAGCTGGGCATCCCGATCGAGGAATATCACAAGATCCTGACGGACAGTGCCAGCAGTCGCCTGTTCAGCCTCGACGAAACGCTCGACGAGCCGGCCCTGAACCGGCCGCCGCCTGCCTCGGGTACCGCGACGCCCGACGAGGACCTGTTCCAGTCGCAGTTCCGGGACAACCTCGCCGAAGCGATCAACCGGCTGCCGGAACGCGAGCGTCTTGTGCTCTCGCTGTACTACGAGCAGGAGCTCAATCTCAAGGAGATCGGCGAGATTCTCGAGGTCAGCGAATCACGTGTCTGCCAGATCCACGGCCAGGCGGTTATCCGGCTGCGCGGCCAGGCTGAACGCTGGTAAGGAGTGCACCGGCATGGCGGATCTCATCTCACGTATCGGACCGGTCAACCCGACCTACCCGGTGCGGCCGACGCAGCCGTCCAACAAGGACCGCGAGCCCGGCGGGCGCAGGAAGGACCGCGATGAAGAAGACACACCGAAGAAGCCGCCGAAACGAACACCTGAACCGCCGCGCGACAGCGACGATGACAAACCGACCATAGATGAGCGCGTATGATGAATATTACTGCTTCCCTAAGTTTCTACCTGTTGCTGGTCGCAAACGCCGTGTTGCTGGCGGCGGCCTGCATAACGATCTCACGCTTCCGGAGCCAGTGCCGCAGGCTCGAGAAATTTTGGAACAGCCCCACCGGTGCCGCTGTCGCCGACGATGACGACGCTGGCGCAATCAACGAGTACAAGCGTCAGCAGGTTCTCGTGACGATGCGTCTCGACAAACGTCTCGCCGAACTCTCCGAACAGGTAAGCGCGCTCGCCAGTGCACCCCGTTCGGCCCCGCCGCCAGCCCGCACGGAAGCGCCGGTACCGATCGAAAACGCCGTCCGCATGGCGCGCCACGGTGCGAGTGTCGACGAACTGACGCGAGGCTGCGGACTGAACATAGCCGAAGCCCGGCTAATGCAACGACTACACGGACAGCGCGCCCGGAGCGCATGAGGAACGACGATGTCGAAGGAAGATCAATTCAGGTTTGTCAGCCTTCTCGCGCTCGAGCTCGAGAATGGCGACATCATGCTGCCGTCGCTGCCGGATGTCGTCATGAAGATCCGCCGCATGCTCGAATCCGATGACGCGGACTTCGAGAAGATCAGCCAGGCCGTCAGCGTCGACGCGGCCCTGGTGTCGAAGCTGTTCGTGTTCGCCAACTCGGCGTACTACAACCGCGCCAACGTCGAGATCGAGACCCTCGATGGCGCGATCGGCCGCCTCGGCTTCGAGGTCGTGCGCAACACGGCGATGTCGCTGGCGATGAAGCAGCTCTACGCATCCGAGAAGCACAGCCACGCGGCGAAGCATCTGCGTGCCATCTGGGCGCGTGGCATGAAACTATCGTCGATGGCCTTTGCGGTTTCCAGACGATCGACGGCGGTCAACGACGAGACGGCATTCCTTTGCGGCCTCATGCACGAGGTCGGCAAGCTCTACATCGTCACCAAGGCGGAGGAGTTCCCGGAGATCCTCGGCAATGCCCAGTCGCTCGAGGCGATGTTCGAGGAATGGAACGCGCAGATCTCAAAGAGCATCATCGAGGCCTGGGGCTTCACGCAGGAAATGGCCGAGTCGGCGGATCCCGGGCAGTATCTCGACGAGGACCCCGAGAGCCCGATCAAGCTCGTCGACGTCGTGCAGGTTGCGAAGCTCTTGGTCGATGACGCCGATGTGGAGGGCCTCGAACTCGACAGCGTGCCAGCCTGCGTCAAGCTTGGCATCAACAAGGAAACGCTGCCGAAGGTCCTTGGCGACTATCGCGAGAAATTGACGTCGATGCAGCAGTCGCTGACCTGAGTCAGCCGGCTTGCTTGGCGGCTTCGTACTGGATGAGGTCCAGCACGCCGTAGAACGAGTTGCGATAGTAGGCGTACTTCCAGGCGTCCTGTCCCGCCGTCCGTTCGAATACCCAGCACTCGGGGGTATTGTCGTAGGCGATCAGCCATTCCTTGGTCCCGCACGTCACGATATCCGAGACGATCCAGTAGTTCCGTGTGTTGCCGGATGCCTCGACGATGTCGCCCCTCGCCGGGGATGTCAGCAGCGGCTCTACGAGGCCCCAGGCATCCGGCATTCGCTCCGCCCAGTCGCCGCTCATGTCCTCCCGAATCAGGCCGAGCACCTCGTCATCCGGGCGCACCCTCAAGTAGCCGATGTGCTCGAGCGCGCAGGCCCGGAAGGGTCTGCCGAGGGCTTCTGCGAGCGACGACATCATGGCGGAGAACGTCGGCTGTTCGTGCAGGTACTCCAACAGCTTGTCCGTGTCGTTCGAGCCTTCCAGATTAAAGGCGATACCGAGCGCGGAAATCTGCGGTGGATAGGCCGGGCTGCTGCCGCCGCTCAGCACTGCGTGCGCCGAAGCGTCCATCAGTTCGTCGAGCAGCCTCGACAGGACGGGGTGGCGACGATCGCACTCTTCGCGGTCGCCGAGAACGCCGAATTCGGTTCTACATCCCAGCCAGAAGCGATCGTCGGTGGTCGTACCGAGCCATTCGATCACGGCATCCGTATCGGCGAGCGTTTCCACGTCATCAGGGTCATAGTCTTCGCCCTTGTGGCACTCGAACTTCAGGTTCTCGAGCAGGCCGAGCTGCTCGAGGCAGCGCAGGATACGGTTGACCTCGTCAGCGGTGAAGTGGGGTGGTTGTTCGTGCGTGACGCACAGCTGCCAGTCGATCGACATTCGTCTCTCCGTGATGCCGGATGCAAAGCAGCCTAACAGCGGATGCGCGCTGCGGCTTTGATCGAATCGTGGGTTTTGGCGCCTCGGCTCAGTCGGTGTCCGACATCAGCCACTCGCGGGCTTCGATGACGGAGTCGAAGAGCCGGCCGGGGAGGCCGCGATTGACCAGGACGGTTTCGATGAACTTCGGTGCGCTGCGCGCCTCCTCGTTCAGTTCGACCCAGGCAATCCGGTAGTTCTGCACGATACCGAGTTCGCGAAACAGCTCAGCGTGGTCGTAACCTTCGACGATACTGAGCGGCGAGGTGGTATCGGCAATCCCGAGCACGCGGTAGCAGTCGTTTTGATCGCAGGTTGCCGCCACCGCGGTCCAGAGGCGGGTCGAGTACTCGAGGTCCTTGTCGCCGTCGGAGATGACCTTGACGTGATCGCCCTCGAAGGTGATCGAGAAATTGTTCGCCATACCATTCACAGGCTCGGCAAGTCTTTTATTGAGCGCGTGCATCACAAGCTTAGAGCAGGTCAGGGCGATTGCAAGTGACGGTTTTTCTTACACTTCCTGCGAGTCGAGTTCGAGGCGCCGCATCCTGAGCGTCTCCGACTCACGGGTAAACATGTGCTGTATCAGGATTTCGCGCTGCTCGGCTTTCATGCCGTGGAACTCGACGGCGATGCCATATGGGAGATCGGGATCATCGTTGGGTGAGTCGGTATGCCGGACCACCTCGCAGAATGTCTCGACGTAGCGGCTGTCGGACTCCAGCAGGAACTGGACAAACAGCTTGGTGCCGATCTCGAGCGACTCGGCCGCAGAAAACACCATACCGTCGGCGCCGACGTCGCAGGTCTGGGGCGGGATCTTCGACAGTGAGCTGCGTGTCTCCTTGAAACTCGGCAGCTGGTTGACGACAAGGTTGAGCTTGTCGTTCAGCAGCGTAAACAGCTTGCCTATCTGGTCCGATTCGGCCTTGAGCATGTACATGGCCTGGCTGATGCGCGCATCGATGTCCACGAGCATCGCCTGGGCGCCGTGGTCCAGTCCCATGCGCAGGCGGCGGCGGTCGATGCCCTCATGAAACTCCTGATCGGTCAGGCGCTCGTACTTGATGTAGACGGATTCGCTGACGCGAAAGGACCGTCGGTTGTCTTGTCCGTTCATGGTGTGCCTTCCTCGCTCGTTGCCTCCGGCAACTCGCCGACGATGTCGGGCGCTGGTGGCTGGGTAATGCTCATCTGCCGGATCTGGTCGATCTCGGCGCCGCGGATTATGCTGATGTCGACGCGGCGGTTCTTGGCCCGGTCTTCGGGCGTATCGTTGGAAGCGCGCGGCTGGGTATCCGCGTGACCGGTGACCTGCACCCGTGGGGGGTCTATCTCTGACTGGGCGAGCAGAGCGTGAGCGACAGATACGGCTCGCGATGTCGACAGTTCCCAGTTGGAGCGGAAGCGTTCGTTCGAGATCGGCAGGTTGTCGGTGTGCCCGGAAATGGTGACGTCACCGCTGTTGTTGTCGATCAGGCCCGAGATCTTGGTCAGCACAGGCTGGAACTCGCGGCGAACGTCGGCGAGCCCCGAATCGAACGACGCCTTTTCCATGATGTGAATAATGACCTTGGTGCCCTCGGTCTCGATCGCAACGTAGCCCTTGTCGATCTCTTCCTTCAACGCGAGTCGCAGGCGCCGCGCATGTTCACGGGTCTCCTTGATCTCCTTGAGCTCGCGATCGAGCGCGTCCAGCGTGTTGCGGTTCGAGTCGATCGTGAACTGCCGCACCGTGTTGATCGGTGTCGGCTCCGGCTTGCCGGGGCTGAATTCCTGCGCAACGACGCTGGTGCCTTTCGGAATCGTCTTGACCTCGATTTCCGACTGCACGCCGAAGGCTTCCTTCATCGAGCCCGACAATTGCTTGAACTTGGCAACGTCCATTTCGGAGAACGCCAGCAGCAGTACGAAGAAGCACATGAGCAGCGTCATCAGGTCAGCGAAGGTCATGACCCACGCCGGGACTCCTCTCGCTTCTTCCTTTTCGGCCTCCACGCTGCTACGTCATCGAGGCGTCATGCCTCGACTTCGTCCTCTTTGCGCTTGGAGCGAGGCAGGTAGGCCTGCAGCATGCCTTCGATCACCCGCGGGTTCTGCCCGCCCTGGATCGCGAGCAGCGCGTCGATGATCAGCGACTTGTTGTTGTTTTCTTCGCGGCTGCGCACACCGAGCTTGTCGGCGATGGGCAGCGCAAACATGTTTGCGAGGATAGCGCCGTACAGCGTCGTCAGCAGGGCGACGGCCATAGCCGGACCAATCTGCTTCGGGTCGTCCATGTTCGAGAGCATCTGTACCAGACCGATCAGCGTACCGATCATGCCCATGGCCGGGCCGACGTCACCGATAGCTTTGAAGATGTCCTGGCCGTCGCTGTGCCGTTTCAGTGTCTGTGCCAGGTCTTTTTGCAGCATCGCGCGGACCGTGTCGGCCGGATGGCCGTCGATCAGCAGGCCCAGGCCCGACTTCATGAAGTCGTCCTTGACCTCGCGATCCTCGAGCGCGAGGAGACCGCCCTGGCGCGCAGTCTTGGCGAGATCGACGGCTTCCTCGATGAGTTCTTCGGCATTGAGCGGCTTGTAGAGGAACGCCTTGACGGCAATACCCGCGGCACCTGCGAACTTGCCGAGACTGAACTTCATCATCGTAACCAGCACGGTGCCGCCCAGAACGACCAGCAGCGAAGGCGTGTTGACGAACGTGCCGGCCGAGCCGCCGAGGAAGATCGACGTCATGACGATGCCGAACGCGCCGATCAGTCCGATGAGTGTTGCCAGGTCCAAGGTGTACTCCTCCGTTGAGTCGGATCCGCCGCATACGATTTGAGGCGACCCTCTTTAGAGGGTATCGGCCGTTTTGCCCGCTGCTTTAGTCGGCGGGGGAGGCCGCGCGCCGGGAGTCGTTAGCTCGGCTTGGTATCCAGGTCCGGCGACCACGCGAGGTATCGCGCGGCATTGCGGCCAGCGGCCTTGGCCTGGTACAGAGCCCGGTCGGCGCGATGCACGAGCGTCTCCACCGTGTCGCTTTCATGGATCTCCGTGTAGCCGGCTGAGCAGGACACGACCGTGTCCTCGGAGGCGTACGGGATACGCACGTCCTGAACGTACTTGAGGAAGCGCTCGATGACGTTCGTCGCGTTTTCGGCCGACGTGTCGTTGAGGATGACGGCAAATTCGTCGCCACCGTAGCGGGCGACGAGGTCGCTCTTGCGGATGAACGCACGCGCAAGAGACTCACCGACCGACCGCAGCACTTCGTCGCCGGCGGCGTGGCCGTAGGTGTCGTTGATCGACTTGAAGTTGTCGAGATCGATCATCACCAGCGTTACCGGCTGGTTGAGGATGAAGTGCATGTTCAGGCTTTGTGCAATACCGGCATCGAACGCGCCGCGGTTGTACGCGTCGGTCAGCGCATCGCGCTTCATTTCCTCACGGGCGGCGACCAGGTCCTGGCGCAGGTTCGACATGCGGTCGTTGAGCTCGGCGAGCTGCTGTTCGTACTGGGCCTTCTGCTCGGCAAAAGTCTGTGTTACCTGGCTGATCGTCTGCGACAGCGCCTTGCGGATCTCGGGAAGTACGCCGGTGCCCACCGCGTCCTCGATCATGTTGAGGCTCGCCTTGACGCTGTGCTCGGTCGACTGGTCGCGCTCGCCGATGACGCGGAGGCCGGATACGAGGTCTTCGACGACGCCCCGGTAATCATGCAGGCGTTCGGTAACGAAGGTTTTCTCGGCCTTGCGGCGGTCGGCGAAGAAGCGCCGTACCTGCGCCCATTCGCGCGAGCCATCCGCCGACTGCGGGATGTCGAAGGACGGTACGCCGGCGCCGTTTTCGACGTGGCAGGAAAACTCTTTGCACATGTCCGGGAAGACGGTCGGATCGATGTCCTTCTCGAGTG
>JAAUXY010029771.1_pt1 | contig 29652 bp, 19 predicted proteins | sample 7278121 | NCBI WGS metagenome assembly JAAUXY01 (sample SAMN14350117, study PRJNA611818) | marine sediment metagenome | isolation source: surface marine sediment (1.8m) | place: French Polynesia: Moorea | collected 2018-08 | reverse complement strand
GACCAGGAAGTGGGCGGCGATGCTGGCGAAGTAGCCGAGGGCGATCACCGGGGTCCACTTGAGGTGGCCCATGAAGGTGTACTGGCCCTTGGAGGCGCCCATCAGCGCCACCCCGGCCGCGGAGCCGATCGACAGCAGGCTGCCGCCGGTCCCGCAGGTGAGCGTGATCAGCAGCCACTGGAAATGCGACATCTCCGGGCCCATGGAGAGGATGGCGAACATCACCGGGATGTTGTCGACGATCGCCGAGACCACGCCAAAGGTCGTGTTCGCGGCAGTCGCCCCCCAGTCGCCGTACATGACCTCCGAGGCCACCGTCAGCCAGCCGATGAAGGAGAGCGCGCCGACGCTGAAGATCACGCCGAAGAAGAACAGCAAGGTGTCCCACTCGGCCGCCGCGACGTGGCGGAAGATGTCGAACTCCTCCTCGTCCTGGCTGCGGGTCTTGCGGTGGAAGTAGGCGAAGAACATGAGCAGCGACAGGCCGGTCATCATGCCCATGAAGGCCGGCAGGTGGAGCACCTGCTCGAAGCTGATCGCCATCGCGATGGTGAGGACGAAAAGCAGAACGGCGAAAGGTGCGCCCCGCTTCATACGGACGGTCTCTTCGAGTGTCTCCGGCTGACCCGTCGGCAGGAAGAAGGTCATGATCACGGCGGGCACCAGGTAGTTGACCACCGATGGTATGAAGAGCGCGAAGAATTCGAAGAAGGTAACCCGTCCCGACACCCAGACCATCAGGGTCGTGATGTCGCCGAAGGGGCTGAAGGCGCCGCCGGCGTTGGCCGCGATGACGACGTTGATGAAGCCCAGTGCGACGAACTGCGGGTTGCCCGCGCCCACGGCCATGATCACCGTGCCCATGACCAGAGCGGTGGTCATGTTGTCGGCGATCGGCGAAAGAAAGAAGGCGATGAAGCCGGTGATCCAGAACAGCGCGCGGTAGCTGAAGCCTTGGCCGACCAGCCAGGCGCGCAGCGCCTCGAAGACGTTGCCGGCCTGGAGGGCGCTGATGTAGGTCATCGCCGCCAGCAGGAAGAGGAGCAGGCCGGCGTACTCCTCTAGGCCGTGGATGAGCGCGTTGTGGATCTCTTCCTGCGGAAAGCCGTAGCCGGGCGCCAGCCAGGCGACCAGGGCCCAGATGATGCCGGCGCCGAGGATCACCGGCTTGGACTTGCGCAGGTGCGTCTTCTCCTCGGTCATCACGAAGAGGTAGGAGAAGATGAAGATTCCAAGACACAGGTAGGCCGCCGGCACCTCGGTGGGGTCGGGAACGAGGAATTTCTCGCGCGGCGGGGCCGCCAAAGCCAGAGTTGGCGCTAAAGTTGCCAGCCCAGAGACGATCGCTATCGCCCACCGTGTTTTCATCGTCGCCCCCTCAGTCTCTTTGCCCAACCTCGGTCCAGGCCGCCAGTACCCCTCGACCGCATAGCAGTAAGCCGTACGCAGCTTCGGAAGCTTCGCCGGCTTCGGGTGGAAGTCTCACGTCAAGCGGTCGCCGGTGCAGCCTCCGCTTTGACGGTCGCCGGCGTATCCGGATGGACGTTGAAGAAGACCGCATACAGGGTCGGCACCAGGAACAGCGTCAGCAAGGTCCCGACCGTCAGGCCGCCCATGATGGTGATCGCCATGGCGCTCCAGAAAACGTCGGTGGCGATGGTGGAGACGCCGCCCACCGTGGTGGCCGCCGCCAGGACCACGGGCCGGGCGCGCGCCATCGTCGCTTCGATGACGGCATCGTAGGGCTTCATGCCCTCCTCGAGGTTGAGATTGATCTCGTCCAGCAGGACAATGATGTTCTTGATCATCATTCCCGAGAGGCTCATGGCGCCCAAGATGGCGACGAACCCGAAGGGCGCGTCGGCCACGAGCAGGGCCGGCGTGATCCCGATGAAGACGAAGGGCACCGTCAGGACGATAATGATCACCGGCCGGTAAGCGTTGTAGAGCAGGATGAGGGTGAGCAGCACCACGGCGAAGGCCGGAATGACCCCGGGCTTGAGCGACTCCGTCGCATCGAGGGTGCTTTCGTCCTCGCCGTCGAAGTAGATGTCGTAGCCCGGCGGCATCGGAACCGCCCGTATCTTCTCGAGCACGGCCTGCTTGAGCACGGGATAGGTGGTGCCCTTCGGTTCGGCCTGGAGCGTGATGGCTCGACGGCGGTCGAAACGCGTGTTGGCGGGCTCCTCCCAATCGAACCTGATCTCCCTGGTCACCCCGGAAAGCGGCACCGTGTTGGCCATCAACCTTCCGTGCACCTGCAGGTTGTTCATTTCAGTCGCCTGGCGCCGCTCGTCCTCCGTGTGCCTGAGGACGATCGGATAAATGTCGTCCTCCTCGCGGTAGAACCCGACCTGCTGGCCGTCGTAGGCGCGGCGCGTCGCACGGGCCAGGTCCTCGCGGGTGATCGCCGCCCAGCGACCGCGCTCCTGGGAGTAGACGGGCACGACCCGCTTGACCTTGTTGCTCAGATTGGTCCGTACTTCCTTCGATATCGGGGAGTCACGGAGGATGTCCACCATCTGGTCCGTGATGTCGCGGAGCACGTCCAGGTCGGCCACCGCCGGGGCGGTCACATGCCACTCGAGCTTCCAGGTCTCGCTGGGCCCCACGCCGTACCAGCGGACCCGGGTCACCGCCTCCGGATAGTTCTCTTCCATCCAGGGCTCGAGCCTTTCCACAATGGGGAAGATCTCTTCGTAGCTGTGGGTGTTGACCACGATCTCTGCGTAATGCGGCGTGAAGGGCCTCTCCGGGTCCACCGGCAGGTAGAAACGCGGCGGTCCGCCACCGATGTAGGAGGAGATATTCTCCACCTCTTCGGCCTCCATGAGATAGGTCTCGGCACGCCGAATACCTTTCGACACATCCTCGATACGGGTGCCGTTGGGGTACCAGAAGTCGACCATGAACTGAGGTCGCGATGCGTCCGGGAAGAACATCTGCTTGACTTGGCCGAAGCCGACAAAGGCGACGGCCAACGCCCCGCCAATGACGCCCAGCACGGGCCAGCGGAACCGCAGGCAGAATTGAAGCGACCCGCGGAAGCCGCGCTTCAGCCAACCTTCGCCGGCGTCTGCCTGCGCCGCCTTGGACGGCTTCAGCATGTCGATGCACTGCAAGGGCGTCAGGGTCACCGCGATGAGCCAGCTGGCAAACAATGAAAGCGCCACGACGATGAACAGGGCGACGCAGTATTCGCCCGCATCGGTGTCCGAGGCATAGACGGGATAGAAGGTAGCGCTCGCGATCACGGTGGCGCCGAACAGCGCCGTCGCGGGCTTCACCGCGGCTTCGATCGAGGCTTTCACCCGATCCATGCCTTGGTCGATCTTCACCTGAGCGCTTTCCGCGACCACGATGGAGTTGTCCACCATCATCCCCATGGCGATGATCAGCGCGCCGAGGGACATGCGCTGCAGGTTCATGTCCAACATGCCCATGCCGATGAAGGTCAGGGCGATGGTCAGAACCATGCCGGTCCCGATGACGATACCCATGCGCAGTCCCATGGCGAGGGCCAGCACGCCCAGCACGATGACGACGGACTGGACCAGGTTCAGCATGAAAGCCTGGATGGCGTTGGTCACCAGGGTCGACTGCCAGGCCACCTTTCCGATTTCGATACCGACGGGATACAGCTCCTTCAGCTCCTGGATACGCTTCTCCAGGTTCTCGCCTACCTGCACGATGTTGGTGCCCTCGACAGCCGCGATCTGTATGGCGATGGAGGGCTTGCCGTTGAACCGCATGAAGTCGTCCTGCGGCTCCTTGTAGCCGGGCCGGACGGTGGCGATGTCCTTGATGGCGATCAGCTCGTTGCGGAACCCGCCGCTGCTGGCCGGACCCGTCGGCGTCGGCCGCGCGGCGGTGGGCCCTGTCGGCTGCGCCGCATAGGGCCCGGTTACAGGCGGACGCTGGCCTGCGATCTCGGGGCCGTAGGGCCGCAGGTAGAGCTCGCCGATCTCGCTTGGGTCGAGGAACTTGCCGGTCGGCGCGATGCGCATGCGTTCCTGCCCGACCTCCAGGAACCCCGAATCGAGCACCTTGTTCTGGACCTGAAGCGTCTCGACGAAGTTCTCGGCGGTCAGCCCCAGCGCCGCCAGCTGTGTCTCGGCGACGTCGATGTAGATGACCTTCTCCTGGACGCCCCACAGCTCGGCGCGGGCGACGCCGTCCACGAGGCTGAACTCTTTCTTCAGGTCGTCGGCATAGTCCTCGAGCTGCTTGTAGGTGAACCCGTCCCCGGTCACGGCCAGGACGAAGCCGTAGACGAAGTTGAAGTCGTCGGAGATGTCGACCTTGCCCACGCCCGGCGGGAACTCGGGGAGCTTGTCCCGGATCTTCTTGCGAAGGTCGTCCCAGACCTGGGGCAGCTTGTCGCGCCAGTAGCGCTGGTGGGTGTCGATCTTGATGACGGACAGCCCGGGATAGGAATGGGAGTTGGTGTGCCGGAGCTCGGGCACCTCCTGAATCGCCTTCTCGATTCGGTCGGTGACCTCCAGTTCCACCTCCTCCGGGTCCGCACCCGGATAGGGCGTGATGATGATCGCCTTCTTGACCGAGAATATGGGATCCTCGAGATGGCCCATGGTGAAGTAGCTGCCCACCCCGCCGACGATGATGAGCGCGGCGACGAAGTACGAGACTGCCGTGTTCTTGACCGCGTACTCGGTAAGGTTCATGACCGCTTTTCTCCGTGGGTCGGCTGCAGATAGACCTCTTGCCCGTCGCGCAAGGTGTAGAGGCCGGCCGTGGCGACCCACTCCCCGGCCTCGAGACCCGACTTGATAAGCATTCCAGCCCCGGTAATCCTGCCCGTTTGGACTTCGCGCTTCTCGGCGATCGCCTTGACGCGCGTAATCGAGCGTCCCTCGGGCGGCTCGCTCTCGGGCTTCAGGACCCAGACGTATGGCTGGCCTGACTGATCGGACGCCACCGCATGGGTGGGCACCTTGATGGCCTCGGTCGGATCGTCGGGCAGGCGCGCATAGCCGGTGGCGATGCCGGCCATACCGGGCAGAATCTCCTTACCGTCTGGCTGGTCCATGACCAGGGTGACAGGATAGGTCCGCGTGGCCTCGGTGGCTTCCCTGCCGATCTCCTGGATCGTCGCCTCGAGCTCGATGTCGGGGTAGGGATCGAAGACCACAGTGATCTTTTCGACGAAAGGCGCGAGGGTGATCAGCCCCTCGGGCACGTCGATCACCATTTCGACCTGCGATTTGTCGACGAGCCGCACGATCGGCTGCTGTGCCTTTACATATTCGAAGGCCTCGACGTAGGTCGCCACGATGGTGCCGTCAAAGGGTGCCTGCAATGTGGTGTAGCTGAGGTCCAGCCTGGCCCGTTCGACGTTGGCAGTCAGGGTTCGGATCTCGGCTGCGGTCGCATTCTGCTCCATCCGTCTCTGTTCGACGTAGGTCTCGCTGACGGCACCGGGATCCTCCTTGAAGATTCTCTTCGCCCGATTGAACTCTCCCTTGGCAAACACGTTGTCGGCCTTGGCCTTGTCCAGGCGGCCCTTCATGTTCTCGAGCGCGACCTCGTAGTCGGTGGGATCGATTTGCGCGATCAAGTCGCCTTTCTTCACGCGGTCACCCACGTCTACGGCGCGGGTGATCACGGGGCCGAAGACGCGAAACGACAGGTTGGTTTCTTCCTTGGCCTTGGCGCGGCCGGGGAAGCGGTCGCGCCGGAAACCCTCTATGTCGCCGACCTTGGTCGCGAGGACAGGGCGGATGACCTCCTCGACCGGCGGATCTTCGCAGCCGGCCAGCAAGCCGGCGGTGAAAAAGAAAAGAAGGAGTCGGGCGGCGCTATTTCTCGACATCATTGCTTCTAACGCTCCTGGGCGTTCCCCCTGAATATTCGTATCGTTTTTTACCAACGACACGCTTGCAGAGCCCTGGGCGGACCCCCTCGATATTCGTCCGGCGCCGTTCGCAGCCCCACCTGCCGATGGGCGCGAGGACGAATTCCCCTTCGGTTCGGCGACTGCGGCCTTTCGGCTGGCCGCACTGCAAGGCTTCTGGTCTGAAGGACGAGCGCAGCGCGCGCTGCGGCTTCGCACGCCTAGGAGAAAGCGAGACACTTGAACCTGTCGGGGCGGCGCGCGCCGCAATTTCAGCATGACGTTTGGCATCGCTTCGCGGCACCTCTTCGCAGCCGAGAGCGGGCTTAGAAACCAACTCGAGCCGCGGTCTCGATACCCTTGACGCATGCATCGCGCGTAGAACCAAATCGCCCCCCAGACTCACCTCTTCCTCGCGCAGGTCGCTCCGAACCGATGGCCTCGGTAGCACCGAGAGGGCGGGCCTCGATCAGGTCCAGAAACCGTCGCCTGATCCGGTTTGCGCCTCCCGGTAGGCACGGGGACAGACGCAAGCTTTGAGCGCATCGGAATAGGATCAGCTCGCAAGAACCTCACTGGCATCTCGAATGCACCGACACGCAGCCTCGCTTGACGCTCTTCAGTCCATCGCCAACCTGAGAACGGGTTAGCGTAGCCTTCGTCGAAACCCGGTTCTATCCGATTCACGCAAAGCCGTTGCGTGCCCGAGGGCTACGAAGGCAAAGCGGGCATCGACATCGATGCGCAAGGCCAAGTCTTCGCCTCGAAGCCACCTCGATCGGCTAAGGCGCCTTCTTGAGCTTCTCGGTACAGATCCGCACGTAGCGCAAGTCTTCGTCGATCAGCTTCGCGGGAATCGACATCAGATCGTCCGCCTCGGCGGCCTTGACGATCAGACTGACGTCATCCTTCGACTGCTCGGCCATGAGCATGTCGGTGCGGCAGGTGCAGAGCTTCTCGGTCTGTTCGGCCGTCCATATGGGATTGTTCCGGTTTACGTCGTCCTTGCAGATCGTCATGAAGCGCGCACGAAGATCGTCCTCGGCCAGCAGGGTCGACGGCGCCGCCGAGATCCAGCAACAGGCGAGCGCGGCGATGCCGGCCGCGCGTCTAAAGCTCTCCATGCCAGACTCCCATAGGCAAGACTCCCCAGACAGATTCCCGTTTCGAGCCGGATGTTAGCCCAGCAAGGCTTGAAAGCAGAACCGCAAATCGTCCCTCCGGGCGTTCCGCTGCGAATCGGCCGGTCTCTCAAGGCCAGGATTCCACCCCAGGTCTCTCGCAGCGTCCGGGACGGCGTCCCTTGCCGAAGGATGCGGCTTCGCAAACGCCCACGGCGGGGCCTGCCGCAGCTCCGCTCACGAAGCCGTGTGCAGGATCTGAGGCCGCCATAACTTTCGCGTCAGCGAGGGTGTAAGGGCCGTGCGCTACCCCAGATAGCTAGAGGTCGGGCCTGTTGGGAGCCTGATGACGAGAAGGAAAACCGTGCCAATTCCCATGACCGTCGCCTGCCTGGCCCGGCTGCAGCTATGGAGAGGAACCCACGCCATGCCTAGGACCACCGCCACTTTGGCACTCACCGCCGGCCTCTTGGCGCTCGGTGCCGCCTCGGGCGGGGCGACGGCGGAACCGCAGATCATCGAACTGACCCAGACCGCCTGCCAGTTCGTCGAGTCGGAGAACGGCGTCGACCACGGCTTCGAGACCCGGAGCAAGGCGGACTGCGAGGCAGTCAATGCCGAAAGCGGGGATGAGCGCCTGGCCGGGTCCAAGGAGTTGGAGCTCAAGCCCGGCAAGTACATCTTCCGCGTGACCAACGAGGACGTGCCCTACGAGCTCGGGTTCTGGCTAGGCGGCGAGGGCCTCGGGCGCTTCGTCAAGAACAGCGTCTCGGGCGGCGGGCTGACCCGGGGCGTGACCCGGGACTACGAGATCGAGCTGACCGAGGGCGAATACCTCTACTCCTGCCCGCTCAATCCGACCCCGGACTACCGCATCGTCGTCAAGAGCTGACCCACGGCCAAGGCGCGCGGCACGGCCGCCGCGCGTCCGTGCCAAGCTGATGGGAGCAAGGGAAATGGGAGAGATCCTCCGCACGGACATCTGCGTCATCGGCGGCGGCTCCGGCGGCCTTTCGGTGGCCGCGGGCGCGGCCCAGATGGGCGCCCGCACCGTCCTGATCGAGAAGAGCGAGATGGGCGGCGACTGCCTGAACACCGGCTGCGTCCCCTCCAAGGCCCTGATCGCCGCCGCCGAGGCGGCCGAGACCGTCCGCCGTAGCGGCGTCTTCGGGGTCAACGGCCACGAGCCGGAGATCGACTTCGCCAAGGTGCACGGCCACGTCCACGGCGTGATCGCGGCCATCGCACCGCACGACTCCGTCGAGCGCTTCGAGGGCCTGGGCGTCCGGGTGATCAAGGGCGCCGCCCGCTTTACCGGGCCCAAGGAAGTCGAGGTCGAAGGGCATCGTATCCGCGCCCGGCGCTTCGTGATCGCCACCGGTTCCTCCCCGGCCCTGCCGCCGATCCCGGGCCTCGACGAGGTGCCCTTCCTGACCAACGAGACCATCTTCGACCTCAAGGAGCGGCCGGGCCACCTGATCGTCATCGGCGGCGGCCCGATCGGCGCCGAGCTGGCCCAGGCCCAGCGCCGCCTGGGCGCCCGCGTCACCCTGCTCGAGGTCGCCAGCCTGATGGGCAAGGAGGACCCGGAGGCCGCGGAGGTCGTGCGCCGGCGCCTGATCGCGGAAGGCGTCGACGTCCACGAAGGCATCCGGATCGAGTCCCTGGCCCGGAAGGGCAACGGCATCGCCGCCAGCGTCAAGGCCGGGGACGAGTCCCGGGAGATCGAGGGATCGCATCTCCTGATCGCCGCCGGCCGTCGGCCCAACGTCAACGGCCTGGGCCTGCAGGCGGCGGAGATCGACTTCTCCTCCCGCGGCATTGTCGTCGACAGCCGCCTGCGCACCAGCAACCGCAAGATCTTCGCCATCGGCGACGTAATTGGCGGCTACCAGTTCACCCACATGGCCGGCTACCACGCGGGGATCGTCATCCGCAACGCGCTCTTCGCCCTACCGGCCAAGGTCAAGGACAACGCCGTGCCCTGGGTGACCTACACCGACCCCGAGGTCGCCCAGGTCGGCCTGACCGAGGCCGAGGCGCGGGAGCGGCACGGCGAGGCCGTAGGGGTGTCGCGCTGGTCCTTCGCCGAGAACGACCGGGCCCAGGCAGAGCGCGCCACTGAAGGCTTCGTCAAGGTCGTGACCGGCAAGCGCGGCCGGATCCTGGGCGTCACCCTGGTCGGCCGCCACGCCGGCGAATTGCTGCAGCCCTGGGTCCTGGCGATCACCCAGGGACTCAAGATCGGCGCCATGGCCGGGATCATCGCGCCCTACCCGACCCTCGGCGAGATCAACAAGCGCGCCGCCGGCGCCTACTTCACGGAGGCGCTCTTCGGCCCCCGGACCCGCCGCCTGGTCGGGCTTCTACAGCGCCTGCCCTGACGTGAAGACGATGCGCGACGCCCAAAGCGGCGCGGCCGTAACCGGCCGCCACGCGCTTGAGAAGGAGACGATCATGTCCGTGACCGAAGCCAAGACCCGAGACCTGGCCCGCACCACTGGCAGGCCGAGCGCGCTCCGGCGCTTCCTGCCCCTGGCGTTCCTGCTCGGCCTGGCGGCGGCGGCCTGGTCGCTAGGCCTCAAGGAGTACCTGACCTTCGAGGCGCTGCGCGAGAACCGGGCGCTGCTTCTGGACTTCGTCCAGGACCAGGCCGCGCTGGCCGTGATCGTCTTCATCCTCGCCTACGCGGTCAGCACGGCGGTCTCGCTGCCGGGCGGCGCCTTCCTGAGCGTGATCGGCGGCTTCCTCTTCGGCACGGCCTTCGGCGGCCTCTGGACCCTGATCGGCGCGACCGTCGGGGCGACGGCGATCTTCCTGGTCGCCAAGACGGCCCTGGGCGACCTGCTGCGGGCGCGCGCCGGGCCCTTCTTCCACCGAATGGAGGCCGGCTTCCGGGAGAACGCCTTCAGCTACCTGCTGGTGCTGCGCCTGATCCCTCTGTTTCCGTTCTTCGTCGTCAACCTGGTCCCGGCCTTCCTGGGCGTGCCCCTGCGCACCTATGTCGTCGCGACCTTCGTCGGCATCATTCCCGGCACCTTCGTCTTCGCCTCGGTCGGCGCCGGGCTCGGCAGCGTCTTCGAGGCCAGCGGCGAATTCTCGACCTCCGCGATCGTGACGCCGCGGATCGTCATCGCCCTGGTCGGCCTGGCGCTGCTCTCGCTTCTGCCGGTCGCCTACAAGCAGATCCGGCGCAGGCGGGCGGCCATCTAGGTCCCCCTCCCGAACCGGCCGCCTGCAGCGGGCCGCCCGCCAAACGGGCGGCCCGTTCTTACCCTGCTTGCCGAATCGAGGTCGCTCGCCGACCCCAGATGTCGCTGGCGGCACTGCCGCGCGCGGAGCCGGCGGTCTAAGATCCGCCTCGACGTGCCGGCCGCGGAGCGCCGGCGACAGAACGCGGAGGTCCGAGGCATGAAGTCACAGGTACGGGTCGCAGTGATCGGCGGCGGCGTGGTCGGCTGCAGCGTCCTCTATCACCTGACCAAGTTCGGCTGGACGGACGTGGCCCTGATCGAGCGCGCCGAGCTGACCGCCGGCTCGACCTGGCACGCGGCCGGCGGTTTCCACACCCTCAACGCCGACACCAACATGGCCGCCCTGCAGGGCTACACCATCCGCCTCTACAAGGAGTTGGAAGAGATCTCCGGGCAGTCCTGCAGCCTGCACCATTCCGGCGGCATGACCCTGGCAACCACGCCGGAGCGCATGGACTTTCTGAAAGCGGCGCGCGCCATGCACCGCCACATGGGCCTGGAAACCGAGCTGATCGGCCTGGGGGAGATCAAGAAGCTGGCGCCGATCGTCAACACCGAGGGCGTGCTCGGCGCGCTCTACGATCCCCTGGACGGCCATCTCGACCCCTCGGGCACGACCCACGCCTACGCCAAGGCAGCAAGGCTCCAGGGCGCCGAGATCTACCTCCGCAACCGGGTTGTGGAACTGACCCACCGGCGCGACGGGACCTGGGACGTGGTTACCGAGCAAGGCACGATCCACGCCGAGCACGTGGTCAACGCGGGCGGACTCTGGGCCCGAGAGGTCAACGCCCTGGCCGGCATCTACCTGCCGCTGCACCCCATGGAGCACCAGTACCTGGTGACCGACGACATCCCCGAGATCTACGAGCGCGACAGCGAGCATCCGCATGTCCTCGATCCGGAGGGCGAATCCTACCTGCGCCAGGAGGGCCGCGGCTTGGTGATCGGCTTCTACGAGCAGAGTTGCGAGCCCTGGGCGGTCGCGGGCACGCCCTGGGAGTTCGGCCAGGACCTGCTGCCGAACAAGCTCGAGCGGATCGGCGACATCCTGGAGGTCGCCTATCACCGCTATCCGGTCCTGGAGAAGGCCGGGGTCAAGCGGATCATCAACGGCCCCTTCACCTTCGCCCCGGACGGCAACCCCCTGGTCGGCCCGGTGCCGGGCCTCAGGAACTTCTGGTCCGCCTGCGCGGTCATGGCCGGCTTCAGCCAGGGCGGCGGGGTCGGCCTGACCCTGGCCGAATGGATGGTCGAGGGCGAGCCCTCGCGCGACGTCTTCGCCATGGACGTTGCGCGCTTCGGCAACTACTGCACCGAGGCCTACACCCGGGCCAAGGTGAGCGAGAACTACCAGCGCCGCTTCGCGGTCTCCTATCCGAACGAGGAGCTGCCGGCCGGCCGGCCCCTGGAGACCACGCCGGCCTACGAGGTCTGGAAGCGGCAGGGCGCGGTCTTCGGCCAGGGCTACGGCATGGAGGCGGTCAACTACTTCGCGCCCGAGGGCGAGGCGCGCTTCGAGACCCCCAGCTTCCGGCGCTCCAACGCCTTCGAGCCGGTCGGCGAGGAATGCCGCGCCGTGCGCGAGGCGGTCGGCATCAACGAGATCCACAACTTCGGCAAGTACGAGGTCACCGGCCTCGTTGCGGCCGACTGGCTGGACCGGATCATGGCCGGCAGGATCCCGGAGGTCGGCCGCGTTGCCCTGTCGCCGATGCTCAGCCCCAAGGGCAGGCTGATCGGCGACTTCACGATCTCGCGCCTGGCCGAAGAGCGTTTCCAACTGACCGCCTCCTACGGCGCGCAGGCCTATCACCTGCGCTGGTTCCGGCAGCACCTGCCGCATCGGGCCACCGAGGTGCCCGAGGTTGAGGTCCGCAACCTCAGCCAGGAACTGATCGGCTTCCAGATCGCCGGGCCGCGCTCGCGCGAGCTGCTGGCGCGGCTGACCCTGGCCGACGTCTCGAAGGAGGCCTTTCCCTTCCTCGCGGTGCGCGAAATCGACGTCGGTCCCTGCGCGGCCATCGTCCAGCGGGTCACCTTCACCGGCGACCTGGGCTACGAGATCTACGTCCCGGCCGCCAAGCAGCTGGCGCTCTACTATGCCCTGGAAGACGCCGGGAAGGATCTCGGGCTCAGGCCCTTCGGGATGCGAGCGATGATGAGCCTGCGGCTGGAGAAGGGCTTCGGGTCCTGGCTGCGGGAGTACAAACCGGACTACACGCCCGCCGAGACCGGCCTCGACCGCTTCGTCGCCTACAACAAGCCGGCCGACTTCATCGGCAAGGCAGCGGCCCTGGCGGAAAAGGCGGCCGGGCCCGAGCGGCGGCTCTGCAGCTTCACGGTCGAGGCCGCGGACGCCGACGTCTGGGCCGACGAGCCGATCTGGAAGGACGGGGCGGTGGTCGGCTTCGTCACGTCCGGCGGCTACGCCCACTACGTCGAGAAGTCGGTCGCCTTGGGCTTCCTGCCAGTCGAGCTTATCGCCCCCGGCTGCGAGGTCGAGATCGAGATCCTGGGCGAACGGCGCAAGGCACGCCTGATCGAGGCGCCGCTCTTCGACCCCAAGGGCGAGCGGATGCGCGGCTGAAGCCACGCGGCGCAATCGACCGCGAAGACCACCTGGACCGCCTTTCCGGACCTACCGCGGCCTCGCCGGTGGCGGGGCCCGTTCCGATGCCGCGCCTGCGGCCGGCCCCCTGAATCGATCCCAGAATAAAGTAAATATAGCTAGTAAATAAGAAGTTGTTCTTGACAATTACTCAACTTTTATTCATCTTTTCTAAAGCATGAATAGTTCTTTACGCCCAAGCTGCCGAATTGGCTCAGGTATCGGCCAAGATTCGATTTCCTGAGTCCAGGTCCGGACTCGACCAGCCACCGATCTTCGCCGCGCGGAGGCAGGACGTCATGGTCAAGGCACTACGCCCAGAGAATCGACACCCCGATCACGGCCTGGCCCTGGTGGCCGGAGGCCGGAGCGGAAGGCGGGTCCAGGCCCTCGAACCGATGGTGGCCGAAAGGCCCTCCGCTGCGCTGGACAGACAGCTCGAGCGGCTTCGCGCGCAGAACGAGGTCCTGGAACTGATCGCCAGCGGCGCCAGCCTGAACCAAGTTCTTCAGCAGTTGGTGCGGATTGCCGAACGCAGTGTCCGAAGTGGTCGCTGCACGATCGAGCTGAGCGATCCGGAGGTTCTTGGCTCTTGGACCGAACCTCGCCGCGGCAGCGCCCCTCGGGCGCCGATGATGGCGGAATCGCCGGCCGGCCCAGGGACCGGCTTGCTGCGGCCGGAGCCGGCGACTCACCGCGTCGCCGGGACCGAAGCCCGGCGAGAGCGGCATCCTTCGGGCGCGGCTCTGCGCTGCTGGAGCGAGCCGATCCGCGGGCCGCAGAACGAGAACCATGGGATCCTGTCGGTCCAATACCGCGACGACCGCGAGCTGGCCGGGGAAGACCTTGAGGCGATCACCGAGCTGGCCAGGATTGCCGGTATCGCCGTCGAGCAACAACGCCGCGAGCAAGTCCGCCGCCAAGCCAGCGAGCGGTTTACCACGCTGTCCCGGAGCCTGCCCGGAGTCGTCTACCAGTTGCAGGTCACCGCGGAAGGCAGGCTCCGCTACACCTTCCTGAGCGAAGGCCTGCGCGACGTCTTCGGGATCGCACCCGAAGCCGCGCTGGCCGACGCCGAGACCCTGCACGACTGCTACGAAATGGAGGCCGGCGCACCGCTGAGGCAGCGCTTTATCGATGCCTCCAAGTCACTGGCGCTGTGGGAGCACGAAAGCTGGATCACCACGCTGGACGGGCGCCGCCGCTACATTCACGACAGCGCGCGCCCGCATCGCCGGGGCGACGGCTCGGTCATCTGGGAAGGCATCATCCTGGACGCGACGCGGACCAAAGAGGCCGAGGTCGAACTGCGCCGGGCCAAGGAAGAGGCCGAACAAGCCAGCCATGCCAAGACGCGCCTGCTGGCCCAGCTCCGCAGCGCCAACCAGCGCTTCGAATCGCTCGTCGCCAACGTTCCGGGGGTGGTCTACCAGCGCAAGGTGACCCCGGAGGGCGAGATCTTCTACACCTACATCAGCGATGGCGCGAAGGACCTCTTCGGGCTCACGCCCGAGGAGGTGCTCGCAGACTCCCAGGCGCTCTTCAACTGTCACGGCCCGGACTACCGCAAGGGGTTCCGAGACCGGCTTCTGGCGGCCTCGAAGACGCTGTCGCTCTGGGACGTCGAAGCCCAGATCATAACGGCCAGCGGCGAGACGAAGTACACCCATGCCATCGCGCGGCCGCACAAGGAGGCCGACGGCTCGGTCCTTTGGGACGGACTCATCCTGGATTCCACACGGATCAAAAAGGCCGAGATGGCTCTGCGCGAGGCCAAGGACCAGGCGGAGTGCTCGAACCGGGCCAAGACCCAGTTCCTGGCAACCATGGGCCACGAGCTGCGTACCCCGCTGAACGCGATCATCGGCTTCTCGGAGATCATCGCGGATCAGCGCCTCGGGCCGGTCGCCAACCCGAACTATCTCGACTATGCCAAGGACATCCTGGCGAGCGGCCAGGAGCTTCTGCGGCATATCAACGACATCCTTGAGTTCACGCGGCTGGAGAGCGGCGAGCTGCAGCTCTCCGAAGGCGACGTCGACCTCGCGCGTCTTCTGGAGGACGTCGCCGAGGATGCCCGCGCGCTCGCCGTTCCCGGCGGGGCCGAGCTCGTGCTCGCGCCCCTCAAGGACCGGATTCTTCTGCTTGGCGATGAGGAGCGCCTGAGGCGCCTGCTGTGGCACCTGACATCGAATGCCATCAAGTTCACGACCGCCGGGGACCGGATCCATATCGCTGCCGAAGTCGATCCTGACGGCCACGCCGTTCTGTCGATCGCCGATACCGGGATCGGCATGGCCCCTGCAGACATCTCCAAGGCAAAGGAGGTCTTCGCCCAGCTCGACGGCAGGCTGAGCCGCCGCTTCGCGGGACTGGGACTGGGCATTCCCCTGGCCATGGCCATCGCCAAGATGCACGGCGCCACCCTGAGCTTCACCAGCGAGGTCGCGGTCGGCACCAGGGCGACGCTGGTCCTGCCGAAGACCCGCGTCATCACGGGTTCCGGAGAGACCCGCGGGACCCAGGCGGCGGTCGGCCAGGGCCGCCGTCAGCCCCGGACGGGCAACCCATCGCGCGCGCCTCAGGCACCCTTCAAGGGCCCAGGCATCCAAATATAGTTACTGAATAATTAAAATAAAAATCAAGTAATTAATAAAGGTTCTATTGACATTCCAAGTGAACTTCTTCACGTTCGACCGATCAGAAGTCATGACTTTTGACACACCGGAGACCAGCGGAACCCGGTTCAAGATGTCAATCGGCAAGCCTCGAAAAGACCGCCACCGGAACGCCACCGCCCCGCGGCCGCCAGAGATAAGATGAACCGGATAATTACAAATGGGTAGTCCGAAGACCCCGCCAGTTTTGAAAACTGATAATTAAAATAAAAAAGCAATAATGACTGGCTCTCTTCGCCGCCCGGGACTCTGCCTGAGGTAGACGCTATGACCGCATCGCCCGCCTACATGCTTTCCGCTGCCAAGTCGCAGCCACGCAGCACCTGGGAAGACCGGCCGCTCGGGTCGACCCGGGCCCTGCAAAGTGGCGTGGAGAGGCTGCTGGACCGGATGAACATCGCCGTGATCCATGGCGGCGACAAGACGGTGGACGGGGCGGTCATCAACCAGACCGGAAACCCGAGATCCTGGAAAAGCTACAAGAGCGTCGCCGAGGACATTGCGGGCGCGCTCCGCCGGCTGGGCTGCCCCAAGGTCAGCGTGATTCCCGACGACATGCAGCTCGGCCGGCGCCTCGCGGAGGAAGGCATCCATATGGCCTGGCTGAACACCGGCGGCGTCCAGGGCTACAGTCCGCTTAGCCATGCCGCGTCGATGCTGGAGATGATGGGGATACCCTACGTTGGCCACGATCCCATGACCGCGGGCATCCTGGACCGCAAGGACGTGTTCAAGCGCTTTCTGATGGCCCTCGGCTTTCCGACCGCCCCCTTCGTCACCTGGAATATGGCGGAAGGTCCCTTCGATCCCACGACCCACGAACGCTTCTGGCAGGTCCTCGGCGAGCACACGGGACCCTTCATCGTCAAGCCGGTGTCCGGCCGGGCCTCGCTCAACGTCCATTGGGTCGAGACCCGCAACGGGCTTCCGGCGGCCGTGGCGACCGTCCACGAGGCGACCCAAAGCCTCGTGATGATCGAGCCCTATCTGCCGGGCCGGGAATACTGCGTGGCGGTCAGCGGCTACGTCACCGCCGAGCGCCGGGAACTCACACGCCATCGCAACCCCTTCGTGGTCTGCGCCATCGAGCGGGTCTTCCAGCCCGATGAACGCATCGTCACCTCCATGGACCTGCGCCCGATCACCGGCGACCGGCTGCGCGTCCTCGACAAGGAGCGCGACGCCGGGGTCGTGCAGGAACTGGAGAACCTCGCCCGCAACATCTACCGCGAGATGAACATCGAGAGCCTGATCCGCTTCGACGTCCGGGCAGACCGCGCCGGCCGGCTCCAGATCCTGGAGGCCAACCCCAAGCCGGACCTCAAGGCGCCCAGCCGCGATCAGACCAGCCTGGTGGCCGCCAGCCTCTCCGCCTACGGCATGAGCTACGACGACCTCATCCTGTCGCTCCTTGCCGACCGGGTCGACTTCCTGTTCGGCGAGCGGCCGGGCTGCGTCGGCCAGCTAAGGGCCCTGCTCGGGTAAGCCTGGCCCCGGGTTTGGGATGATGGTAGCCCGCCGATGAAGGACGGTCAGCCCCTCAAGAGACGGCTTCTCGACGCCCTGACGATGCTGCTGGTCTCGGGGCTTTCGCTGACTCTGCTCATCTACGTCGGCTTCGGCGAGGCGCAGCGGACCTTCGAGCAGTTTTACCTGGAGAAGATCCAGGCCCAGGGCAGCATCATCCGCGGCACCATGGAGACCTTCCTGCGCGCCGGCCTGCCGATGAAGCAATACGCCGGCTTCAACACCACGGTCGAGCCGGTCCTCCGGTCCGACGGCTCGATCGCCGAGATCGCCGCCTTCGACCGCGCCGGACAGACCGTCTTCAGCAGCCGGGATTCCGGTCTGCCGCTGTTCACCGAGGTCTGGCGCAGCAGCCTGGAAGACGATGCGCGCTTCGAGATCCGCCGCAACCGCGACCACTACCAAGTCGTCCTGCCCTTCCGGAACAAGTTCGAGGTGGTCGGCCACCTCGCGATCTCCTTGCCGCAGTCGGTGATCGACGAGCGGGTCAGGCAGAGCTTCGAACCGCTGGTCTGGGTCAGCCTCTGTCTGTCGGCCGTCTTCACCGTCTTCGTATCCCTGGCCGGACCGGCCATCCGCTCCCGCCGATTGCCCTGGCTGCAGATCGCCTTCGCCATGACCTTCCTGACTATGGCGGTCTTCGTCATCGGCTCGCTGGTCTCGCTCTACTCCGAGGGCGTGCAGGCCAAGACCAAGGCTTTGGCCGACACCCTGGGACATCGGCTGAGCGACATCGTGGCCTTCAACCTGAACATCCGCGAGATCGACGGCCTGGACCGGGTGCTAGGCGAATACCAGCTGCTGAACCCGGACATCAGCGCGGCCGGCCTGACCATCGACGGCCGGGTCGAGATCCACACGGATGAGAACCTGATCGGCAAGGGCTGGGTGACCCAGACCGGCACCTACGAGTACGTCGTCGACCTGACGCCGCCGGACGATCCGCGCAACATCCGGGTCGCGGTCGCCCTGCCAAGCGACATCGTATTCAGCCGGATCGTGCGAAGCGTCAAGAACTTCGCCGCGCTCTTCGTCGCTTCGGCCTTTCTGGCCGGCCTGTTCCTGCAGATCGCGGGCAGCATGCGCCGGCCGGGCGCGCCCTTGTCGGCGGAAGCCAGCGGGAAGGAAGACAACCTGCTGCTGGACCTGGTCAAGCCGGTGTTCTTCGTCGCGGTCTTTCTCGAGCACCTGAACTACGCCTTCCTGCCGCAGTTCATGCACGAGGTCACCGACCGGGTGGGCCTCTCGGCGGGCTTCGCCTCCATCCCCTTCATGACCTTCTATCTGTGTTTCGCCCTGGCCCTGATACCCAGCGGCCACTACGCCCAGCGCTTCGGCGCCCGGCCGCTGATGTACGTCGGCCTGCTGCTCGCCGCTCTCGGTCTCTTCATGCTCAACTTTTCGCAGGTCGACCTGGCGCTGGCGACCTTGGCCAGGGGGCTCTCCGGAATCGGCCAGGGCATGCTGTTCATCGGCGTCCAGTCCTACATCCTGGCGACCGCGGCTCCGGGCCGGAAGACGCAGGGTGCGGCGATCATCGTCCTCGGCTTCCAGGGCGGCATGATCTCGGGCATGGCGATCGGCTCGCTGCTGGTGTCCTACACCGGTCCGGAGGGCATGTTCACCCTCAGCGGCGGCATCGCCCTGGCCCTGGCGCTCTATGCCCTGCTCGTGGTGCCGGCCCGCGCCGCGGCGCCGGCCGAGGCGCAAGGCGGCGGCGCGCTGAGGGACCTGGCCCGGCATCTCTCGCTGGCCCTGCGCAATTCCGATTTCCTGCGGACCATGGTGCTGATCGGCATCCCGGCGAAGGCCGTCCTGACCGGCGTGATCATCTTCGCCCTGCCGCTGCTCCTGGCCAAGCAAGGCTACCGCGAAGAGGACATCGGCCAGATCATCATGATCTACGCCGCCGCCGTCGTGCTCTCCAGCAGCTATGTTTCGCGGCTCGTCGACCGGATCGGCCGGACTCACGAGATCCTGTTCTGGGGCGCGACGATCTGCGGCGCCGGATTGACCCTGATCGCCTTCCTGGACTGGCAGCCGCCCGGTTCCGCCAACTCCGCCCTGCCGACGACGATCCTGATCCTCGGCGTCGCGATCGTCGGCATCGCCCACGGCTTCATCAACGCGCCGGTCGTGACCCACGTCGCCGAATCGGTCTTGGCTCGAAAGCTCGGCGCGGAAAGCCTGACCGCAACCTACCGCTTCCTGGAAAGGGTCGGCCACATAGCCGGGCCGATCGTCATTTCCCAGCTTTTCCTGCTCGGCGGCCAGGAATCGAAGCTGATGCTCTGGGTCGCCGGTGCGATCACCCTCTTCGGCCTGATCTTCCTGGTCAGAACGCCGAGCATCGAGCTCGAAGGCCCCGAGCGGGAGACGGCGTGATGCCGGCGCGCCGCCCGAGGATCCGGAACTACGGGCTGCACCCTATCGGCCTGGTTCTGGTCCTCTGCTGCGGCGCCCTGGCCGGTCCCGCCGCGGCCGCGACCGAGCCCGCCTACTACGAGTGGTTCCGGCCCAGTGCCGGGAACCTGGACAACTGGCTGCTCGAAGACCTCGGGGGCGAGCCCGACCAGCTGCGCATCCGCAGCCGCGAGCGCCGCGGCCTTCGCGCGCCGCGCCGGATCGTCGTTTTGTTCCCGCGGCCGTCGTCCGCCTACGACGCGGCCATGAACAAGATCCTGGACCTCTTTCACGACAAGGGCTTCGACGCGGAGATCCGGGCGATCAACTTCCATCGGGACGATCACCGCGGCCGGCGTGCCCTGGCGGAGGCGGAAGCCTGGGGTGCCGAGCTGATCTTCTCGATGGGCTCGGAATCTACGGCCTGGCTTTGGCGGCACTACCGCGGCGGCCGGATCCCGGTGGTCTCGGTCTGTTCCAAGGACCCGGTCCTGCTGGGCCAAGCGAAGGACTACGAGGCCGGCAGCGGCACGAACTTCGCCTTCACGTCGCTCAACATGCCGGTCGAGGCCCAGATGGCCTACCTGATGGAACTGAAGCCGAACCTCAAGAACCTCGGCATCCTGGTCAACAGCCAGAACCTCAGCGCGGTCGAGACCCAGGCCAAGCCGATGCTGCGCCATGCGGCGAAGCGGGGCGTCCGGGTCCTGTATCTCGACGTCAAAAATCCGAAGGTCGCCGCCAAGGAGCTTTCCAGTCTGGTCGATCGGGCGGTGACGACCATGCGCAAGAACGACCCGACGCTCGACCGCAGCCTGTTCTGGATCACCGGCAGCACAGCGGTGTTCCGGGAGATCGAGGCGATCAACGCGAGCTCGGACCGGGTGCCGGTGCTGAGCGTCGTGCCCGACGTCGTGCGGGCGGGCGACGACAGCGCCGTGCTGTCCATCGGCATCGGCTTCCAGAGCAACGCGCATCTGGCGGCGATCTACGGCATCGACGTGCTGGAAGGCCGGCTTCGGATCGGCGAGGTCGGGGTCGGCATCGTCTCGCCCCCCGACATCGCGATCAACTTCCGAAAGGCCAGGGAGATCGGCCTGAAGATCCCCTTCGGGTTCCTGGAACGCGCCACCTACGTCTACGACTACCAGGGGCGGATCGTCCGGCGCAACGGCGTGGCCGTCGATCCCACGAAGTAGCCGGCCCCTGCTCGGTTAACCGGCCGCTAACGCTGATCCCCTATCCTGGTTAGAGGGCCGGTGAGGCCCGCCGGTTCCGAATCGCGGCAGACAAGGGGCCGCCGCCTTGAGCAAGCTCAGCTTCAGACAGCACCGCAGCCCGAGATACCGCAAGGCGGCCATCCTGGGGCTGCCGCCGCTCGCGCTGCTCCTGGTCGCCGGGCTGATCTGGGGCGAGCTGCAGAGCAACGCCCAGCACCTCTATCGCTGGCCCTTCTCGGAGGTCGGCAACTTCCTCGCCGGCGCCCGCTACCGGGTGAACCTGACATGCCAGGCCCGACCGCGGGCCCGCTTGCATACCCTGCGGGCCGCCGATTTCGAGGACGCCAGAGGCTACCTCGAGACCGAGCTGCCCGGCTGCCAGCTCGCCGAAATCCGCCGGGTCGACCGCTCCTGGTACTAGGAATAGAGGCCTGCCAGGGTGACGAAGAAGGTCAGGAGCCACTCCACTGGAACGCCGACGATCCAGTAGAAGACGTTCAGATCGAGCCCGACCTCGCGCCCGAGCATCGGCAGCAGGAAGATCACGCCGATGATGATCAGAAAGCCGAAGCGCTCCAGCCTTGCCAGAGGCCGGGCCAGGGCGTCCGGCAGCAGGCCGACCGCGACCCGGCCGCCGTCCAGCGGCGGCAGCGGCAGCATGTTGAAGACCGCGAGCACCAAGTTGATCAGGATCGAGTTGTAGAGATTGCTGCCGAGCCATCCGGCGACGGACAGGGGCAGGAGTGGCAGCAGGTGGAACATCAGGGCCGAGGCGGTCGCCAGGATCAGGTTCGCCGCGGGGCCGGCGGCCGCGACCAGGACCATGTCGCGACGCGGGTGCCGCAGGCGGTGGAAGGCGACCGGCACCGGCTTGGCCCAGCCGAAGAGGAAAGGCGCCCTGAGGATCAGCAGCATGGCCGGCAGCAGGACGGTGCCGAAGAGGTCGACGTGGCGAAAGGGGTTGAAGCTGACCCGCCCGAGCTGCCGCGCGGTGTCGTCGCCCAGGCGCCAAGCCACGAAGCCGTGCGCCGCCTCGTGCAGGGTGATCGCCAGGAGGACGGGTAGGACCCAGACCGAGGCGACGTAAAGAAATCCGAAACTGTCAAAATCCATGGCGCGGACACTAGAGCAAGGCGTCCACGGATGAAATCGCCTTCGCCCCCTTCCCGGGCCCTCGGCGACCGGCGGGCGGCGTCCCGGTCGTAGCCTTCAGAGGCACGCAGCAGCTGCAGGCCATAGGCGTCCCTGGTCTCAAGGCGGCGCAGCTGGTCGACGCTCGGCATGCGCCGGATGCCGGCCGGCACGGAAAAGGTTAGAATGGGTGCAAAGCAAGAGACCGGCAGGCGACTACGGCAGAGTGCTGTGATGGCGGAAATTGTGGACCCTGCGCGGCAGGACGGCGCGCCGGAGCAGGCGGAGCGGAAGCCCGAGAAGCTCCTCGCGATCGTCCGGAGCCTCGTTCTGGACCTGCATCCCCGCAGGCAGGCAGGGCTGGCGCTCGATCTGGGCAGCCGCCTCGACCGCGACCTGGGAATCGACAGCCTCGGCCGCTCCGAGCTGCTGCTCCGGATCGAGGCGGCCTTTCAGGTCCGGCTGCCCGAGGCGCTGCTGGCCGAGGCGGAGACCGTCGGCGACCTCCTCGAGGCGCTGGAGACCGCAGCCGAGCGGCCGGCCGGCGGCGAAGCCCTGTCGCCGGTTCCGACGGCCCCGGAACTGCCGATCGTCGTGGAGACGCCGACCGCGGCCCGGACCCTGCCCGAGGTTCTCGCATGGCACCTCGAGCGCCATCCCGACCGCCCCCAGGTCACCCTGCTGAAAGACGAGCGGGAGGTCGAGGCCACCCTGACCTACCGCGACCTCGCCGAGCGATCCCAGGCCGTCGCCCGCGGCCTGCGGGCGCGCGGAATCGCATTCGGCGACCGGATCGCCCTAATGCTGCCCACCGGGACCGACTTCTTCGTCAGCTTCTTCGGCATCCTCCAGGCCGGTGCCGTGCCGGTCACGATCTATCCGCCCCTGCGGCTGACCCAGCTCGAGGAGCACATGCGGCGCCAGGCCGGCATCCTGCGCAGCGCAGGCGCCCGCATCCTGGTCGCCTCGAAGGAAACCAAACCCGCGGCGACGCTGCTGGAACTGCAGGTCGACTCCCTGGATTCGGTCGCGACCACGGCGGAGCTCTCCATCGAGGGCGAAGACGAGCTGCCGGCCCCGGGCGACGGCGAGGCGCTCGCCTTCATCCAGTACACCTCAGGCAGCACTGGCGATCCCAAGGGCGTCGCCCTGAGCCACGACAACTTGCTGGCCAACATCCGAGCCATGGGCCAGGCCCTGGAGGCCAAGTCCTCCGACGTCTTCGTCAGTTGGCTGCCGCTCTACCACGACATGGGCCTGATCGGCGCCTGGCTCGGCAGCCTGTATCACGCCTGCCCGCTCTACGTGATGTCGCCGGTCGCCTTCCTGGTCCGCCCCGGGGCCTGGCTCTGGGCGATCCATCGCTACCGCGCGACCCTGACCGCGGCGCCAAACTTCGCCTTCGAGTTTTGCGTCAGCCGGATCGAGGAAGAGGCCCTGGCCGGCCTTGACCTGAGCTCCCTGCGGGTGATGGCCAACGGCGCCGAGGCGGTCAGCGCCAAGACCCTCGACCGCTTCGCGGAACGCTTCCAGCGCTACGGCTTCCGGCGCCAGGCCATGATGCCGGTCTACGGCCTGGCGGAGAACGCCGTCGGCCTGGCCTTCCCGCCCCTGGACCGCGGCCCGCTGAGCGACCACGTCGACCGCGAGGCCTTCAGCACCCGCGGCGAGGCCCGCCCGGCGGCGTCGGACGACCCCACGGCCCTCGCTTTCGTCGCCTGCGGCCATGCCCTGCCCAACCACGAGATCCGCGTCGTGGACGAGACCGGCCGCGAGGTGGCCGACCGTCAGGAAGGCCGCATCCAGTTCCGCGGACCGTCCTCGACACGAGGATACTTCAACAATGAGGCAGCGACCCGGGCGCTCTTCGACGGCGACTGGCTGGAGACCGGCGACCGCGGTTACGCGGTCGCGGGCGAGGTCTACGTCACGGGGCGAACCAAGGACATCATCATCCGCTCCGGCCGCAACGTCTATCCGCAGGAGCTGGAGGAGGCGGTCGGCGACCTACCTGGCGTACGCAAGGGCTGCGTGGCGGTCTTCGGCAGCGGGGACGAGGCCTCTGGGACCGAGATCATCGTGGTCCTGGCCGAGACCCGGGAAAGCGAGGAGGCGGCACGTCAAGCCCTTCGGCAGCGGATCACGGAAACGGCCAGCGAGCTGCTCGGGATGCCCCCGGAAGAGGTGGTCCTGGCGCCGCCGCGCAGCGTGCCGAAGACCTCCAGCGGCAAGCTGCGCCGCGCCGCCGCCAAGCAGCTCTACGAGACCGACGCCATCGGCAAGGCCGCGCGCGCGCTCTGGCTGCAGGTGCTGCGGCTCGCCGCCCTGGGTCTCGGGCAGCGCCTGCGGCGCTGGCTGCAGCTGGCGGGGACGCTGGGCCATGCCGGCTACTGGTGGCTGGTGATGGGGCCCGGACTGATTCTGATCTGGCTGCTGGTCTGCGTGACCCCGCGCCCTGCCTGGCGCTGGCGAATCGTGCGGGCTCTCGGCCGGCCGCTGCTGCGCTTGGCCGGCGTCTCCCCCACGGTCAGAGGCCTGCGCAACATCCCGGCCAAGGGCGCCGTCCTGGTCTGCAACCATGCGAGCTACCTCGATCCGCCGGTCATGGCCACGGCCCTGCCCGGCGAGCCGGTCTTCGTCGCCAAGCGGGAACTGGAACCGCAGCTTTTCGCCGGGAGCCTGCTGCGCCGGCTGGGCGTGCTCTTCGTCGAAAGGCAGGCCCCCGACGCCGGTGTCGCCGACACCCAGGAGATCCTCGCCCTGGCCCGGTACCGACGCTTGCTGGTGGTCTATCCCGAGGGCACTTTCGGGCGCGGCGCAGGCCTCTTGCCCTTCCGGCTGGGCGCCTTCGTCGTCGCCGCGGAGGCCGGGCTGCCGGTGGTTCCCGCCGCCATCCGTGGCACCCGCTCGATCCTGCGCGACAGCGACTGGTTTCCTCGGCGCGGCCGGGTCGAGCTGGAAATCGGCCCGGCCATCGAGCCGCCAGGTCGGGGCTTCGATGCCGCTCTGGAGTTGAGGACGGCGGCCCGGGACTGGATCCTGGCCCATTGCGGCGAGCCGGACGCGGAGCCCGGAGACGGCTGACCTTCCAGGCACCGGGCAGCGCCCCGGTGGCTAGGGCACCACCTGATCGGATGGATCCGTTAAGCGATCGATCTGGCCTAATATAAAGCCATAATTTCAGATAGCTAGCGCACTACTCGTAGGGCCGTTCGACCCTGAGCACGGCCTTGACCGCGTCCGCCTCGCTCATCTCCGGGCGAAGCTGAAGCAGGGCCCGCACGGCGTGTTCGGTCTGAGCGGTCGCACCGAGGCCGGCCTTCTGCGCGTTGGCCAGGGCCTTCTCGACGATCTGCCGGGTCTGGTAGGTGTCCGTCATCGCAAGTGTCCTTCCGCTGCGGCTGCGGTACCGGAGCCATGCTCGCCCGGTTTGAGGCCAAGGGGCCTTGATGCGGATCAAGTGGCGGCGCCGTTATTCGGCGTCCGGCTGGTTCTGGGGCGCGGCCGCGACGAAGGCCGGGATCTCCATGCAGGCCTCGAAGATCCGCCGGATCGTTGGATAGGGGGCCATGTCGCAGTCGAAGCGGCGGCCGTTGACGACCTGCGGCACCAGGCAGACGTCCGCCAGGGTGACCGCGTCGCCGTGGCAGTAGCGGCCGGTCTCCGGCTCTGCGGCGAGGCGCCGCTCCAGGGCCGCGAACTCGACCGCCACCCAGTGGCGGAACCATTCGCCCTGAACCTCTGCCGGCTGGCCCAATGGCCCGGTCAGGTGCTTGAGGACCCTCAGGTTGTTAAGCGGATGGATGTCGCAGGCGATGGCGTAGGCGATGGCCCGGACCCGCGCCCGGCCCAGCGGATCGGCCGGCAGCAGGGGCGGCTCCGGATGGACCTCTTCCAGGTATTCGACGATCGCCAGCGACTGGGTGATGAGCGCAGGGCCGTCCGGGCCCTCGACCGCCAGCGCCGGCACCAGGCCCTGGGGGTTGAGCGCCAGGTAGTCGGCGCCGCGCTGCTCGCCCTTGCGCAGGTACAGGGCGGCCTGGTCGTAGTCCAGGCCCTTGAGGTTGAGCGCGATCCGCGCCCGGAACGAGGTGGAGCTGCGGAAGTAGCCGTAGAGCTTCATCTCTCCCCCGTCACGCGATGACGATCTCGATCTGGTCCAGGCCCTCGACTCCGCCGGTGACCCGATCGCCGCGCTGCAGGGCGGCGACGCCGGCCGGCGTGCCGGTGAAGATCAGGTCGCCCGGCTTGAGCAGGAAGAGGCCGGACAGCAGGGCGATCATCTCCGGAACCGTCCAGATCATCTCCGCGAGATCGCCCTCCTGGCGCAGCTGGCCGCCGACCTCGAGCCAGATCCGGCCGCGCTCTGGATGGCCCACGGCGGTGACGGGATGGATCGGCGTGCAGGGTGCCGAGGCGTCGAAGCCCTTGCCTGTGTCCCAGGGCCGGCCGTGCTTCTTCGCTTCGCCCTGCAGGTCGCGGCGGGTCAGGTCGATGCCCACGCCATAGCCGTAGACGTGATCCAGGGCCCGGTCCTCGGGGATGCTGCGCCCGCCCTCGCCCAGAGCGACCACCAGCTCGATCTCGTGGTGCAGATCCGCGGTCGCGGGCGGATAGGGAACGGTCCCGCCCGGCACCACGGCATCGGCCGGCTTGGAAAAGAAGAAGGGCGGGTCGCGGTCGGGGTCCTTGCCCATCTCGCGGGTGTGGGCGGCGTAGTTGCGCCCGACGCAGTAGACGCGGTGCACGGGAAACGCGAGCTCGCTGCCCGCGATGGCGAGGCTGGTCACCTCCGGCGGCGGAAACGCGTAGTCCGTCACGGTGTTTTTTCTCCTCCAGAATGGCCCGTCGGCCGGCCTCGGATCATCGCAGCCGGCCAGCGCGGCGGCAACGGCCGCGGCCCTCACATCAGCGATGGCAGGAAGAGCGACAGCGCCGGCAGGGCGATGATCAGGGCGACCCGCAGGATGTCGGCGATCCAGAAAGGCGTCACCCCGCGGAAGATGGTGCCCAGCTCGACGTCGCGCAGCACCCCGCGCAGAACGAAGACATTGAGCCCGACCGGCGGCGTGATCAGGCTGATCTCGGTTACAACCAGCACGATGATGGCGAACCAGATCAGCACCGCCTCCGGATCCATGCCGGCGCCGAAGTCCAGCTCCAGCATCAGTGGATAGAAGACGGGCACGGTCAGCAGGATCATCGACAGGCTCTCGAGCACGCAGCCCAGCACCAGGTAGATCGCAATGATCACCGCGATCACGATGTAGGGGTTGAGCGCGAGATCGATGACGAAGCCGGCCAGGACGTCGGGCAGGCCGGCGAAGTTGACGAAGTTGGTGAAGATCAGCGCCCCGATCAGAACCATGAAGATCATCGCCGTGGTTCGCGCCGATTCCAGCAACAGCGGGAACAAGACCCCGAAGCTGAGCCCGCCCTTGAGCAGCGCGAAGCCGAAGCCGAGCGCGGCGCCGATCCCGGCCGCCTCGGTCGGGGTGAAGACGCCGCCGTAGATGCCGCCCATGATCACCAGGAAGAGCAGGGTGACGCCCCAGGCGCCCTTGAGCGCGCCCAGGGTGGCACCCAGGCCGAAGCTCTCGCCGCGCGGTCCCAGCTCGGGCTTGAGGCGCGTGACCACAGCGATGGCGGCGGCGTAGAAGCCGACCCCCAGGATGCCGGGCAGGATGCCGGCGATGAACAGCTTGGCGATGTCGGTCTCGGTCATGATGCCGTAGATGACCATCAGCACGCTGGGCGGGATCAGGATGCCGAGGGTGCCGCCGGCGGCGATGGAGCCGGCGGCCAGGCTGTCGGCGTAGCCGTAGCGCCGCATCGAGGGCATGGCGACCTTGCTCATGGTCGCCGCGGTCGCGAGCGAGGAGCCGCAGACCGCGCTGAAGCCGCCGCAGGCCGCCACCGAGGCCATGGCGAGGCCGCCGCGGAAGCGCCCGAGCAGGGCGTAGGTGGCCTCGTAGAGCTCCCGCGACAGCCCGGCCTGGGTCACCAGGTTGCCCATCAGGATGAACAGCGGCACCACCGAGAGCGAATAGGACAGGCCGGAATCGAAGGCGGTCTGTCCGACCATGGCGAAGGCCGCGTCCCAGCCGCGCAGCAGGCCGAAGCCGAGGAAGCCGACCAGCGCCATGGCGAAGGCGATCGGCATCCGGAGCAGGATCAGCAGCAGCAGCGCGGCAAAACCGAGGAGGGATTCGACCATGGCCCGGCCCTGGTCAGACCTGACGGCCGCGGCGCAGCAGCGGCCAGAGCATCAGCAGGGCCTTGGCCAGGAGCAGCAACGCGCTGACCCCTGTCGCCACCGCCATGAGGTAGCCGACCGGCGCCAAAGGCAGGGCCAGGGAGTTGGTGACCGTGCCTTCGGCGACGAGCTGGCCGGCGCGGCTCCAGAGCTGTACGGCGAGCACCGCCAGCACGCCTGCGCTGACCAGGGTCGCGAAGAAGACGTTGGCGCGCAGGACGTTGGGCGGCAGGAAGGAGTCCAGCAGGTCGACGTCGACGTGCTCGTCGCGCTCGGTGGCCAGCGGCAGGCCGGCGAAGATCAGCGCCGCCAGCATCATCTCGGTGAGCTCGAAGGCGCCGGTCACGGGGCTGTTGAAGAGATAGCGCCCGACCACGTCGAGCGTGGTCAGGGCGGTCATGGCAACCAGCAGGAGCGCCGCGAGCGCGCCGAAGCTGACGTGCAAGGCGCGGCTCAAGACGGTGCCGGGCTCGCTTGGCTGGGATGGATCGGGTGTCATGCTTCCCCCTGCGCGCACCTCCCTGGCAACCGGGGAGAGCTCACCCTTCGACAGGCTCAGGGTGAGGCAAATGAGGGAAGCCTCTGCTTCCCCTCATGCCGAGCCTGTCGAAGTATGAGGGGGAGCGTCGCTCGGTCCGCCGGCTCACTCCGGCACCTTGGCCCCGGTCTGGCTGCGGAAGGACGCCAAAGCCGCGGCGCCGTCGAGGCCGCGTTCCTTCATCTTTGCGGCCCAGGCCGCCTCGAGGTCCTTGGCGCGCTGGCCGACCTCGGCGAGGAAGGCCGGCGACGCCGGATGGATCTTCACCCCCGCCTCCTTGATCTTGGCGATGGCGACCTCGTCGGCCTTGTTCCAGGCGGCGCCGACCAGCTCGGCGAAGGCGGCACCGGAAACGCCCTCGATCGCCGCACGGTCCTCCGGCGAGAGGCTGTCCCACTTGGCCTGGTTCATGACCACGAACCAGGTGGTGTTGTAGAGCCCGCCCGGCACGGTCAGGGTGTACTTGATGTCGTCGGTCAGCTTGAAGGCGGTCAGCGCCTCCATGGTGAAGGTGACGCCGTCGATCACACCGCGCGACAGCTTCTCGTAGACCTCGCCCGCCGACATGAACTGGGTGGTCGCGCCCAGGCCGGACATCAGCTCGTTGATGTAGCCGCCCGGCACCCGGATCTTCAGCCCGGCCAGGTCGGCCGCGCTCTTGATCTCGCGCACGCCGTTGTGGAGCGCGCCGGGCCCGTGCACGAAGAGGCCCAGAAGCTTGGTCCCCTTGTGCTCGGCATCGGCGCCGAGGTCCCCAGTGTACACTTTCCAGAAGGCGACCGAAGCGCCGACCGCGTCGTCGCCCAGGAACGAGAACTGGCCGACCCGCGAGGCAGCGAAGCGCTCGTCCCGGGTGAAGCTGTGCAGGCCGTAGGTGATGTCGGCGACGCCCTCGGCCGCCATGTCGAAGTGCGCCGGCGGCTTGCCCAGGGGCTTCGCTAGGACGCGGATCTTGACCCGGCCCTCGGTCGCCTCCGCGACCTGCTTGGCCCAGGGCTTGATCGCGTTGACCACGATCGGATGCTTCGGCGGCAGCCAGGACGACAGCACCAGTCTGGT
>JAAUXY010013053.1_pt1 | contig 29660 bp, 25 predicted proteins | sample 7278121 | NCBI WGS metagenome assembly JAAUXY01 (sample SAMN14350117, study PRJNA611818) | marine sediment metagenome | isolation source: surface marine sediment (1.8m) | place: French Polynesia: Moorea | collected 2018-08 | reverse complement strand
CCTGGGAAAGTACTTCGAGTCCGTGCGTGAGGACATCCGCGCGGAGGTGCGCCACACGGGCATTCTCAGCCGCCGCCAGAAGCTGGTGCTTGCGCTCACCGACCCGCTAGGCAGCATGAATCGCTACGTCAGGCTCAAACTGGGCGGACAGGCTGAATTCGATCTGCGACTCAAACGACTGTCTCAACATGACCAGGCCGTCGGCGCAGAATTCGTTCTACGATTTTGATGCGGTGCATGCATAGGTAGTATTCCCCATAGAGTCGGAGTTAGCCTGCATGTATTGGTGTGCAAGGCGACAGGAGGGTTCCATGGCGTATCTGGCTGACAAAAAAGTACTGGTATTGGTTGCCGATGCGGCGCGCGCGCGTATCTTCGCTGCAAACGAGGATGCCCAGACGCTGGTTGAGATCGAGGCTCTGGTCAACGCCAACGCGCATCTACGCGGCGCCGATCTGCAGACCGACAGAGCAGGCCGCAGCTTCGACAGCCGGGGTGACGGGCGGCACGCGATGGCGTCGTCCACGGACGTCAAAACCCAGGCTGCCAACGAATTCGCCCGGGAGGTGGCGCACCGGTTCAATCAGCTCGCTGCAGACAAGGATTACGTCAATCTCGCGCTGGTGGCCGCACCCGCATTCCTCGGCCAGCTGCGCAAGAACCTCGATGCCAACACGCGGCGTAAAACCGGCTGCGAAATCAACAAAGACCTGACCGGCTATACGGCTCGGGAAATCGACCGCACCGTCACCAAGGCGATGCGCGGCCATTGAGCTCAGACGGCCGGGTTGTATGAACGACTCACTGGGGCCTTGCTAGCGTTGGCGCCCGTCAGCCGTCTGCTTCGATGACCTGATACATCTGCGTGCGCTCGCTGACGAGGAAGTTGGCTTCGTCCGCGCGGATGGCCGCCTGCACTTCCGGCTCGCGGATCCGCTTCCAGAACGCGGCAAGCTGCGCCTCGTCGTCGAACCAGAGCTCCGTCAGTACGTCAAAATTGGCCGCACCCTGGTTGCCGGCAACGTCGGCTTCTGCCGGCAGGTAACTGCGCGTATACCGGCTGATCATGGGCAGCAGGCGCGCCACCAGCGGCGCGTGGTTCGCCTCGTAGTACTCGCGGAATTCTTCGGCGCTGAGGTGCGCCTGTTTGCTGATGAGCGCTATCAATTTGGGCATGCGCCAGACTTTAGCACGCTGGCGAGAACGGCTACCATCAGAGCGCTTAAGGGAGAGTTCATGGCCGAAAACTACGATCTGAATGCACCAGGGGACCCCGACCTCGCTCCTGGCGAAGCTCGGTGTCCGGGACCCAGCACCCGGGAAATTATCCTCGCGGACGGCGACAACGCGCCGGCTGCGCTGACGGCGGAGGCGTTCGAATTTCTGGGCGACGCCGACATTCCGTTCGCGCGCTACACCGATCCCGCAATGTACGACGCGGAAATCGAAAAGATGTGGGGGCGCACCTGGCAGTGGGCCTGCCGCGAAGAACACATCCCGAACGCCGGAGACTTCCGCGTCTACGACGTTGGACCTTATTCCGCCCTGGTCGTGCGCGACGACAGCGGCGCAATTCGCGCATTCGTCAACTCCTGCCCGCACCGGGGCATGCAGTTCGCCGACGCCGGCAGCAGCGGCCGCGGCAAGCAGTTCCTGCGCTGTCCGTTTCACGGCATGAGCTGGCACCTGGATGGGAGCCTGCGGGAAATTCCGTGCCGCTGGGACTTTCCCCACGTCGACGATGAGAGCTTCGGGCTGACGGAGTTGCCGTGTGATACCTGGAACGGGTTCGTCTTCGTCAACTTCTCGCCGGACGCGGGTCCCCTGGCCGACTATCTGGAAGTCCTGCCCGAGCACTTCGCCGGCTGGCCCCTGTCGGAGCGCTACGTTGCCCTGCACATGCAGAAGATACTGCCGGGCAACTGGAAGATGTGCCTGGAAGGTTTTCTCGAGGCATACCATGTGCTCGCGACGCATCCGGAGGGATTGCGCACCGCGGGCGACGCCAACGCGCAGTACGATGTCTTCGGTCGTCACGTCTCGCGGTTTGTGCACACCGTCGGCTATCCGAGTCCGCATCTGCCCAAGCGTCTGAGCGAGCAGGAGCTGTTTGCATCCCTTGGGCACAATCCCGAGGATCTGCCGGAAGGCGCGAGCGCACGGGCGGTGCACGCCGACATCATGCGCCAGCACCTCAGCACCGAACTCGGCGCAGATCTCAGCAACGTCAGCACCTCGGAGATGCTCGATTCCATCGAGTATTACCTCTTTCCCAACGCCTGTTTTTTCCCAGGCGTCGGCATCCCCCTCGTCTACCGCTTCCGTCCCATAGACGTCGATCACTGCATGCACGAGATACTGCTGCTGAAACCCGTTCCCGACAGCGGCGAACGGCCGCCGCCGGCCGAGGTGATCAAGCTCGGCATGGACGATGCGTACAAAACCGTAGACGCCTTTGTCGCGACCGGTCTTGCCCACGTCCTCGACCAGGATACGGAGAATTTCTACCGTCAGCGCGCGGGTATCAAAGCCGCCAGCAAGGCTGGACAAACCCTCGGCAACTATCAGGAAGTTCGCATCCGCCGTTTGCACCAAACCCTCGACGAGTATCTGGAGAAGTAGTTCATGAGCGACGTCGCCTGGCCCTTCCTGACGGGACGGAACATCTATATCGAGCGCGCCGAGGGTGTGCATCTGTACACCCAGTCCGGTCAGCAGCTGCTCGACGCCGCCGGTGGCGCCATTGTGTCCAACGTCGGTCATGGCCGGCAGCGCGTGGCCGACGCCGTCGCCAGAGCAACTCTGGATACGAGCTACGTGGTGCCGCCGTGGCTGACACCTTCCCGTGAGGCCATGCTGAAAGAGCTCCGCGGACACTGGCTGCCACCGGAACTCAGCCGCATCCACTGCACGTCCGGCGGCACGGAATCCAACGAAGCAGCCATGAAGATTGCGCTGCACTACCAGCAGGCGATCGGCGCCACCAGCAAGACCAAGATCATCGGCCGCTCGATCAGCTACCACGGCACGACGCTTGCCACCGCGTCGATATCCGGGCATCCGGCAAGGAAGAAAGGTCTGGAGGCGGCGCTGCCGCACTTTCCAGTCGTGGACACGCCCTACCCGCTGCGCTGTCCGCTGGGGAGCTTCCATGACGACACCGGCGCTTACTACGCGGATCTCCTGCGCGATGTGATCGAAACCGAAGGGCCGGACACGGTGGCGGCGTTTCTGGCGGAGCCCATTACCGGCTCCTCCGGCGGGGCCATCGTGCCACCGGACGACTACTGGCCCAGCGTGCGCGAGATCTGCGACGAGTACGGGGTGGTCCTCATTCTCGACGAGGTGATGACCGGGTTCGGCCGTACCGGCACAAATTTCGGTTACCAGCACTGGCCGATCACGCCGGACATCGTCATTTCCGGCAAGGGGCTGGCCGGGGGCTATGCGCCTCTGGGCGGCGTGTTTGCGACAGAGGAAATCGGCGCGGCCATACAGAACGCCGGTTTTCAGGTGATGTTCAACACGTTTGGCGCACATCCCGCGGCGTGCGCGGCATCCGCGGAGGTGCTTGCCATCATGCGCGAGGAAAATCTGGTCCAACAGGCCGCCGAGCGCGGCGTCTATCTGCAGGACCGGTTGCAGAACGCGTTCTCCAATCATCCTCACGTAGCGGAAGTGCGCGGTCGCGGTCTGCTGGCCGCAATTGAGATCGTGCAGAACCGCGAGACCCTGGAGCGCTGTCCGGCGGACAATGCGGTGACCAACCACATCGTCGCAAAGGGACTCGACAAGGGTGTGTTTTTCTACGGCGGAGGGACTGGCGACGTGCGCGACGTCGTCTGCATGGGCCCGCCTTTCATCATCTCCGAGTCCGAGATCGATCAGATGGTCGACACGCTGCTCGAGTGCGTAGACGAAACGCTGGATAACACCTGATGGCGCTCGGCCTTGGCATCCAGAACTTTTTCACGGGCTTGTCCATGACCTTCAAGCCCGAAGTTCGGCCTTTTGTCATGATGCCTGCCGCGGTCAGCCTTGTGGTCATCGTTGCCGGGCTGTGGCTCGGCTTCAGCTATGTGAGCGATCTGTCCAACTACCTCGTGTCGAATCTGCCCGGATGGCTCACGTGGCTCGAATGGCTGCTCGTCCCGCTGCTCTACCTTGCCGGCATATTGATCGGCGCGTGGATGTTCGGTCTGCTCGCCGCCATCGTAGGATCGCCATTTCTGGGCGAGCTTTCCATACGGGTTGATCCGCCGAGCAATCCGCCACAGCGCGCCTGGTGGCAGGAGATTGCGCCTGCGCTCAAGCGTGAGCTGAGAAAGCTCGCATATCACCTGCCACGCCTGCTGCTCCTGCTCATCGTCAGCGTCATCCCCGTGATCAACGTCATTTCCCCGCTGCTGTGGCTCGGTTTCGGCGCATGGATGATGGCGGTGCAGTTTTGCGACTACAGCACGGAAAACCGCGGCGCGGATTTCAAGAGCACGCTGGCCAAGCTCAAGCAGCATCGAGCCAGCGCCCTCGGTTTTGGCCTCTGCACCACGGTGGGCATGTCCATCCCCTTGTTGAACTTTCTGATCGCGCCCGTGGCAGTAGTCGGTGGCACGCTGCTCATGCGCGATCTCTACGCCCGATCCCCGACATAAGAAGAGCAAATCATGAAGCAACTCGTTACAGCCCTCGTTGTCCTCACCTTCTGCGGTTCAGCATTCGCGGAGGGCTTCTGGTCACACCGCATCACCAAACTCCCGGACGTGCCTTACGGCGAAGATCCACAGCAGAAAATGGACGTCTACGTCCACGGCCAGCGCGTGGGGGAACCTGCCTACTTCGAGCTGAGCACCGAAGCCCGTCCGACGCTGGTCTGGATACACGGCGGCGGCTGGGTTGCCGGAGATAAAACTGTCGAGATACCGCAGCTGATTCCCTACCTGGAGCGGGGCTGGACCGTATACAACCTCAACTACCGCCAGGGCCCGGGCACCGCCCCCCAGGCCGTGAACGACGTCATGTGTGCCTACAAGTTCATCGCCGAGCAGCTTGCCGAGCGCGGCCAGCCGACCGATCGCATTGTCGTCTCGGGCGCCAGCGCCGGCGGGCATCTGTCGCTTGCCGTAGGGCTTCTGAACACCACGGGCGACCACCCGTGCCGCACAAACACGCCGCCGCGGGCGGTGGTCAACTGGTTTGGCATCACCGACATCGAACTGGTAGACGAGTATCTCAACGGCGCCATGGCGGACCGGAACTACGCGCGTTCTTGGGCGGGATCGCAGGAAAAAGTGGCTGAGGTATCCGTGGCCTATTCGCCCGTGCTCCTCATCAACGACGATGCGCCGGCCATCATCACCATCCACGGCACGGCGGATTCGGTGGTGCCTTTCGATCAGGCGGAGTCGTTTCATTCCGCGCTGACCACGCCCAATGAGCTGGTGACACTGAAAGACGGGAACCACTCCGGCTTCACGGAGGCGCAGTATCAGCAGGCTTACGGGGCGATCTTCGAGTTCCTCAAAGCCCACTGACAGTATCCAGCCCGTGCCGTATGATCGGTAAACCTTATGGTTTACCGATGGAGTCCGGCATGCGCCGCATACTACTTCCTCTGGTTCTCGTCACCTTAGCGGGCTTTGCCCACGCCAGCCGAGTCGAAAACTTCGTGCTGCTCGACCAGCACGGCGACGCCCACGAGCTCTACTATCACAAGGACGCTGACGCGGTAGTGCTGATGATCCAGGGCAACGGGTGCCCTATCGTGCGCAACGCGCTCCCCGACTTCAAAGCGCTGCGCGACGCCTACGCCGATCAGAACGTGCGCTTTTTCCTGTTGAATGCCAACCTGCAGGACCACCGCGAGAGCATCCGCGCGGAAGCCGAAAAATACGGCATCGACATGCCCATTCTGGATGACGAGAGCCAGATCATCGGTGAGTCGCTGGATCTCGTGCGCACCGGCGAGGTGCTGGTGCTGAATCCGAAGACCTGGGAGATCGCCTATCGGGGTCCGGTCAACGATCGCCTCGTCTACGAGCGCCAGCTCGAGGAAGCAAAAGCGCACTACGCGGCGGACGCTATCGATGCGGTGATGCAGAATCAGGCCGTGGCCACCGCCCGCCGCGACGCCGTTGGCTGCCTGATCAACTTCCCACAGAAAGGTCAGCAGCACGCGAGCATCTCGTACAGCGAGACCATTGCGCCCATGCTCAAAGAGAAATGTGTGGTCTGTCATACGGAGGGTGGTCTCGGACCCTGGGCAATGTCGAGCTATACGATGGTGCAGGGTTTTGCTCCCATGATCCGCGAGGTGGTGCGCACCAAACGCATGCCGCCCTGGCATGCCGACCCGCACATTGGCGTGTGGAAAAACGACATCTCGCTAACCACCGAAGAGCTGCAGACGCTGGTGCACTGGATAGAAGCCGGCGCACCGCGCGGCAGCGGTCCAGATCCGCTGGCTGAGACCAAGGTGGCCGTTGTCGAATGGCCGCTGGGTGAGCCGGATTTGATCCTCGATATTCCCGAGTACACGGTGCCGGTCAGCGGCGTGGTCGACTATCAGTTCCCGACGGTAACCAACCCGCTCGACACCGGTATCTGGGTCAAGGCAGCCACGGTCGTTCCGGGCGACCGTGAGGTGGTGCACCACATTCTCGCCGGCACGATCGACGCGGATACGACACAGCTCAGACGCGACAGCGGCGTCTTCGACAACTATCTCATCGGCTACGCGCCGGGCAACGAATCACACACCTTCCCCAAAGGCACCGGCGTCTACATCCCGCCGGGCGGGGAATTCCTGTTTCAAATGCACTACACGCCGGTCGGCCGGGAAACGGTAGACCGCTCCAGGATTGGCCTGTACTTCCACACGGAGACGCCGGAGAACTTCTATCGCCAGGACGTGGTGGTCAACCCGGCCATCAAAATCCCGCCGCGCGAAGCGCGCCACGCGGAAGTAGCCTACTACCACTTCGACAAGGAGGCCGTGCTGCACGACCTGGTGCCGCACGCACACTATCGCGGCGTGGCTTCCAAGTTCGAGCTCTGGAAGCCCGACGGCAGCAAGGAAGTGATCCTGAGCGTGCCCAACTACGACTTCAACTGGCAGCGCACCTACGAGTTCGTCGAGCCGAAACGTATCGAGGCTGGTACCAAGCTGGTCCACACCACCTGGTATGACAACTCAGCCGCCAATCCCGGCAACCCGGATCCTGACCGCGAGGTGCCCTGGGGTCTGCAGTCCTGGGACGAGATGCTGTATGGCGCTTTCTCCTATACCTATGTCGACGAGACCACCGAGGCGCCCATTCACGACAAGATGCTGGCGCGCACCACCCAGTTCGTGGGTTTCCTCGACCAGAATATCGACGGCAAGCTGAGCTGGCGGGAGTTGCCGAAGAGCGTGAAGAAGCAGCTCGTGCAGGGTTTCAAGGCCGTCGACAAGAACGGCGATGGTGGCCTCGACATCGAGGAAATGCATGTTCTGACCATGCGCCGCGCGGAGCGACGGGAAGAGGCGCAAGCGGACAACGCCGGAGCGCGTTGACCACAGGCGCCGCCCGCAGGTATTGACCTGCGGGCAACGGCTGTTGAACACTCTGTCCCAGGGAGGGGATGGCATGCAGGGAAACAGATGGCTGCACACCGCCGTGTTGGCAGCGCTGATGGGGTCGACCATTGGCGTTAATGCCGAAACCATCCCTCTCACAGCGTTATTCAATCAACCGAATTTCTCCAGTCCGAGGCTTTCGCCGGACGGCAGCAAAGTCGCCTATATCGCACAAGTCGGCGCGCATCAGATCATCGGCGTACGCGGCTTCGGCGATCCGGAGCCGGCGCTCATCGGGCGCAACTCGGATTCGCAATTCCGCTGGTACCGCATCCGCTGGGCGAACGAAAAACGCCTGCTCGTGTCGGCCCAGACGCTCTACCGCTCGCCTGATACGTTGACCAAGACCCGCTACCGCGCCACGCGGCTGATGGGCATCGACGTTGACGGCAAAAAAGACGTCATCCTTGGACGCAAATGGCCGCGGGCACGATTTTCGGCCGTGCAGTACCAGGACCGCGTCGTACATCTGCTGCCGGACGACAAGAACCACGTGTTGATAGCCATCAGACAGCTCGACAAACGCTACGCGGCCGTGCATCGCATGGACGTGCGTACCGGGAGCATCAAACAGGTCGAATCGAGCCAGGAAGGGGTCATGAACCACCGGGCGGACGCAAACGGCGTCGTGCGGGTCGGGCAAGGTATGCTTGACGGGTTTCTGATACGCAGGACCGGCGAAGACCCATACAACAAGGTTGTCATCCAACGCACCGACGATGAAGACAGTCATCTGAGCTTTGCCGCCTTCAGCCGCGATCCCAACGTCGTCTGGGTATGGGACACTGTCGACAACTTCATTGTGCTGCGCCAGCTGCGGCTCTCGGATGAGGCGTTCGTCGGGGACGCTCTCGCGGCTCCGGGCTACGACATACGAGCGGTCATCAACCACCCGACTGACGGCGTACTGGCCGGCTATACGTACGAGGACACGCAGCTCAGATACGTTTACACCGATGCGGAGGTTGAATCTATCTACCGACCGGTATTGAACGCTTTGCCGGGGACGAATACCGGTTTGGTGAGCACCGACCGCGCGGGCAGCAAAGCCATTCTGCGAAACTCCGGCGACGCCGTGCCGCCGCATTACTATCTGTACGACCGCTCCGGCGAGAAACCCACCTTGTCGCCGCTCGGCCGGCAGTACCCGCAACTGTCACCGGATGCGCTGTCGACCACCCGCGCGTTTACCTACCCCGCCTCGGACGGGTGGGACATCATGGGATTTCTCACCGTCCCGAAGGGAAAAAGTGAGGAGAATTTGCCCCTGGTTGTGCTGCCCCACGGCGGCCCGGTTGCGCGGGACGCGCTCAGCTGGGATCCCGAGGTACAGTTTCTGGCCTCCCGCGGCTACGCGGTTTTCCGCATGAACTTTCGCGGCTCTTCCGGTTTCGGCAACGAATTTCGGGACTCCGCTTTCAAAGACTGGGGTGGACGCATGCAGGAGGACATTTCCGACGGCGTGCGCTGGCTGATCAAAGAGGGCATTGCCGATCCGCAGCGGATTGCGGTGTTTGGCACCAGCTACGGTGGCTATGCGGCGCTGATGAGCGGCATCAAAACGCCCGAGCTTTACCAGGCTGTGGCCAGCTACGCCGGCGTGAGCAATCTGCGCTGGCTGGAGAACGAGGCGGCAGAAGGCTTACGCACCTTTTCCCGGGTATTCAAGACGCTCGATCGCAAGAAGCTCACGAGCCTGTCGCCGGCGCTGCAGGCAGAGTCCATGCAGACGCCGGTGCTGCTCGGCCACGGTGATCTCGATGATCGCGTCAACGTGCGCCACTCGCGGCGCATGGCCGAGGCGCTGCAATCCGCGGGTAAGGACGTGCGCTACCTGGAATTCGAGGATGAAATCCACGGTTTCCTGCTCCAGGAGAACCGTCTGCAATGGTACGCTGCCGTCGAAGCGTTTCTGGCTGAGCACATCGGCAACTGAGTCGCGAGTCAGGGCGTTGCCGCGCCGTCAGGATCCCAGTCGTTCAGCACGCCGCTCAGCCGGCCGAGGTCACTGGCAACAAGCACGGTTGCACCCGGCCGACGTCGACCTTCTATCGGCACGCTGACTTCCCTCAACAGCATCGCTGACCCCTCGATGCGCCGCCCGTCATCCAGCTGCAGGGCAAACTGGCGCGCCTGCGCGCCGTAAGCATCGATCTTCATGTCGGTTACCGCTGAGACTTTGCCGTCTTCCATGACGTAGCCCCAGGCACCAGCCGCGTGTTTGACCGCCATGATGCCGCTCCCCGCCGACTGCACGAAGAGATATGTAAACGCAGGGGCAAAGCTCGGCCGCACGCCCGTCTGCTCATGCCACTTCCCCAGGAGGGTGAAATCGTGCGGTTTACCGGCAACTGTGATAGTGCCTGTGACTGAACCCATCACCTCGAGGCGTCCAGGGCGCACTTTGATTGGCTCGTGTCCGGCGTCGAAAGCCGCGGTGACGCTGACGCCAATTGATCCGGACCCCGGCTCGGGATGTCCCGTCGCATGCAGCTGACCGGATGCGCGCAGCTCTGCCGTCATCTGCGACGTATCACGGCCAAGCGCCATCAAGTGCGCCGCACCCGTCCCCTGCACAGCAAAGCTCGCAGCGGCGGCTGCGACGTCGGTCGCTTCGGCATGGGTGAGCTCCATGTTGTTGTCGACCAGGCTGTAATGCTCACCGTCGACAAACACATACATCCAGAGCGTGCCTCTGGCCTCCCCGGGAAAACGCGCAATCCGCACGTCGAAGGACATGGCGCCATCGCTGCTGTAGCCTGTCAGCGCAACGGACTCAGCGTAGTCTGGATCCACAGCCGCAGCGTCGAGAGACACGAGCGTCAGCAACAGACCAATGATCCGGGAGATCAAGCCCACCTCAGATCGCGCGACCGGTATTCTCCCAGTAAGGATCACGGAGCTTACGCTTGTAGAGCTTGCCCGTTTCATGACGGGGCATCTCGGCGACGAAGTCGATCGACTTCGGCGCCTTGTATCCGGCCAGATGCTCACGGCAGAAGGCAATGAGGTCGTCCGTTACCGCCTCTCCCGCGTCCACGCCCGCGGCGAGCTGCACCGCGGCTTTTACCTCTTCGCCGAACTCTTCGTTCGGCACGCCAAACACCGCAACGTCGGCAACGCTCGGGTGCGTGGCCAGCACACCCTCAATCTCCGCGGGGTAAATATTCACGCCGCCGGAGATGATCATGTCGATCTTACGATCGCTGAGATACAGATAACCGTCAGCGTCGAAGTAGCCGATGTCGCCGAAGGTGAAGACGCCGGGCTCGAGGTGCGCGTCAGCCGTCTTCTCGGGTTCGTTGTGATATTCGAAATCCGTACCCATCAGATTCTTCACGTAGATCTCGCCGGATTCACCCTGCGGCACGGGCTTGCCGTCTTCGCCGATGATATAGATCTCCACCATTGCTGACGGTTTACCCACGGTACCCGGCCGCTCCTGCCAGTCCGCAGCGGTAGCCGTCGTCACGATCGAACCTTCCGTTGATCCGTAGTATTCGTTGATGACCGGCCCCCACCACTCGATCATCTGCCTTTTGACCTCCGGCGGGCATGGCGCCGCGCCGTGCCAGACAACCTCGAGCGAGCTGCCATCGAAGCCTTCCTTGGCAGCGTCGTCTACCTTCAACATGCGGCTGAACTGCGTTGGCACCAGATGCGTGTTGGTGATCTTGTGCTCATCAATGACTCCCAGCGCATCCGCTGCGTCAAACTTGTGCCGCATGACAATCTGGCTGCCCGTCATCATCGGCAGAAACGAAAACGCCCACTGTGCGGAGTGATACACCGGCCCGCAGATGAACGTGCGCCCGGTTGGCGGAATGCTCAGCATGCCGCCAAGCCCGGCACCCATCATTTCAAGCACTTCGAGCGGCACAACCTGCCCGAATGTGGAGGACCGCACCCCTTTCGGACGGCCCGTCGTGCCGGAGGTATAGAACATCGGGCCGCCGAGAGACTGGTCTGCCGGCTCCGCCGTATCGCCGCCCGCCAGGAAGTCTTCGTAGGCTGTGAATCCTTCCGCGCTGCCACGGATGCTGATGCGCGGCACGTCGTTGCCGTTGATTTGCGCGACCGACTCGGCGACCGGCAGGAACTGATCTTCCACAAAGAGCATCTTGCAGCCGGCGTCGTCGACGACGTACTGCAGCTCTTCCGCGGTGAAATGCCAGTTGACGGGCACGTAGACGATGCCGGCGTGACCGGCCGCCGCCATGATCTCGTAGTACTCGCGGGAGTTACCGGCAAATATGGCGATGGCGTCTGTCGCCTCGAGCCCCGCGGCACGCATGGCATGAATCAGCTGGTTCACCCGGCGATCCAGATCACCCCAGGTGGTCTCTCCCCGCTCGTCCAAGAGCGCAATCTCATCGGCGCGCGTTTCAGCCTGCTTTGCGATATATCTGGCCATCCCCGTACCCCCGTCTCAGGAAAAGCGGAAAGCATACCCAGTAGAGATGCGGTAGGCTATCGGCCGACAAATACTGGGGACAGCCGTGCAACGTCAGTACGACATCATCATCTGGGGCGCCACCGGATTCACCGGCAAAATCGTGACCGAGTACATGGTCGAGCGCTACCGCGACAGCAATTTGACCTGGGCGCTGGGCGGACGCAGCGCTGAGAAGTTGAACGCCGTCGTCAAAGGGCGCGACATCGAGACCATTGTCGCGGATGCCAAAGATCCCGAGGCGATGAGCAACCTGGCCCAGCAGGCCCGCGTCATCCTGACGACGGTTGGCCCTTATGCACGCTACGGCTCCGAGCTCGTCGCTGCGTGTGCCGAGCACGGCACCCACTACTGCGATCTGACCGGCGAGGTGCACTGGATGCGGGACATGATCGAGCAGCATCAGGCTGCCGCTGAACAAAGCGGCGCACGCATCGTCTTCACCTGCGGCTTCGACAGCATCCCGTCAGACATCGGCGTGTACTTCATGCAGCAGGAGATGCAGAAAGCACACGGCGTTTCCGCCAGCCACATCAAGTATCGCACCAAGGCGTTCAAAGGCGGCTTCAGCGGCGGCACCGCGGACAGCATGATGGCCATGATGGAAGCGGTCGAGAAGGATCGCAGCATTCTCGACACCATCGCTGACCCCTATTCACTGAATTTCAAAACTCGCGGACTCGATGGCCCGGACCACAACAACGCTTTCTACGACGAGGACTTCAAAGCCTGGGTAGGGCCTTTTGTGATGGCGGCAATCAATACGCGGGTCGTGCGCCGCAGCAATGAGCTTCTGAATCAGGCCTACGGCACGGAATTCCGCTACGACGAAGGCAGCATCGTCGGCGACGGCATTGGCGGGATGCTTGGCAGCAACGCCATGGCCATGGGCACGAGCACCGTGAACGGACTGGCGGCGTTTCCGCCAACCCGACGAATTCTGCAGAGATTCCTGCCCAAACCCGGGGAAGGTCCGAGCGAAGAAACCATCGAAACCGGATTCTTCGAGATTGAGCTGCTGGCCAAGCACCCGAGCGACTCCAACAAAAACCTGCGCGGCGAAGTACGCGGCGACCGCGATCCGGGCTACGGATCAACCGCCAAGATGCTCGCGGAATCTGCCGTATGCCTCGCCCAGGACGAGCTCGAAGTTGGCGGCGGTTTCTGGACGCCGGCCAGCGCCATGGGCGATCAGCTGCTGGAGCGACTCCCGGCCAATGCCGGCGTCACGTTCAAGCTCTTGTAGCCGCTCTGCCGAGATACGCAGCGCCGGCAATCATGAGTAGGGCCAGCGCGCTCAAACCCCAGAGCGCGTTATCGAAGCTGCCTGTCGTCTGATAGACAACGCCGATTCCGAGCGGACCGAGCACGCCGCCCACCTCAGCCGCTGAGAAGAACATGCCGCTGGCAACACCCGCGCGCTGCTCGCCGATCCCGGGCAGCTCCACCAGGGTGAGAATGAGCACCGTCATGAGACTCGAACGCGCAATGCCCTGGAGGATGAGCCCCGTCGTGAGGGACAGATTGTCTCCGAGCTGAATCAGCAGCGTCGCAAACATTGCCGCGGCGCAGAGCATCATCAGAATGTTGAAGCGCCGTTCCGGCGTCGCGAGACGTGGTATCAGGAGCGAACCCAACATCCCGATCACGGTTGGCAACGCCGCCCAGTAGCCCGCGGCGGTAGCGCTCTTGCCACCTTCCTGCAGCAGCTGCGGCAGCCAGTTGTTGAGGCCGTGGTTGTAGAGGAACACGCCGACGCTCATCACCAGCACAACCCTGACGGCAGGGGTTGCCACGAGCTCGCGCATGACCTGCAGCTGCGGTACCCGCGGTGCAGAGGATGTCGCCTCGGGGCGTCCCAGATGAAAGAGGTTCGCAAGCACCAGCCACAACACGGCGCTGACGACGCAGCAGACACCCCAGAGCGTCATGACGCTGCGCCACTCCATGTCGAATAACGGCAATAGAACCGCGTTCGTCTGGGTCAGGCAAACCACGCCGCCGAAGGCGGGACCGGTCATGTAGATGCCCATGGCAAACCCGCGCTTGCTGCCGGTAAATAGCTCCGTCACCACCTTGGGCGCCCCGGAAGAGATGATCGGGCCGCCGAGCCCGAACAGCATCACCACCAGAAGAAACGACCAGTAGTCGGTAGCCCATGCTCGTCCAAGCCCTGATATCGCAATCAGGAGCCCGCCGATGAAGAGCGACCACTTGCCGCCCAGCCGATCCAGCAGCACCCCACAGGGAATGGCGGAAAAGATGTAAACGAGCTGCCATGCCCCCATGACGCTGCCCATCTGCGCGTGCGAAATGGACAGACTTTCCTCGATCCGCAGCACCATGGGCGCCACGCTCACCACCACCAAGCCGAAACAGGCATACAAGAGCCACAGGCCCGCCAGCAGCCACCAGCGCGCGGCGCCGGGCATACCCGCCGCCTGGTTGCCTTTTGTTTCCGGAGTCACTACTTTCTGATCACATCTTTCGGGGAGACGGGCACATGCCTCTACAGACGCTGAACGCTGACGCCACGACGCAGGAGATCCTTGCCGCCATGGAGCGCGATGGCGCGGTGGTCATCGCCAATCTGATCGACGCCGATACTGTGGCACGCATGACCGATGAAGTCATGCCGTACATCGACCGCACCCCGATGGGGAGGGACGACTTCACCGGCCGCAAGACACAGCGCACCGGCGCGCTCGTCGCGCGTACGCCAACTTGTCGCGATCTCATCATGAACAAAACCGTGCTGGCTGCAGCGCGGTCGTTCCTGCAGCCATTCACCGACAAGATCATTCTGCATCTCACGCAGACCATCTACATCAATCCGGGTAATCCCGCACAGGCCCTGCACCGCGACCGCCTGGCATGGGGCAAGCACATTCCGAGAGAAATTGAGCCGCAGTTCAACACCATCTGGGCACTGACCGACTTCACCAGGGAAAACGGCGCAACGCGTCTGGTGCCGGGCAGCCACAAATGGGACTGGGATCAGCGCGCGGATCCCGAGCAGATTGAGCAGGCAGAAATGACCGCGGGCTCCGTGTTTCTCTACACCGGCAGCGTGCTGCACAGCGGCGGTGAGAACCGGTCGGACGCGGCGCGCCTCGGCCTCAACCTGACCTATACCCTCGGCTGGCTGCGCCAGGAGGAAAACCAGTATCTCTCCTGCCCGCCACACATCGCCAAAGACTTACCCGAAGACCTGCAGGAGCTGCTCGGCTATACCCAGGGCACCTACGCGCTCGGGTACTACAGCGATCCAGAGGCGCCCGCGGAAGCCTCCGACATTCTGCCTCCCGAGGTCGCGCTGGGCAGGATGCCAACGAAGGGGGCGTCGGTCGCTTCGACAGAGGGAGCGGATACGATCGATTTTTCAGAGGCGGAGCAGCTGTAGCCTCATTCACTCAAGCAGTCGGTTTCTGCTGCAGCCAGAACTCGTTGCCGTCCGGATCGCGGAACGCTGAGTGCAGCGCGCCGGCCGCCTCCAGCACCTCTCCCGTTTCGACGCCATTGGCGGACAGTTCTCGGCGGGCTTCCTCAATGTCATCCACACACAAATGCAGGCCAAACGCCGCGCCCGGCGGCAGCTCCGCTGCAGGGAAGTGACTGACCACGAGGAGAGAACAGGCGGATCCAGGCGGAGTGACCTGCAAGGACCGGACCGATTCGGGCACGTCGATGCCATAATCGGCAGGACGGATATCGTGATCCAGATTGAAGCCCAGTTGCTCGACGTAGAATCGCTTTGCACGATCAACATCAGTGACCGCAATGGGGATCAGCTCGAGTCTCATGTCCATGGATCACCCCCCTCTTGGCCCCCGAGTATACGACTTGGCCGCTGGTCGTTGAGAGGGAAAAAGCAACCGGACCGAAATTTCCTGACCAGATTGCCATAGCATTCATAGTGCTAAAAACGTAGCATCCGGGTGTCGGCAAAGCGCCTTCTTGCAGGGCAGGACAGTGTTCAGGAAAGGAACTGGTGCCGTGTGCATGGCACTGATCGCCTCGTGGACCTGTGCTGCGATCGGCGAGCCTCCCGAACTGGAGAAGATCGAAGACGATCAGGCCCGGTATGAAGCCGCGATGGCCGCATACGGTGCACCGGTCGTCGACATCGGTCGCACGGCGCGGGCTGTCGAGATTGACGGCCGGTTGGACGAAGCGGCATGGCAGGACGCCTCCAGGGTGCCGGTATCCTGGCAGGCCACCCCCATCGCCAACGTGCCCGCAAAGTTCTCAACCACCGCCTACATCATGGATGACGGCAAGACGCTGTTCGTGGCTTTTGATGCCCGCACCGATCGTCCCGGCGAAATCCGCGCCCACCTGCGCAAGCGCGATTCGCTGTTCAACGATGACTATGTCGCCATTGCAATCGATACCGGCGGTGACGGCACACGCGCGTTTCAATTCCTGGCAAATCCGCTGGGTGTACAGGGTGACGCGGTCATGGACCAGCAACGAGGGGAAGATTTCTCCTTTGACGCAATCTTCGACACTGCGGGGCAGATCAACGACGACGGCTACGTCGTCGAGTTTGCCATCCCCCTCAATGAGCTGCCTTTTTCACTCCGTCCGGGCGAACAGCAATGGAAAGTGTTGTTTTCCCGCACGCATTGGGGTGGAGACCGCCATCAGGATATGTCCTATCCAATCGATCGAAGCAGCAGCTGCTGGCTCTGTGAATTCAAACCCGCTCGAGGTCTGCACGGCATCGAACCCGGCCGCGATCTGCAGGTGATACCCACGCTGACCGGAAACGCCGTTCGTGAACGCCCTGCTACGGGCGCGCGGCACACGGAGCGGTCGAACGAAGTTGACATCGGGATCGACGATTTTTCCTGGGGCATCACGCACGGTCTCACTTTGAATGCGGCAATCAATCCGGACTTTTCCAACGTCGAGGCTGACATTGCGCAATCTGCGGTGAACTCGAGCTTTGTACTCTTCTTTCCCGAGCGCCGGCCGTTTTTTCTCGAAGGCGCGGATCTCTTTTCCACACCCATCAACCTTGTGAACACGCGCAACATTGTCGATCCGGTCTACGGCGCGAAACTTTCAGGGAAGGTTGGACAGAATGTCTATGGTCTCATGACTTCCCGGGACCGGCTGACGACGTTCCTGCTGGGCGGCCCTGAAGGTTCGACGACAGCGCAGATCGACTCTGCGCACCAGGCCACCGCGCTGCGCTATCGCCGCGACCTCGAGGGCGGTTCGCTCGTGGGTGTAAGCGCAACCCATCGCGCAGGCGACGACTATCGAAACGGTGTCATCAGCATCGACGGCGACTACCGGCTGACCAAAAGCAACCGCCTGACGGCGCAGTTTTCCCGCAGCTGGTCGGAAAATCCGCTTCAGCTCGTTGAAAACCAAGGGCTGGAGGACAGCACCAACGACACCGCATTGCGGCTGCAATATCGTCACAACAGCCGGCATTGGTTCTGGAACCTGCAGCATCAGGAGGTTGGATCTGATTTCAGCGCGGATCTCGGGTTCCTCAACGTGCGCAACTATCAGCAGACCGGCGGCGTGTTTGGCCGTGCCCATCGCGGCGGACCGGGCAGCCGCATCAGGTTCGCCAACTTAGGTGTTCAGCATTGGGACACAAAACTGGCTGACGGCGGCGCGTTCCAGTGGCGCGGCGGCGGTCTCTTTACCAGCCTGAACCTGCCGAAGGACACCTGGCTCAACCTGAACTACTTCGAGCAGGAACGGATGTTTTCGGGTGTGCGCTTCGATCTGGCAAACAACACGGTGTCTGTCAGAACTCGACCCGCTCACGGCTTGTTCCTCTCTACAAATGTCCGCTTCGGGGATCAGATTGACGTCATCGACGTGCGTGCCGCGGACGAGCTGCGCATCGAGCAGCGGGTGGAATACAACCTCAACGAGCATGTGCTGCTGCGCCTGCGGCATACCTACCAGACGCTCGACGTGCGCGCCGGACGCATTCTGACCTCACATCTGACGGATTTGCGCGTTGGCTACGAATTCGATCTGAAGAACTCGTTGCGGTTATCGCTCATCTACCGCAACACCGAGCGCAACCCGGACCTGTACACGAGCGAGCAGCAACGACGCGTGGAGTCATATGACACCCAGCTTTTGTACACCTACCAAGTTAATCCACGGACCGTGTTCTTCGCGGGATATGCCTCGGACGGCATAGGCAACGATCAGTTTTCCGGTTTACGCCAGACGGGGGACAGCATCTTCCTCAAGCTTTCGTACGCCTGGCGGCTGTGATGGGTTCTTAGACTGGGCTACTTGTGCTTGTCGGCGCGGTCCGCGTACTGGCTGTTCGGCCTGAGCGTGCGGTCGAAACGCCAGTCCGAGACCACTTTCGCGGCGCTCGCGACGCCCTGCTCGTCCCACTGATTCTCATCGGTGATGTTCGGGTCTCGGCCGCGCAGACGCCGCATGGTGCGCTGGGTTTCGATGTAGCGTCGCACCGCTTTCTCGCCGTCCGGGCGGATGGTGAACGGGCCGAAGTCGATGCCTTCTCTCGTCGCAAAGTACCACATGCCGTTACTTTTGAAGAAACGGTCCGTCTGAAAGACTTTGCACTCTTCGGTATCAGTCGCTCTGCGCACGCTCCCTCCCGAACGTCCTGTTCGTGATGCGTTTTCGACCTTAGATCGGATCACCCGAAATTGCAAAAGGCGACTTGAATGGATCGTCAGGTCACTTAACACACGCCGGGGCTAGAGGCTCTCCCTCCAGGCCACCATCCCTGCGGGATCATCGAATACGTCTTCCATCTTCAGAATGACGCCGTCAGCGTACTGGACCGTCTCGTGCCCGGTGAGAATCAGATCGGCCATGCCTGCCTTCGTGTACTTGAGAGTGAACTTCAACGTAATCGTGTCGCCGGATTCAGTGACCTCGGGCTCACCCACCAGCTCACGAGAATCGCTTTTTCTTTCCAATGCGTTGACACTGTCCTGCAGCGCCTTGAGCACCGCGTCGCGTCCGCTGGCCTGCGTACCGTCGCCGGGAAGATAAGACGCATCCGGCGAAAAATACCGTTCGAGACGGCGCCAATCGTCATCCAGCAGCGACTCTTCAAACGCGGCGGCGTAAGCGCCAAATTCAGAGAGGTTACTCATGTCGTCTGTCTCCACGCCCTTGATGACTGGAGGATACTCCCGGGGCATACGCATGTCTCTCACATGGCACCGGACGTTACCGCGGCAACTCATGGACGCGCCGATCGCCGGCGTGACTGCCATCCTGCCGCTCGATATATTCAGGATTCAGATCCCTGGTCGTCAGCAAGTTGTCCGCTGAGGGACTGCAAAGATGACAAAGGAGAGACACGATGCCATTGAGGGTGACAATCGATCTGGAAGACGAGGACCTGGCGTACTTCCGAACCAACATGCAGAAAGCCCAGGCACGGGCAGCGGCGATGGCAGACGAGGAAGTCCTGCAGGCCGCCGACACGCACATTCTGGAAGCCAAACGAACCCGGCTGCCGAACTTTGTCGAAGAGCGCGTGAACAGGGTGGGCGCGCTCGTCGAGATGCTGCGCGACGACGAATGGGACCTGCCTGCTGCCGAGCGCAAGAACGTGCTCGCGGCGCTCGTCTACCTGAGCGAGCCGGAGGATCTGATTCCGGACGAGGTGCCGGTGCTCGGCTACGTCGACGACGCGATCATGATTGAGCTCGTGGTCAAGGAGCTGCGTCCGGAGATCGACGCGTTCCTCGACTTCTGCCGATATCGCGATCGCGCGCGGAACCGCAATCCCAACCTCTCGCGCGACGAGTACCTCGCAATCAAACGGCGCGAGCTGCACGCGCGCATGCGGCGTCGACGGGAGAGAAGAATCGGTGCGACACAGTCGAGCGGGCGTCCGCGCTTTCGGCTCTTTTAACGGTCACGAACCGTCATAGGTCTAGCCGCGACTGCAGCCTGGTAATCGCGCGTTCTGCGGCTTGTCGCACAGACGACTCGGCGTCCTGTGAGAGCGCGGCCAGGTGACCAAGGCAGAGCTCACTCCCGTTACGCCCAAGCGAGAGTGCAACCGCTTCACGAACTCTCCGGTGTTCGTCAGCAACCAGGACAACAGCCATTTGATCCACCGTTGTTGCGTCCGCAACGAGCCCGGCTGCCCGTATGGCCTGCATTCTCACGCGCCACTCCGGATCGGCGGCTGCTGTGACGAGCGCGCGGGAACACCCCTCGTCGCCGATGATCGCGAGCGTTCGCGCAGCCCACGCGCGTGGCCAGTGCGCAAGGCGGGCTCCCGACGGATCCTGCAATAGATTCAGCGCGGTGTTTCCACCAATGCCGTGCAGGATTGGCAGCATCGTTGGATCCCCTGCCAACTCGCGCGAGGTGACAGCGCCGGTAAGAATCGTGCAAAGCACATCCCGGATATCTGGAAACTCCTTTGCAAGCTGTGCCGCCCCACTGGCCGGTGTCCAACGCATGCGTAAGCAAGCGCTCAGCGAAGCGCCACGGCTTCGGTCACGAGCCCCGACCGCCCCAGGCTCAATGCGACTGCGTCCGCTTCGGCAGGGACGTCAACGTGGACAATCGCTGCCGAAGAATCAGCAGTTCCGCTGAGAAAGTCAGCGTCGATGGGGATCAAAGTATGCTGGGTCGCCGGAAGCCTGCTGCCGTTAGCATAGAGCCGGATCTGCACGGCCTCGGCGGGCCGCAGTATCCAGTAGCCTTGCTCGCGGCGGACCAATTCATAGACAACCTCGAAGGTGTCCGCATCAAGCGCTTGGACCGACGAAATGCGCGCGGCGATACCCTCTTGCAGCGGCCCCTCGTCCGGCTCGCGGAGTCCGCAGCCGCCCGCTGCGACAACCAGCCAGGCGAACAGCAGCGTTACGACTGCGGTCCTCATGGCTGTCTCCATTCGATCCAGTTGCCGGATGGCGAATACCGGCGCTCGAGCGCCGCGCGCTGCGCGGCGTCAATGTCATCGGTCGGTCGCGACGCCTCGAGCTTGCGCCGCGGACGTGACCAACCCGAATCACGGTTCCATTCGTGGGTGATGCTCCAGAGCACCTTGTGACAGACCCGTTTATCGCAGACGAGGTAAGCCTCGAGCAGCAGCGTGACCACAACCTTGGCCACGTCCACCTCGCGCGTGAACGGTTCCCCGGGTACCTGCCAGGCCGTCGGTGCATCCAGGAGATCGCCCGGGTTCGTGTGCGCGAAGGACGCGCTGTAGAGCGGTGAGCTATCGCTCCCGGAATCAACGTGCCACACCGGACGGCGCATGTCCGTCGTTGCGGTCCAGTCACCATGGGTCGATTTGCCGCGCGCGGGCCGCAGGCGGAAGTCACCGTTTGCGTTCTCTGTTCGCACGGTCACTCGGGTGAACTGGATCCAGGTGCAGGCGTGCGGACCGACGTAGGCGATGTGGAAGAAGCTGTCCCGGTAAGGTGCAACGCGCTCCTCCTCGCGCCCGTTGACGACGACAACGCCGCGCTTTTCACAACGAACGGCAGTCGAGACAACAACTTCACCTGTCGTTGATCCACAGCGGACCGAATCGCGCGCGAGCTCGGTGCCCGGGTCGGTGATAACGGTTCGCGCTGAGACGACGGTTGCGAAAGCAGCTGACGCAACGAAGCTGGCGCAAAGCAGGATTCGCATGCGCTACACCCTGGATGAGTCCAGCGAGTCTAAAACTCACCTTTCCAAAGCGCCAGAAGGTCAGCTGATGGCACCCGCCGATAAGCGTGAGGGGAAACACCTATTGATACCACCTTGTTTACCCATATGTTCATGAGATCAGCCAAAAAGTGGCACCGTATGCACAAGTATCTGATCTTTGTTCTGGTAAGCGTCTTCTTAACGGGTTGCGCGAGTACCAAAGTACTGGACGAACCTGTCGCGCTGGAAACCACCAAAGCGATTGGTGAAATTAGTGATGACCGGATCAATCTCATCCTGGATTGGGTCATTTTTCGAAACGGCCCTGGCACCTGGGCAAGCGGCGCGGACTGGGACGAATACCTCGTACGGGTAGAAAACAGAAGCCAGGCGCCCGTCATTCTGCAGAACAGCGCTGTCGTCGACAGGTTGGCTACGGCTCTCAACCCTGGTTTGTCGAGGCAGGAGCTCATCCAAGCCAGTAGAGACAATGTGGAGCGCTATGAAGGGGTAGATATGCCGGTCAAACCCGGTGAAGGCAGCACCACGATGATGGTATCCGGCGGGGTGGCTCTGGTCGGTGCTGGCACCGCGTTGGCTGTATCGGCTACGCAAGCATTTTTTACGGCTGGCGCCGCCGGTGGTACTGCTGCATCGATCGGTGGCGGACTCCTCGTGGTCGGACCGGCGCTGGTTGTAGGCGGTTATGTCCGCAAATCCAATCAGCGAGAGGTGAACCGGGAAATCAGGCGGCGTCGCAGCCGCTTCCCGATCGAGCTCGCTCCTGGGGAAGAAACGCTACTGCACCTTTTTTTCCCAATCGCGCCTTCACCACAGACTTTGAGGCTCGAGTATTACGCTGATCAGGCAGTCCATGAAATCGAATTGGATACTTCGGCTTCGATGCAAGGCCTGCACCTGGAGGACGATTCGTGAACATGGCAACACAACAGACCATTGGTTGGCAGCGAATGGGTGTCCATTCGCTCATGTTGCTCCTGCTGATATCAGCCACCAGCGGCTGCGTTTCAACCTACGCAGGCCCGCCTTCGGGAGCGCCAGCAGCTGACATCAGCTTCTCCCTCGTTCCAGGCGAAAAGAAGTACCGCGCATCGTTCGCATTGATGCAATCGGTTTCGCGCGATAAATGCTACGGAGACTCGGCGTTCCTGGGGCAAATCAAGCAGCAACGATCGCAGGAACTGACGGGTGTGAGAATTCCGGCAGATCAAGAGATCGAAATCTCCGTATCCGTGACCGCACCTTCATTCCCGGTTGCCTCGGGAGACCTTTTCACCGTGCTGTTCACGCCCATCAATGGGCGTAGTTATCGCTTCGAACTCGAGTGGGATAAAGATTATCGAGACGTACGTGTCATCGAGCTGGCCGCTGACGGACAAATGCGTCAGATAGAGGTGCGGGGAGAGGAGTGCAGTCTGTTTACGTTCAAACGCAAGCCCATCAAACTGGGTTAGCCACCAGCACTTGGTTTATGCCGCCTTTTCTCAGTCGCTACAGCCTGTGACTAGCCAGGTTACACAGGCACTGGTTTGGTCGGCCCAGCCCCCTCCACATCACCTGACTCAGGGCTGAATCACCACCGACGACAACCCTTTGCAAGACGGTGCATGACTGATGGCGCTGTTGATTTCTTCCAATGGGAAAATGCGGGTGTCGATGAGGCTCAGATCCAGAACGCCGGACTCAATCATACGAGCGAGTTGGGCGGGGCAGTCGGCATCGTACATATAAGACCCGACGATCTTGAGCTCCCTGGTCAACACGCTGAAGTACGGCACGGGCACCGAGGCTCCGACACCGCCAACCCACACCGCGCAACCGCCGTATCTCAAGCTTCCGAGCGCGACTTCCGTAGAAGACGAGTCCGGAGCGGCGGATGCGTCGATGCAGATGTCCGCGCGCGCTTCTGTCTGCTGCAGCGCTTCCAGATCTGAGCTTGTATCACCGGATAGGGCAACACACTTGATCCTCGGATCCATTTGTTCAATTTGCGTCATGACCTCTCGGTCGCGTCCGAGACCAACAACTTTTTGCGCCCCTAAGGCGAGCGCAAGCAGAGCGGTGCTTGCGCCGATGTTGCCGGTGATGCCGTTAACCACGAGAGTAAAGCCTGGCTGCCAGCCGCCTTTCTGCAACGCGCCGTAGGCGACCGTCAGGATATTGAGATGAGCCAGCGACGCGTGTCTGTCCTGCAAAGCCGGGTCAATTCGGGTCACGCATGTGGCTGGATAACCCGCAAATTCGGCAAACGAGCCGTTTTTCCACTTGTCCAGCAGCGGACCTGCGCCGGGAGTGAGTCCAAACCAGCCAATGAGCATCATCTCAGGATCACGGCCCGGGGCTGCATCAACCACGTGCGGATTGCAGAAGACGAAGTCACCCTCCGACAGGCCGACCACGGACTCGCCGACCTGTTCAATGCAACCGACGGCAGACAGCCCAGGTGTGTAAGGAGTAGGCGTTGGTATACGGCCTTCGTCACCGCTGAAGACTTCATCGGTGTACGACATCATGTGGGAGCTGAGCACCTGCACCACGACGCCGTCAGCATGAACGATCGGAGCGGGTATCTCTTCGATGGTCAGCGCTTCGCCGGGCGCGTTTAATCGTGCGGCTCTCATGTACGTCCTCCCCTGCCAGTGAGGACTATGGTGAAGAAGTCATCCGTTCCGGACAACCGGCGGTTTTCTGAGGCGGGGTACTGAAATTGACGGTAGACGAAAAAAAGCCCGGATCAGACGCCGGTTGGGGTCGGCGTCTAACGATCCGGGCTTAAAGGGATAATCGTTACGTTTTTGTGATGCGTGGTCAGCCGCGATCGCCGACGCGCTGCGCCGCTACTGCGATGCGTACCCACTCTTCACCGGCGTGATAGCCGCTCAGCTGCGGGTGATCCACTTTTTCCACCAGATCTGCAACAACGCCGTCCACACAGGTCTTGACGTCCGTGTGTGAGCGGATTTGTGAGTAGGTGGGGCAGTATTGCTTGGCGGTTTTGACGATGCGTGCGTGCACGTCCTGGACGCCATTGAAGGTGCTGAGCTCATTGGCCGAATACGTCAGGACGTACTCATCGTTGGCGACGGCGGTGCCGCCCAGGCCGAACAAAGCGATGCTAACGGTTGCTACAATCAGTTTTTTCACTCTCTCATCTCCAAGCAGTTCAATTCGAGGCACTTCGCGCGCCTGATTCATATCGTTAGCCTGCAATCTTCTGGTTCAATCCATTTTGTTGCTGGCTGACTTCTTAGTCGCATCACCGAAACAGAAAGTTTGTCTTTTTTCTTTTTCGTTCGTCTTTTTGTTTCAAATGGCTTTTTGGTCTTACCAATCAGGTCTTACCAAAGCTTCCTCGGCAAATTGACTGCCCCAACTGATTGCGCAACATTCGAGACGCCTGGCAATTTATCGTCCGGCTGCAGACGGCGCTGCTTGATTGCGTCCTGCTTGACCGTGCGACTTGTCACCTGCGCCTTGTTTGTTCGCGCTTACTTGTATAGATGCTTTGAATTTCAGAAGAGTTGCAGCGAGATGAAAAAAAGTTCACTCCTGCGGCCGGAAATTCTTCGTACAGAAGGACATTCCGACAAAAGATGGTTGTATAAGAAGCACTTACGCAGCGGCGCGAAGAGTTGCCTGCTCCAGAATTGTCCGACAAGACGGGTCAGTCGAAGTGCTTTTCCCCGGATCCGAACAGCAGATAGAAGATCATGCCGAATACGGTGACCGCGCCCGCCACCTGAAATACCAGCGCCCAGCTGCCGGTCAGCTCCAGGATGTAGCCGCTGACCGTGACGCCAATGATGCCCGGTATCGTCGCAAACGTGTTCGTGATGCCCATGAGCTTACCCGCGTGATTCGGCGCGACGTCCATGTGATTGATCGCAAACCCGCCGGTTACGAACGCGCCGATGGCGTTGCCCACGCACATGATTGTGATTGCAAGCCACGCGGTCTCGACTTCACCCACGATGAAAAGCGCCGCGGCAATCCCGCCGAAGCCGATGGTCTGGCAGGTCTTGCGCACGCGGGTAATGCCCATACCGGAACGCACCATGCGATCGGCAATGTTGCCGGCAACGTTCAGGAAAACGAACGACACGAGGTGCGGCAGCATGCTCACCCAGCCCGCGTTGGAAAAATCCACCCCGAGGCCTTTGTTGACGAACGTCGGCAGCCAGGACAGGAGCACATAGAGCGACCAGTTGTTGCAGAAATGGGCGACCACAATGGCCCAGACCGGCATTGATCGCGCAAATGCCAGGAGCGGGACGGCCGCGGGTTGGGCCACTGCGCCTTCCGGAAGCCCGTCTTCAATTTCCGCCTTCTCCGCCTCGCTGACCTGCGGATGCGCCGCCGGCTCCCGCGCTGTGACCCGGTGCCAGAAAAAGAACCAGACGAATCCTACGGCGCCGAAGATATAGAAGATCCACTCCCAGCCGAAGGCAATGGCAATGTAGGGCGCAACCACGAGTGCCGCGACCTGACCTATCGGGATGCCACTGTTGCTGAACGCCATCGACCGCGCGCGCTCAGCCGTAGGCACCCACCTCGAGTAGAGGGCATATATGGATGGGAACGTAACCCCTTCGCCCATGCCCATGAGAATCCGCGTGGCGATCAGCATGCCAATCCCCATGGCCGCGGCGGGCGGCGTGAGGATGGTAAACGCTGACCACCACAGCACACCGACGGCGAGCACCAGCTTGCCGCCGAAGCGATCGGCAAGGTAACCGCCGAGAAACTGCGTAACCATGTAGCCAAAGTAAAAACAGGAAAGGATCCAACCCTGTGTGCCTGCATCCCAGCCGTACTGCTCGGCCATGGGAATGATCGCCACGGAGATGTTGACGCGGTCGATGTAACAGACAAATACCGCGCAGAAGCACAGAAAAACCAGCAGGTGACGCTGCCGCCATTGATTCGTCAGCAGCACGTCACCTCCGGATTGCAGATTTCAGCCACCTTCTACCAGGTGTCCACGTTCGGCCGTTTCTTACCGGTGCGGGTGGGTTTCGGTGGGATGGAACGCAGCCCCGCGGTAATCCACTTACGACTGTCCGCCGGGTCGATGACGTCGTCCAGCTCAAAGTGCGACGCCATGTTCACAGCCTTGCCGCGCTGATACATGTCGGCAACCATCTTTTCATAAGTCTCCGCCCGCTCCGTGGGATCGTCGATCGCCTGCAGCTCCTTGCGATAGCCGAGCTTGACCGCGCCTTCGAGCCCCATGCCGCCGAACTCGCCCGTCGGCCAAGTGACACAGAAGAGCGGCGCCTTGAAGCTGCCGCCCGCCATGGCCTGCGCGCCGAGCCCGTAACCTTTGCGGGTAATGATGGTCATGAGCGGCACATCGATGTTGGCGCTGGTGACGAACATGCGCGCGGCGTGGCGGACGACCGCCGTCTTCTCAACTTCCGGACCGACCATGATGCCGGGGCAGTCGCAGAGAGAGAGGATCGGAATATCAAACGCATCGCAGAGCTGCATGAAGCGCGTGCCCTTGTCGCCGCCCGGCGCGTCGATGGCGCCTGACAGATGCGCAGGATTGTTGGCTATGACGCCAATCGGCTGCCCTTCCACCCGGATGAAGGCGGTAATGATGCCGATCCCCCAGTCGGGCCTCAGCTCCAGGATGGAGCCAACGTCGGCAATGCCTTCGATGACCTCGCGCATGTCGTAGTAGCGCAGACGATTTTCGGGAACGACAAAACGGAGCTTACGCTGATCCGGCGCCTCCCACTCGTCCACCGGGCCCTGGAAGTAAGACAAGTACTGTTTAGCCTTGGCGACAGCCTCTGCCTCATCCTTGACCGCAATGTCGACGACGCCGTTCGGCACCTGCACGTCCATGGGGCCCACTTCTTCAGGCTTGAACACCCCAAGCCCACCCCCTTCGATCATGGCCGGTCCACCGATGCCAATGTTCGACCCTTCCGTGGCGATGATGACGTCACAGCAGCCGAGCAGCACCGCGTTGCCCGCAAAGCAGCGACCCGTGGTGATGCCGACAATCGGCACGAGCCCCGACAGGCGCGCAAAGTAGGTGAACGCCCAGCAGTCGAGACCCGCCACGCCCGAGCCGTCGGTATCCCCGGGCCGTCCGCCGCCGCCCTCGGCAAAGAGCACGGTGGGGAGTCTGTAGGTCTCGGCAACTTCAAACAGGCGATCTTTTTTATCGTGGTTCTTCATGCCCTGGGTGCCAGCCAGGACCATGTAGTCGTACGACATGATCATGGCCCGGGCGCGATCCTCGCCAAAAAGATCGCCATTGATCTGACCGAGTCCGCAAACCATGCCGTCACCCGTCGTGTTGGCAATGAGGTCTTCGATCGAGCGGCGCCGACGCTGGCCGGCCAGCACGACGGAGCCGTACTCGACAAACGTGCCTTCGTCACAGAGATCCGCCACATTTTCCCGGGCAGTTCGATGGCCGGTTTTGCGTCGCTTGGCGACCGCCTCGGGCCGAGACTCGTCATGCCCTGCCGCCTGACGGTCGAATACCTCCTGCAAATCGGGACGGATGCGATCCAGATCGAGCTCTTCAGCCGCGCCTTCGTCACCGACGGCCACGTCCTGCTCGGCAAGATAAATCAGAGGATGGCCTTCAAAGACGGCATCACCCGGCGCTACGCCCAGACGCTGCACCACGCCGCTGACCTCAGCGCGTACCTCATGCTCCATTTTCATGGCTTCCATGATGAGCACGAGCTTGCCGGCATAAACTTCATCACCCGGCTGCACCTCGTAGCTGACAAGGGTGCCCTGCATGGGTGCCCGCACCGCGGTGACCCCCGCGGCCAGCTCCTCGTCGACCAGCTCCAGAATCTGCGGCGCCTGCACCCCGCCCGCCGCACCGGACTTGCCATGCTCGAGCACGGCCAGCGGATCTGAGGGATCCACTTTGACACCGGCTAACGGCGCATCCGCTTCCGCCTGAATCTTCACAAGCTCACTCACGTGCTCATCGACAAAGCTTGTGGTGATCTGCTGATCCTGAAACGCAGGGTGCTCGAGCAGCGCTTCCAGAAACTCGATATTCGTCGCCACGCCCGCTATCTCGAAATCTGCCAGCGCCCGCCGCGCGCGGGTGATGACCTGCGCAAAATCGCGGCTCGGCGAGCTGACGATCAGCTTGGCGAGGAGCGAGTCGTAGCTCGGACTCGTTCTGTAACCGACATAGCCGTACGTATCCGTGCGCAACCCCGGGCCCGTTGGCGGTGTGAAGCTCGACAGCACGCCGCCGGCTGGCTTGACGTTGCCGGACGCGTCCATGGTTTCCATGTTGATGCGCAGTTGCATGGAGTGACCGCGCGCAGCGGGGATATCTGCCTGGGTAAGACCAAGATCGGCAAGCGTCGCGCCACCGCCGATCTGCAGCTGCGCCTGCACCAGGTCGATGCCCGTCACCTCCTCCGTCACCGTATGCTCTACCTGCAGCCGCGCGTTGGCTTCCATGAAATAGAACGCGTCACGCTCGTCATCGACCAGAAATTCGATGGTGCCCAGCCCTTTGTAGGCGACCGCCTCGCCCATTTTCACCGCGGCCTGACAAATCTGCTCTCTCAAGTCCGCAGACAGTGTCGGGCTTGGCGCAATCTCGATGATCTTCTGGTGACGCCGCTGCACGCTGCACTCCCGCTCGTGCACGTGGCTGACCTGTCCCGATCCGTCACCAATGACCTGCACTTCGATGTGCCGTGCCTTGCCAACATATTGCTCCACGTACAGCGCGCCGGAGCCAAACGCCGCTTCAGCCTCCGATCCGGCACGGGCAAAGGCGTCAGCCAGGTCCGTGATGTCCCGCACCACACGCATGCCGCGACCGCCGCCGCCGGCAACCGCCTTCAGCACGATGCCGCCGGCCGCGTGCGCCTCGAGGAACGCCTGGGCTTCGTCCAGCGTCACGGTGCCGGTGCTGCCGGCGAGCACCGGGAT
>JAAUXY010087942.1_pt1 | contig 29802 bp, 27 predicted proteins | sample 7278121 | NCBI WGS metagenome assembly JAAUXY01 (sample SAMN14350117, study PRJNA611818) | marine sediment metagenome | isolation source: surface marine sediment (1.8m) | place: French Polynesia: Moorea | collected 2018-08 | reverse complement strand
GCTCTGGTAGATCATGTCTGAGTCCTGTGTAGGGGTTTTGGTAGGCCGGCAAGTTTACGCCGAACACATGACCCGGTCCACCCTGTGGAAACCCAGGCATTTGCAGCGCATCAGGGAGTATCGTCTACCAGGCGAAAGATGCCACCCTCCAGGTCCAGTACATAGAGTTCGCCGTATGCAGCCTCGGCAAAGGACGCGATTTTGAGGTCGCAGTCGAAAAGCTCTTCCAGGACGAGGCTGCCGTCTTCATCCACCAGCCGCCAGAGGCGGCCATTGGCGAAGTCGACAAACACATAACTCCCCGCCAGGTTGGCAACTTCGCTACCTCGATAGACGTAGCCACCGGTAATCGACCTGCCCTGGCTGTGGTCGTACTCGGCTACCGGGTCGACCAGGCCCTCGGAATCACAGCCGACGCTGAACAGGTTGGGGTTACAGTTAGCACCTTCGCGGATCGGCCAGCCGTAGTTTTCCCCCAGCCGAACCACATCGATCTCTTCCCAGTCGTCCTGCCCGACGTCACCTAACCAAAGTTCACCGCTGTCACGGTCAAAACTGAAGCGCCAGGGATTGCGAAATCCCCAGGCATATATCTCCGGGCAGTCAGCGGATCCGAAGCCCTGGGTGCAGGGCGGATTGCCCGCAAACGGATTGTCACCCGGTACGCCGAAGGGCTGGTCGCCGTCCACATCGATGCGCAGCATCGCGCCGAGCAGGTTGCTGGTGTCCTGCGCCCGTTCGAGTGGATCATTGCTGCCGCCGCCATCTCCAAGGCCGAAAAACAGCATGCCATCGGGCCCGAAGGCAATATTACCGCCGTTGTGATTGCCCGCGTCCTGCAGCACTGTCAGCACAATGCGCTCGCTGTCGGCTGCCAGCGTCAGGCCACCGTCGAGGCTGAGGAACTCAGATATCCGAGACTCCAGCGGCGCAAGTGGCGCCGTGTAGGAGAGAAACACGCGGCCGTTGTCGGCAAAGCCAGGGTGTAACGCGATCCCAAGCAGCCCGCCCTCACCGCCGCCGGATACCTCGGCGGAGATGTCGACTACCAGGTTTGCCGTGTCGGCTGTATCGCTGGCTTCGAAGCGCCACACACGCCCGGCCCGTTCGATAAGGTACCAGGCTGAGGAATCACCCGGTGGCTGCACCATGGCCATGGGCGCCTCGAAGTCGAGGGCCGGAAAGGCTGGCGCCAGACCGATGGACACCACGGGGTCATCGGGCGCGGGAGGCGGTATGACAGGCAACGAATTCCCGGATCCGCCGCCGCCACTGCCACCGCAGGCGGTCACAAACATCAGGCACAACAACAGGCGCAAAATCGGGTAAGACCGCATCACGTGACGACCTCCAGCGCGAATACGTCCCGATTAGTGTAGTACTGCTATTCGGTATTCCGAAGGCACCACGGTCTCAAAATTGCGGGCCGATTTTCGTTTGCTACTATGCAGGCCCATGTACAAACGGAAACGCACCTGGCGTGGGGGTAGTGGCGAATGAAGTGGTTGAAGCGAATCAGTATTGGTCTGCTTGCGGCTGTTGTTATCCTGGTCGTCGGCCTGAACCTCTGGGGCATGGCAACGCTGGGCACTCTCACGCCTGATCCGGATGCGCTGCGGGATGACAACGCCAATCGCGTGGTACTGGTATCCGGAGCCACGGGCTCGGTGGGCGACGCAGTGCTAAAGGCGGCGATGCGCGATCCCGGCATCGAAACTATTCACGTGATCACCCGTCGCAGTTCTCCACGCATTGACGAGGGAGTGGCCAGCGGCAAGGTGCAAATGCACCTGCTGAAGGATTTTACCGACTACAGCTCACTGGCAGACGTCCTGCCCCAGGTGAATACGGTGCTGTGGGCGCTGGGTACATCGTCACTGCAGGTGGACGCCGATACCTATACCTGGATTCACGTCGACTTTCCCACTGCCTTCGTGAAGGCCTGGCTGGAAGCCCGCCAGGATGCACCCATGGCTTTCCACTATGTCACGGGTATGGGCACCGGCGAAGACGAAAGCGCCCGCTGGGCCCAGGAAAAGGGACGCGCCGAGCGATTGGTGGCAGAAATGGCTGAAGGCACCGGCCTGCGCACCTTCGGTCACCGCTCCGGCTATATACGGCCAACCGCGGAACGCGCCAGTTGGGGTGCCTACCTGCTGGAAGCGCTGTGCAAGCCCGGCGACCTGGTCATCGCCGGTACCGACCTTGGCGGCGCCATGCTGGAAATCAGCGCCCGCACCGAGGAACTGCCTAACGGCAGCATCATCGACAACGCAGATGCGCTGGCCTACGCATCCATCTACCGGGCCAACAATCCCCGCTAGCCGCTACTTGGCCTACACTTAAGCAAGGATCGGCAACATACAGCGCTCATGGCGAAGGGACAGTCATGAATTGGGACGCCATATCTGCGGTAGGTGAAGTGCTCGGCGCCGCTGGCGTCATTGGTTCCCTCGTCTACCTGTCCGTACAGATCCGACACAACAGTGCCGAGGTGCGTCACGCCTCTGCCGATCGCATGGTGGAGCTGTGGACTACCAATATCACCAAGTATGCTGACGACAGCAGCCTGGCCGACCTGGTAGCCAAGCTCAACATCGAGGGCTTCGACGCCCTCAGCCCCGGTGAGCAGATGCGTATCCACGGCTACTACGGACGTAGCCTGAGAGTGATGGAGGCCATCCACTGGCACAGCATCGAGGGCACAATCGATTCTGAGCTATGGGACGGCCTCGACGCCATGGGCCGAGACCTGATGAACGCTCCCGCTCTCCGCGAATACTGGGCCCTGCGCAAGCACTGGTTCAGTAAGCGTTACCAGGCATACGTCGATGAAATCGACAGCGGTCCGCGCCCGGACTACCTCGGCAAGCTAGCCAGGCTGGAGCAAGACACTGCGGACCAGCAGCAAGCTTGAGCGTCGATAGCAGCACTACTGGAAGTATTGTTCCGTCCAGTCTTCCGGTACCCAGGTTCTAGTTAGACCAGTAGATGTACTCGTCATCCGGCGCGTCCGGCTGGCTCAGGTCTTTGTCGATATTGACCGGCGCAGACAGCTGGCTTGGCCAGGCGGGTGGCGCCTGTTCTGCGTTGTGCTTCGCTAGCGCTGCCGTCAGTTCGGCCAGCTTGTCGGGGCGTTCGTCCGACAGGTCACGCTGTTCCGTCGGGTCGGCGTTCAGATCGAAAAGCCAGCGTCTTCCCGGCGGGTCGCTAACGTTCAGCTTCCAGCCATCTACCAGCGCCGACTGGGAGGCGCCACTGCGCCAGAACAGGGACCTGTGTGGAACGCCTTCCGCTTCGCCAGTCACAAATGGCAGCAGGTCCACACCGTCGATCTTGCGATCGTCGGGAAGCGCGGCGCCGCCTGCCGCGGCCGCCGTGGTGTACAGATCGAAATGGTGCACGGGGCTATCGATTACTGTTCCCGGCGCAATGCGCGCTGGCCATTTGGCGAGGAAAGGCACATGGATGCCCCCCTCGAACAGGGTGATCTTCCATCCGCGGAAAGGACTATTGACCTCGGGCAGGCCGAGGTAGCCTGCTCCTCCATTATCTGAGGTGAACAGCACCAGCGTATTGTCTTCCAGGCCGTTGTTCCTGAGCGCCTCGAGAACCCTGCCGACGCCGCGGTCGAGGCTCCGAATCATGGCCGCGTACACACGCTCCCGGTGATTATCGATATGCGACAGCGCATCGTAATCCTCGCGCAATGCCTGCAGCGGCGTATGCGGCGCCCAGTGTGCAAGGTACAGGAAGAACGGCCGGTCCCTGTTGGCCTCGATGACATCGACCGCATGTTCCGTAAAGTAGTCCGTCAGGTAGCGATCCGGTTCGAAGGCGTCATTGGTGTTGAAGCTGACGCCGAAGCGCATCGCCGCCCACAGGAAGCGGTCGATGGGGTCGAAATCCTGTTTGGAGTTGACCACGTCGGGGTGGTCCTCCGGCAGATAGAGGCCGCTGGCCATCAGCAGGCTTTCATCAAAGCCCTGGTCTGTCGGCGCCATCCCATTGCTGCGCCCCAGGTGCCACTTACCGATGTGCACCGTGTGATAGTCACGCTCTGCGAGGACTTCTGCCAGTGTGATTTCCGAGGGCGGCATGCCCATGTCGTCGTAGTCCAGGACCTCGGCGGCTTCATGGCGGATACCGTCCCGCAGCCGAGAAGAGTCACGTGGCATCAGTGACATCAATTGCATCATGCCCGGCGGTGTCGGCGTGAATTCAAAGCCGAACCGGGTGCCGTAGCGCCCCGACATAATGGCGGCGCGCGAGGGCGCGCAGGTCCCGTTGGCCGCATAACCATTAGTGAAGGTCACGCCCTGCTGAGCGATCGAATCGATATTGGGTGTGGGCACAGTGCCCTTGGCGACACCGCCGTTCAGCGTTATATCGTTCCAGCCCAGGTCGTCGGCAAGGATCAGCACGATATTAGGTGGCCGCGCACCCAACGAGCGAGCCTGGCCATCTACTCCGCTCGACCAGGTAATCTCCCTATGGGGTTCAATCTGCGAGCGCCGCTCCATGGCGGCACTGATGAGTGACAGGGCGATTGGCCCGCGGAAGGTCCAGGCTGAGTAACCCACGACGATCGCCGCGGCGATTGAGCTGATGATCCACCTGGAGCGGGTCTTCATTGTTATGTCCTCCCCGAAATTGTCGCCGCGCGTCGGGATCAACTGGGCTGCTCAGGCTACCATGAGTCCAGTGTTGTCCGCGTTGCAGTAGACCCACGTGCGTCGAGCATTGCCGCTATCTGGAATCAATGCAACGCATTATCATCCTGAACATGTGTCGACAGGCCATTACTTCGCCTTTCCATCGAAGCCGCAGACAGACAGGAGAGAAACCGGTGCCAGACAGACTCTTGATCACGCTCCAATGACCTCCCCGGTGACTACAAGAACACTTATGTGGACAACTGCGCTGGGTGTCTGGCTCGTGTTCACCTGGTGGTACACCAATACGGGTGGCCCACTCACGGAGGAGGAAACTGATCGCTTTATCAGCGGTTACCTGGAAGCCAACCGCGGCCGGGAAGTCTCCGCCGCAAACGTAGCAAGGCTGCGCGATTTTCTTATGTCGGATACCGGCAATCAGTTCGTAATGGTGAACATCCTGGACATGGCCGAGAACCCACCGGATGTGCCCGGCGCCCAGCCTGGCGAATCATCACAGTCGCTGCTGGGGCGCTATATGGAATTCATGTACCGGGCACTGCTCTCGCGGGCCTGTCATCCCGTCTATGTGGGTTTCGCGGTGGCGCCTGCGCTGGACCTCGTCGGCCTGCCCGGCGCCGAGTCCTGGACCCAGGGTGCTCTTATGCGCTATCGCAGCCGGCGCGATCTGGTGGAAATTGCCAGCAACCCCATTTTTGCCGAGCGACACAAATTCAAGCTGGCGGCGCTGGAAAAAACCGTGGCATTCCCGGTGGAAAACCAGCTCTACCTGTCAGACCTCAGGTTCCTGCTGGCGCTGCTGCTGTTTTCCATATGCTCGCTGATAGACTTGTGGGTCTGGCGCCGCTAGCGGTCCCGAACAAGAACTTGTTGGAGTCGGAAACATGCAACGCATTTCGAAGCTCGCGATTCTCTTACTCGCTTTCGTCCTAGTCATTTACTACCTGGCCTTGAATACTGAGGGCGGGCAAGACTTCCTGCTCAGCCGTGGCACCGCCGCCGCGAACCAGCCTCCCGCGCCGTTGAGTGACGGGCTGCACGTCTATGTCTGCGGTAGCGCTGCACCGCTGCCGGCTCCCGGTCGTGCCCAGGCCTGTATCGCCGTGCTGACGCCGGAGCACTACTTCATTGTGGATGTTGGTTCGGGCTCCGTTAACAACCTGGGCCTGGGACGCCTGCCGGCAGAGCGCCTGGACGGCGTATTACTGAGCCACTTCCACTCCGACCATATTGCTGACTTGCCGACCATCAACGTTATCGCGTGGGCGTCGGGGCACGAAGGGCCCTTGAAGGTCTATGGGCCGCCAGGCATAGGGCAGGTGGTCGATGGCTTCAATACCGCGCTAACCCACGATCGCCAGTACCGCACTGAGCATCACGGCGCAGATTTACTGCCGCCGGCCAGCGGCATCATGGAGCCGGTAGAGCATCCCCTGGAGGCCACGCTGGAATTCGGGGAGCTGACCATCACTTCTTTCGCTGCAGATCACTCTCCCGTTGAGCCCGCCGTCAGCTACCGCTTCGACTACAAGGGAAGGTCGGTGGTTATCACCGGTGACACGGTGGTCACCGATCAGTTGCGCTCGATGGTAGATGACGCCGACCTGCTGGTGACCGACGCCCTCTCCCTGCCTATTGTCGACGCCCTGCACACTGCCGTCTCAAGTGCAGGTAACGACCGATTCGCCAAGATTCTTGTCGATATTCAGGACTACCATGCGCACGTGGCGGATGTGGCGGAGCTCACGCGCTCTACCAATGTCGGCACAACCGCGCTCTACCACCTGGTGCCGGGCCCGAGAAACAGGCTGATGGAAAACATTTTCAAACGCGAGTTCACGGACAACATGGTACTCACCCACGACCGCATGTGGTTTGAGTTGCCCGCGGGCTCTGACGAGATCAACATCACGGACTAATATGAGAGCGTGAACGTTCAACAACAATTCCGCCGTTTGCCGTCTATCGACGCCCTGCTCGCCAATATGCCTGAGGAAGTGGCGCGCTGGGGTCATACCCAACTGGTCGAAGCCCTCAGGCAACAGCTTGACCAGCTGCGTGAGGCCATAGCCGCCGGCATTTCGGCTGACATCTCGTCGGAGAGCATCAGGCAGTCCGCCCTGGAGACACTGGCCGCACGTTCGCGCGCCACGTTGATTCCAGTGTTCAACCTGACCGGCACAGTCCTGCACACCAACCTGGGGCGCGCCAACCTGCCGCCGGAGGCTATTGAAGCTATAGGCACCGTCGCGGCCGGCGCCAGCAATCTTGAGTTTGACCTTGCAAGCGGCAAGCGCGGCGACCGGGAATCCCACGTCGAGTCGCTGATCTGCGAAATCACCGGCGCCGAGGCGGCGACAGCCGTGAACAATAATGCCGCCGCGGTGCTGCTGGTACTCAATACCCTGGCGCTGGGTCGCACCGTACCGGTATCGCGGGGCGAGCTGGTCGAGATCGGCGGCTCGTTCCGAATTCCCGAGGTGATGTCGCGCTCGGGGTGCTCACTGGTCGAGGTCGGCGCCACCAACCGCACCCACCTGGATGACTATCGGCACGCTATCGACAACACCACCGCCCTGTTGATGAAGGTGCATACCAGTAACTACGAGATCCAGGGCTTTACCGCCAGCGTCGCCGAGCCAGACCTGGCGGTACTGGCAAACGAGCACGACCTGCCCTTCGTGATCGACCTGGGCAGCGGCAACCTCGCAGACTTCAAGGCCCTTGGATTGCCCGATGAGCCCACGGTCGCCCAGGCGCTGGCCAACGGCGCTGACCTGGTGACCTTCAGCGGCGACAAGCTATTGGGTGGGCCGCAAGCGGGTATTGTCGCCGGCCGCGCCGACCTCATAGCAGCGATCAAGAGGAATCCTCTCAAGCGCGCCCTGCGCCTGGACAAGATGACGCTGGCCGCACTCGCAGAGGTTCTCACGTTGTACCGGGACCCCGAACAGCTGGTAAGGAAACTGCCCACGCTGCGACTGCTGACACGGCGGGCATCCGATATCCAGGCACAAGCCAAGTCCTTGCTGCCCGACATCGCCCGCGCCCTGGCACCCAAGTTCCAGGTCAGCGTGGAAGACTGTCTGAGCCAGATCGGCAGCGGGTCGCTACCCGTCGACACCCTGCCCAGCGCCGCAATCCGGATCGCGCCTGAATCTGGCGACGACAGTGACGTGCGCAAGCTGGCGCAAAGGCTTCGAGAGCTCCCGGTTCCCGTAATTGGCCGGATCCACAAGGGCGCACTGTGGCTCGACCTGCGCTGCCTGGAACCGGAACAGCAAACAGGGTTTGCAGACCAACTGGCCGACCTCACCCTGTGATCATCGCGACCGCTGGACACGTTGACCATGGCAAGACCTCCCTGGTTCGACAGCTCACCGGCGTAGAGACCGATACCCTCGCTGAAGAAAAGGCCCGTGGACTCTCGATCAACCTCGGGTACGCCTACCTGCCCTGCGCCGACGGCAGCCGGCTGGGCTTTATCGACGTACCCGGGCACCAGCGCTTCATCAACACCATGATCTCGGGCATCAGCGGTATCGATATGGGCCTGCTGGTGATCGCTGCGGATGACGGCCCAATGCCCCAAACCCTTGAGCATCTCGACGTGTTGGACATACTCGGCGTCGAGCAGCTCTCTGTGGTGATCAGCAAGATCGACCGCGTCAGCGAGTCGAGGCTCCAGGAGGTCGAGCAACACATCCACGGTCTACTCAATGGAAGACGCTGGCATGACGCCGCACTCTTCCCTGTCTCCAGTGAAACCGGCAGCGGTATACCGGCACTGGAGACCTACCTGCAGCAGCAGGCGCAGCGCATCCGTGCGCGCCAGGCCGAGGGTGGATTTCGACTGTCTATTGACCGGGCCTTCTCAGCCAAGGGTGCCGGCCTGGTCGTCACCGGTACCGCCAATGCAGGCAAGGTGCTCACCGGAGACCGCTTGCTACTGCTTCCCGGCAACAGGGAAGTCCGCGTCCGCGATCTGAGGGCCCACAATGAACCGGCGACGGCCGCAGTAGCCGGCCAGCGAGTCGCCCTTAACCTTGCTGGCAGCGTTTCGGCTTCAGATATCGAGAGAGGTGACTGGCTGGTCGATGCGGACCATGCACTATCCTCCGAACGGCTTGATGTATCGTTCACGCTGCTGAAGGGCGCACCCTTCCCCCTCAAGCACCTGGCACCGGTAAAACTCCACATTGGCGCCAAGCGTGTTGCCGGGAAGCTGGCGCTGGTGGAGGGATCGTCAGGACGCCTGCACGCAGGAGAAAGCTGCATCGCCCAGTTGCTGCTGGATGAGCCGGTCAATGCGATGCTGGGCGATCGCTTCCTGCTGCGGGATACCGCGGAGAATGTCATCCTGGGTGGCGGAGCGGTGCTGGACCCGCAGGGTCCGAAGTTCGGCAAGTCGCGCCCGGGGCGAATCACCTGGCTGCAGGCGATGCAGGCAGACACGCCGGAAGACGCGCTGGCCCAGCTTATTGCAAAGGGTCAGTTGGTCGAGCTGAATCGATTCTGGGCCATCCGCAATCGCCGCCTGGATCAGGTCGAAACACTGCTGCCAGCTGATGCAAAGCGTTTCGAATACGATGGTCGACACTGGGCCATCGGGCAAAAGCAGTGGTCCGAGGCCAGCCAGCATCTCAATTCACTGGTGGATGACTGGCATGAGACTCACCCGCACAAGCCTGGAATCAAGATGACCGAGCTCAAGGCTGCCGTGAGCCGCGACTACCAAACACCGCTGGTCATGGCCGCGCTGGTTTCCAGGCTAAAATCAGGCGACCTGCTGCTGCACGATGGACACATCAGTCGCACAGGCTTCCGGAGAACCGAGTCCAAAGAAGTCCAGTCACACTGGAAGTCCATGCGCCAGCACCTGGAACAGTGCCAGCTCAGGGTTCCCTTGTTCTCAGAGCTGGCCGCCGCCATCCAGGTGCCCGAGCCAACACTCAGGCAGGTCGTCAAGGAGGCGACCCGCAGTGGTAACCTGCACCGCCTCAACGACAAACGCTACGCCCTGCCCGAGCACCTGCTGCATTTTTCCAGGCGCGTGGTCGAGGCAGACCGCGAGGGTGAAGAGCTGTCAGTGATCAATCTCAAGGCGCGCTTCCAGAGCGGACGCAACCTCACCATCGAGCTGCTGGAGTATTTTGATAGCATTCACTTCACCCGCCGAGAAGGTAATACGCGTATTGTCATCAACCCTGCGGCTGCCCTGGAGCGCTTCGGGGCACAGGGAACCTCTACATAACCACGGAAGAGCGACATCCCCGGTGGGGTGCCTGGTCTTCAAAACCAGTGAGGCGCTGACGAAGTGCCTGGTGGGTTCGACTCCTACCTCTTCCGCCACCTTTCCAGAACCAGGAATCAGCTATAGCGGTTACGCGGCAAAGGCCTTCGCACAGGCCGGGCGCGCCAGCAGGCGATCGGCATAGGCGCTCAGGTTCGGGAAAGCCTCATCGGTAATGATGCCCAGGCGCTTGGACATGATGCAGGCGTGGCCCAGCATGGTATCGGCCGCGGAAAAGTCGCCGATCAGGTATTCCCGTCCTTCCATGGCCTGCTCGACCGGGCCCCAGGCCTTGGCAAGCAGGCGTTGGGCCTGTTCGCGTACCGTTGCGTCCTGGCGCTCCGGTGGCAGCAGCAGCGTATGCACCACGATGGTATTCACCGGTGGCATCACCATGCCTTCGCAATAATGGAACCACTGCAGGTATTCCGGGAAACGGGGATCTTCCGGCGCGGGCTTGAGGCCGCCATTCTTGTGGCGCTCCAGGATGTACTCGGCGATCGCGCCCGACTCGAAAATGCTGACGTCGCCGTCTTCGAGTACCGGAACGCGCCCCAGCGGATGCCGGGCCCGATGCTCGTCAGACTTCAGGTCCCTGGGATTGAAATCCATCCGGTTGAGTTCGTACTCAAGGCCCAGTTCCTCCAGCAGCCACAGCGTGCGGCTGGCGCGTGAGTTGGGTGCGAAATGCAGCTTCAGCATAAGTGTTTTCCTTGCTTAATTTGTGACTGTTGAACTTTCAAGATTGCCGGCTGACGACCCCGCTCGCCTGCGTATTTCCGCCGCCACCAGCCACAATCGATCCTGTCCCCAGACCGCGAGGTCCGGTTCACCGGCGGGTCCGGACAGCCGGTAGGACGGCACGCCCCACAGGCCCATGCCCTCCACCATTTCATCCTGGAATTTCTCGACCGGTTCTTTCCAGTCATCGCTGCCCATCCGCTTGCAGGCCTCGCTCCAGTCAAGACCGACTTCTTCCACGGCTCTCTTCATGTTCGCGTTCTTGTGAAGCCCCCTGCCCTCCGCCCAGGCATGCCGCAAGAGCGTACTCAGAAGTTCACGATCCTTGCCCAGGGAAGCGGCCCAGGGTAGCAGTGAATAGGCTTGCCTGGTGGGCGTGCCGATCGGCGAGACATGATGCCCAAACGGGACCCCGAAGAAATCCGCCTCGCGCTTGGTATCAAACAGGATATAACGCGCCTTGTCCGGGGTGGCGGGAACGCCCCGCATGATCATTGGCAGGACGGGTTTGTGATGGAGATTGATCTTGCAGGCGTCGGCAAGCGCAATAGTCCTGTCGTAGATGATCGAGGTGTACGGACTGTTGAGAGACGGGAAAAAGTGCAGATCAAGTCCGCTGGCATCGACACCTGCCAGGTCGATGGATGGCCGCGGCGCGATGTACGGATCCTCGGGCGCTCTGCAGGCGCCCAGGTCCCGCAACCGCTGCTCCAGGTGGAACAGTCTGTCGACACCCCAGTACCACTCGCCGCCATAGTAGAACATGGCACCTGAGTAATGCCCCAGCTCTGCCAGCCGGGCCGAGCCCCTGTCGAGCGCCTGCTTGGCCTCAGCCTCCGATGACCGGGCACGTGTGACAGTCTCACCGCGCCACAGGCCCGTGCTGATGCTGTCGATCTCGGCAACGAAGCGTTTGGCGTCCAGACCAGCCAGTGCCCGTGTGGCAGCCTGTTGAAGTTCAGGATCGGGAACCACGTCAGTATTGGCAGGGAAGCTCATGCCAAGGTGCGGTGCCACCAGCCCGGCATCACGGCGCGCCCAGACGGCCAGCTTCTCCAGCTCCGGTTGGTTCTTGCCGCCCGACGCGCGAATCAGGTGCGGGATGATCGTTACATCGTAGCGCTCCGCAAAGCGGGCGAGGACCTGCGCTGTCAGGTGGGAGTAGGGATCATCGGGCTGGTGAAAGTACTCAACCTCATGGCGCCGGTTTTCAGCCAGCCGCTTCTTCTCGAAGTTGGCACGCTTCTTCTCAATCTGCTCGGTGTTGGCGATGCGACCCAGATACCTGGCCATAAGAAACCGCACAATGCGCGGCGGATCGACCATGCTCGGCGGGTTGGGATTATTGTCAGGCTCGAGCATGCGATGACCCTCCTGGAAACACGCCGCACACTACTAGTCAGGCCCTCGTCACTCAAGCCCTGCAGGTGCCGCAAACCGGCCACCGGGCCTCGCGCCGGCCGGTATATAGACATTGTCAATATTTATAGTACCCTAGGTCGATCTGGTGATATGTCAATGGCGGCAGGGCCGCTGAACACTTTTGAGAGGGATGAATACAGGCATGACCGCTCAAGCAGAACCACGCCTATTTGACCTGGGCCGCAGCGAAGACCAGCGGATGAACCAGGACACCATGGAGCGCTTCGCCGCCAACGAAATACGCGCGGTGGCCAAGGAGGCCGACGAGGCCGGCGCCACTCCCGAAGGCTTCTACGACAAGACCGCAGAGCTGGGCCTGTCACTGCTTCCCATTCCCGAGGCGCTAGGCGGCGCCGGCATGGCGCGCTCCCCGGTTTCCAATGCATTGAACGCCGAGGATCTTGCCTGGGGTGACCTGGGCCTGACCCTGGGCGCCATCTCACCACAGGCTTTCGTGAATACCCTGCTGGACCAGGGATCGGATGCCCAGCGGGAGAAGTACCTGCCGCGTTTTTGCGAGGGCACCTTCTACGCGGCCACCACCGCGCTAATGGAGCCCCGCGCCACCTTCGACCCGACCGTGCCCCAGTGTACGGCGACTTCCGTTGATAGCGGCTACACCCTTAATGGCAGCAAATGCATGGTGCCGCTGGGCGAAAGCGCCGAGCTGGTGCTGGTAATTGCGCAACTGGACAACCAGGGGCCTGCCGCCTTCATCGTGGAGGGCACGCCCAAGGGAATGACCCGCACGCGCGAGGAGCATATGGGCTTGCGCACGCTGGAACTCGCTGGGCTCACTTTCGAGAATGTCGAGCTGCCCGGCGATGCCCTGCTCGGTGACGGCAGCTTCGAGCTGCAGCGCTTCGTGGACCTGTCGCGCATCGGCCTGTGCGCGCTTGCGGTGGGTTGCTGCCAGGGCGTGCTGGATTACGTGATGGATTACGTGAACGAGCGGGTTGCCTTTGGCGAACCCATCAGCAACCGCCAGGCGGTGGCGTTCATGGTGGCGGACATGGCAATTGAACTGGAAGCCATGCGCCTGATGACCTGGCGCGCTGCATCCCGCGCTGAGCAAGGCCTGGATTTCCAGGAGCAGGCCTACCTGGCCAAGGTCGCCTGCGCGGAACATGCCATGAAAATCGGCACCGACGGTGTGCAATTGCTGGGTGGCCACGGCTTCTGCCGCGAGCATCCCGTGGAAATCTGGTACCGCAACCTGCGGGCAATTGCGATTTTGGACGGCGTGGCGAGCGTATAGGGGAACCCCTTGAGTCAATTGTTCAGGGGCATTCTTTAGAGGAACAAAAAAAGATGATCCAGCTGGAAATTTCCGACAAGCACCAGGAAACCTACAACAACGCCCGCATGCTGGCAGAGCACATGATGCGCCCCTACTCGCGCAAGTACGACAAGGCGGAGCACACCTATCCCAAGGAAATGGAAGAGGTGGGCAAAATGCTGGCCGGCGCCCGCAGCGGCAGCGGTGGCAGCAAGCCTGACAGTGACCCTGCTGCCGTGAAGAACGGCGGGAACATGGGTGCGGTGGTCGGCATGCAGGCGCTGGCCTGGGGTGACCTCGGCCTGTTCCTGGCCATCCCTGGTAGCGGCCTGGGCAATGCCGCAATCAGTGCGGTGGGTACACCGGAACAGCGCGAAAAATACGCGAACTCCTATGCCGCTATGTGTATCACCGAGCCCGGCACCGGTTCGGATTCCGCCAATATCAGCACCACCGCCGTGCGCGATGGCGACGAGTGGGTGATCAACGGCGAGAAGATCTACGTCACCGACGGTGAGCGCTCCGACACCCTGGTGGTGTGGGCCACTCTCGACAAATCCCTGGGCAAGGCCGCCATCAAGTCCTTCATCGTGGAAAAGGGCACGCCCGGCTGTGAGGTCACCCGCCTTGAGCACAAGATGGGCATCCGTGCGTCTGACACCGCGGCGATCAGCTTCAATGACTGCCGCATCCCGCTGGAGAACATCCTCGGCAGCGCTGAGATCGCCACCGACGATGCCGGACGCAAGAAGGCCTTTGGCGGTGTGATGCAAACCTTCGACAACACCCGCCCGCCGGTGGCCGCTATGGCGGTGGGTATCGCCCGCGCTGCATTGGACATGACCCGGGAACTTCTCGTGGAGGAAGGCATCGAGCTGGACTTTGGCCGCAAGCCCAGCAATGTTTCTGCCATAGAAGCCGAGCTCTACAAGATGGAATCAGAGTTCGAGGGTGCCCGACTGCTGGCCCTGAAAGCCGCCTGGATGGCGGACAATGGCCAGCCCAATTCCAAGGAAGCCTCCATGTGCAAGGCCAAGGCCGGCCGCATGGGCAACTATGTCACGCTGCGCTGCGTGGAGCTGTGCCAGAGCCTTGGCTACAGCGAGCAACGCCTGCTGGAGAAATTCGCCCGGGATTCCAAGATCGTCGATATCTTCGAGGGCACCCAGCAAATCCAGCAACTGATCGTGGCACGCCAGGTGCTCGGGAAGTCATCCAGCGAGCTGAAGTAACCGTTAGCTCGCCACCGCCGCCATCAGCCTATGCGGCGGGATCCAGCTGCTGCCAGAGCATGTCTGCTGCCCCTGCACAGAGCTTCTGGACGGAGGCAGATTTGGTATAAACGCCATCGAGCAACAGGCGGCTGATGCCGTGCAGGGTGCCCCAGTAGAGTTGGGCAAACTGAACAACGTCCACATCCTGGCGGATCTGCTTCTGTTGTTGTCGTTGCTTGAGCCGTTCGACAAAGTCACGAAGCGTGCTCCTGGCAGTATCAGAAAGGGACTGGGTGTGTTCCTCAGACTGCCATGAGCTGCGGCCATACATCAGGTCGTAGTACTCAGGATTGTCGCGAGCGAAAGATATATAGGCCGATACATAGGCGCGCATCATTGATCGTCCGTCGCGATAGTTATTGCTCTTTTCCACCTTGTCCATCTCGTGGCTGAAGCGCCTGAAGCCTTCCTCCGCGACGGCACAGAGCAGGCCTTCCTTCTTTTTGTAGTGGTTGTACGGAGCGGTTCGGGAAACGCCGAGATTGGTGGCCAGGCGGCGCAGAGAAAGAGCCTCTTCGCCCTCTTCGCGGAGGATACGCGCGGTCTCATCCAGCAGTGCCTGCTTCAGGTCACCATGGTGGTACGTTCTGTTGAGTTTCTTGTCGGCCTCGTGCACAGCTCAGTCTCCCAACACCGTTCCGAGCCCAGGGACTGCACCAGGCAACTCGCACTGACTCGGGTATCTTCTGTGGCCAGTCTAACTTTTATGTAGACGTCGTCAATATTTGGGCAGCGGGATGACACTCGAGGTGACTATCCGAGGGCGCCACGGGAAAATATCGATTGACGACCTATGTGGGAATCGACGGTATTCAGGGTTGCGGTGCGTCGAAGACCTGCTGCATGGCGGCCAGCACCACAGACGGATCGGAGCGACGCTGGTAATCCTCTGAAACATCCATCCACAGTACCTTGCCATCTGCATCGATCAGCAACGTGGTTGGTACCGGTAAGGCCTCGGTGTCATCCCCCGGCGGCGCCGAGTGGTAGGCGGTATTGCGCAAGCCGAACTTGTCGGTGACGGCCAGCTGTCGGTCCGACAACATGCGCGCCTGCAAGCCGTGGAGGTGGCGTTCTTCTGCGATTTCCTCAGGCAGGTCGGTACTCACAGTCACGACCTGCACCCCACGCCGATCGAACTCAGCGCGCAATTCTTCCAGCCGGCGCAACTCGCCGACACAGTAGGGTCACCAGTGTGCCCGGAAGAACTTGATGAGAGCGAGATGGCCATGAAGGCTGTCAGAGTCAAAGGTCTCGCCATTGCCATCGACAGCGGTGAAATGCGGGATAGTGTCGCCAACCTTGATCGCCCCACCCTCTTCCAGAACCTGCGGACTGATGTAAATGGTGAGCGGCAAAAACAGGCCGATGAGTATGCCTACAACAGGCGGCAAACCACCCAGCAAGCTGGTCCCCTTGATGTACGCGGCGAAACCCAGAGCGGAAGCGGCGAGAAACGCGACGACAAAGGGCGTACGGTCATCGGGAAGACTGACCTGGTGAACCAGGTAGAACCACAACACGGCGGTGCCCAGTGCAAGGACGAGCGAAGCAATGCCAAGTTTGGTTCCTGTCTTCATCCTCTGGATTGAATCACAGAAGGTCCGACGTCTTCCAGCGCCAGCAACGGTAGTCGGCGATGCCCGCCCCTGTGATGGCGGCTATCACCGGGAGTACACTTACTCCTATGGACAAGCACATTACCCGCCGCGACTTTCTTGACGGCATCGCAATCGGAGCCGGTCTCGGGCTACTTTCCCCGTCCGCGCTACTGGCTCAGGCAACCGGCACTGCTACCGTCCCGGAAACGTCTGCTGCCTATTACCCGCCAACGATGACCGGCTTGCGCGGCAGCCACGAAGGATCGTTTGAAGTCGCCCACGCGCTGGCCTGGCGGGGGGAAAAGCCTTCGAGCTATCGGCCACTTGACCAGCACTATGACCTGGTGGTGGTCGGCGCGGGCATGAGCGGCCTGGCGGCGGCGCTGTTTTATCGCCAGAAGATGGGTGACGGGGCAAGCATCCTGTTGCTGGACAACCACGACGACTTTGGCGGGCACGCCAAGCGCAATGAGTTCCACCACGGCGGACGCATGGTGCTGAGCCTGGGCGGCGCCCAGAACCTCGAAGACCCGGCAAGCTACAGCGACGAGGCCAAAGGCCTGCTGGCAGCAATTGGTGTGGACGACAATTTCCTCGACGAAATGGCGGCCAACACACCTGACGACTTCGTACTCGGCGGCAACCTCGGCGCCACCAGCGCGATCTCGCTGCCCGTCGCAGGCAAGCATGTCACCGTGACCGGTCCGTGGATGCGTTACCTGATGGGAGAAGAAGGCTATGAAGCCGCGGTGAAGCAGCTTCCCATACCGCCCACACAACAGGACAAACTCATCTCCCTGATTGGAGGCGACCGCGATTACCTCGACGACCTGTCTCTCTCCGAGACATACAGCTATATCAACTCTGTCAGCTACAACCAGTTCGTGACAGAGCGAGTGGGGCTGTCAGCGGATACTATCGCCATACTCGACGCGCGTATGCTGATCTACTACGGGTTTACCGGCTGGAACCTGAGCGTCATGGAGGCACTTGCCAGTGGTTCCCCCGGCTTTCGTGCAATCGGCTGGGTGGGCAAGATGGTCGGCTCGGCGGGCCTGGCAATGTTCGATTCCCTGGTCGATCTGCGTATGTTCCCTGACGGCAACGCCTCGATTGCCAGACTGCTGGTACACAAACTGATCCCTACGGTGGCCAGCGACATGCAGGGCGCCGCGGATGTTGCCACGGCGCGGTTTCGATATGAGGCATTGGACCGGGAAGGCCAGGACACCCGACTCAGGCTCAACAGCACCGTGGTCGGGGTGCGGGAGAATGACGCCCAGCAAGTCGAAATCGACTATGTCACCCACGGCGAAGCACTGCGCGTCACGGCCGATCACTGCATACTCGCCTGCTACAACGGGCTTATCCCCCACCTGTGCCCGCAGTTACCGGAGCCACAGAAAGAAGCCTTGCGCTATGGAGTGAAAGTACCCTTCGTCTACGCCAACGTGCTGTTACGTGACGGCCAGGCCTTTTCAAAACTCGGGGCAACGCTGGTGCAATGCCCGTCTGATCATTTCCTGTGGGTAAGCTCGGCGCCCACCATGACTGTCTCTGGGTACAAACCACCTCGCAGTCCCGCGGACCCGATGGCCGTATTCATGCTGGCCGCACCCACCCCTGCACCTGCAGGGGACGAAACCCTCCGCGACCTCTTGCGCGCCGGCCGCTATAAAGTTTACGCCACGCCGTTTTCCACCTACGAAAGCCAGATTCGTGAGCAACTTCAGGCGCTACTGGGTGAACATGGTTTCAACCACGAAAATGATATAGAAGCGATCACGGTCAATCGAATACCCCACGGCTATGCCTATGAGTACATGTCCCTCGAGGATCCGGAGTGGCCCGAAGGGCAGGCACCCAACGAAATAGGTCGGGCACAGTTCGGCCGTATTTCAATCGCCAACTCGGATGCCGAGGCGCGCGCCTACATGGACGCCGCCTTCGATGCCGCCTGGCGCGCCGTCAACGAACAGACATCCTGATCGCACCACCAGGTACAGGGACCAGTACATGGACACCAGTTGGATATCACTGATACCCGCCGCCGTCGCCGTCACCACCGCCATCATCAGCCGACGGCCGGTGGAGTCACTGCTGGCAGGCGTATTCGCAGGCCTGCTGATTATTGGCCCCACCTCTTCGCCGGCCAATTTCTCGGCCATCCTCCTCGAGGTGATGATGGACGAAACCATCGCCTGGGTAATCATCGTCTGCGGACTGATGGGCAGCTTGATCGCTCTGTTGATGCGGGTCGGTGCGGCGAATGCCTTCAGTCGCGCTCTCGCCGCCAGGGCCAAGGACAGTCGCGCCGCACTGCTTCACACCTGGTTCCTGGGCCTGCTGATTTTCATTGATGACTACCTCAATGCCCTCGCCGTTGGCGCTGCCATGCGCAAGGTGACCGACAGGTTTGGTGTTTCCCGCGAGAAGCTCGCCTACGTGGTGGATTCCACGGCGGCACCGATCTGCGTGCTGGTGCCGGTGTCGACCTGGGCCGTGTTCTTTGCCGGTGTGCTGGAGGCCTCCGGCGCCGCCGCGCCGGGTCAAGGCATGGCGCTGTATGTCAGCGGCATTCCCTACATGCTCTACCCCTGGATCGCCGCCCTGCTGGTACCCCTGGTGGCGATGGGCAGAATACCTGACATCGGCGCGATGAAGGCAGCCGAACTCGCGGCGCACCAGGACAAGCCGGTGGCAGCCCAGGAATTCAACGTGGAGGAAGCTGGCGATACGTCGCGGGTGCAGATCTATCACTTCCTGGTGCCGATCATTGCCCTGCTGGGCTTCAGTATCTGGTACGACCTCGACGTGCAGCTTGGTGTCATCATGGCAATCGTGGTGACGATCCTGCTGTATGGCACCCAGCAACTGCTGGCCTGGACCGAGATGTTTGACGCGGTGATCGAGGGCATCAAGATTATGGTGCCGGCACTGACCATTGTTGTGGTGGCATTCATGTTCAAGGAAGTGAACGACCAACTGGGGCTCGCATCCTATGTCATCGAGAACGTCACACCGTATATGACCCCCACCACGCTACCGCTGGTGGTGTTCACCACCATGGCGCTGATTTCGTTCGCGACCGGGTCCAGCTGGGGCGTATTCGCGATCGCCATTCCCATTGTGATGCCGCTGGCTGAAAGCGTCGGTGTCAGCGCCCCCCTGGCTGTGGGCGCACTGATTTCTGCCAGCGCGTTTGGCAGCCACGCCTGCTTCTACTCGGACGCCACCGTGCTTGCCGCCCAGGGCAGCGGCTGCGGTGTGATGGAACATGCGCTCACCCAGATTCCCTATGCCCTGATTGCAGCAGTAATGGCAGGGGTGGGGCTGACCTTGCTGGCCGCCGTCTGAGGAATTGGGTCGCGTCGCGGGTCAGCCCGGCTCCGCCGTCGCCGCCTGTAGCCTCCTCGAAAAGTAGCGCAGGGCCACCAGGTAGCTCGCTACGCCGGCGGGTAGCGCGATGAGTAATCCCCCGGCCAGCAGCACAAACACCATATCCCAGCCAATAGTGGCGACCAGCGACAGGCTGTCGGTAAAGCCGGTCTGTTTGATGCTGTCCAACATGCCGCTCACCCTCTCCCAGGTGACCGCATCCTCCACCAGCAGGTTGCCGCAGGTCAGCGCCGCCGAGTACCAGACGACAAGCACAAAGGGATTGGCAATCACCGTCCCCACGACGATCGCCGCAACCACGTTTGCCCTGGCCGGAATGGAAACGAGGAATATCAGTACCGACCGAAGCGGCAATACCGGCATGATCCCCAGGAACACGCCAATGCCACAGCCCAGCGCCAGTGAGTGGGGGGAGCCACTCAGCTTGCGCAGCCGGAGAACTTGATATCTCAGGCGCCGGTAGAGGGACATAAACCTGTTTGAGTCATTCGCAAACGACTAAGGTGGGCAAACAACTCACTCCAGTGTTCTGAGTTGCTCATCTATCTTGGCAATTTCTTCGAGAGTGACCCTTTCGATTTCCTGCAGGGTTTCACGGTTTTCAAGCTGTATGGCGCGCTCTTCGGAATCGGCATCAAGGCCGCGCCGATAATCCGCCCTGATTGCGTCAACACGATCCATCAGCTCTTTGCGTTTCTTGACAAGTTCTTCTTTCATTGGCGTCTCCCTGTGTGCTCCGCAATGGTACGAAAACTGCCTATGGTTTGTCTTTGATCTGTAAGCGCGAGCCTGATGTAAACTGACCGGCTCAGATTAATAAGAACGAGATTGCACCATGGCTATCGATTTCACTTTCGGTCCCGAGGTAGAGCAGGCGCGCAAGAGTATCGCCGACTTCATGCGCGACACAGTGAAGCCACGCTACCGGGAACTGAAAGAAAACCAGGAGGCCGGCCGCGAAGACTGGCGCGCGGCCATCAAGGCCCTGCGCCTGGAAGCGAAGGAAAAAGGCTTCTGGCTGCCGCACATGCCCGCGGAAGCCGGCGGCATGGGCCTGGGTGTCACCGCGCTGGCGGCCGTCGCCGCCGAGGCGGCGAAGGTACCCTACGGACCCTACATCATGAACGCCCACGCCCCGGACGAGGGCAACATGCACACGCTGCACCACTTCGCCACCGAGTACCAACGCGAGAAGTACCTGCAGCCCCTGCTCGACGGCGAGGTGCGCTCCTGCTTCTCAATGACCGAACCGGAAGTCGCCGGTTCCGACCCGACCCTGATCCAGACCAGCGCGGTGGAAGACGGTGACGAGTGGGTGATCAACGGCCACAAGTGGTTTACCTCCGGCGCCCGCGGCGCCGATTTCGCCATTGTCATCGCCCGCACCGACCCGGACGCGGAGATCCCCCAGGCGCGCAATTCCGCCTTTATCGTCGACTGCGACTCACCGGGCTTCGACATCGTGCGCGACGTGGAGACCATGGCCGGCAGCCACAACCACTGCGAGATCCGCTATAACGATGTACGCGTGCCCAGAGCCAACCTGCTCGGCGAGCGTGGTGGTGGCCACAAACTTGGCCAGGTACGGCTGGGTCCGGCGCGCCTCGCCCACTGCATGCGCTGGCTGGGTGAGATCGAGATGGCGCTGGAGATGCTGATCGAGCGCGCGCAAAATCGCTTCGCCCACGGCTCGCTGCTCAGTGAGAAGCAGAGCATCCAATGGATGATGTCGGACAGTGCCATGGAACTGTACGCCGCCAAGCTGATGGTGCTGCACGCCGCCTACAAGATTGAGAACGGCATGGAATTCAAGCAGGAGGTATCCATGGCCAAGCACCACGTCGCCAATACCCTGTGGCGGGTGTGCGACCGGGCGGTGCAGGTGCACGGCGCGCTGGGTTACTCCACCGACTCTCCACTGTCGGGCATGCTGCAGCAGGCGCGCTGGGCGCGGTTCGCCGACGGCGCCGACGAGGTGCACCAGATGCGCATCGCGGAAATTCTCATGCGCACCTACAACGAAACGGGGTCCATCAACGGCGCCGTGGGCGGCCTGCCCCTGTAAACCGTGAAAGCGCGCTGTACCTACCGCTCCGCCGAGAATCCGCTATTATCTCCATACGCTTGCAGACAATGCAGGGTCCTGGCAAGGAGCGATCATGATTGAGTATCACAACCCGGACGCGGCGGTGGGAATCGAGGAGACACCCTACGACCTGTCCGTGGCGATTCGCGGGGAAGAAGCCACCTCGATTGGTCTGCTGGCGAACGGGTTTCCGGATTCCGTGGAATTCCTCGATGCGCTGGGTGAGTCTCTCAAGGCGCTCCGGCCCGGCATCGTGATACGCGCCTACAACAAGGGCAATGCCTCAATACCCGCCGGTCAGACACTGCTGGGCGAGATCGGCGGCGAATGTGTGGGAGTGGTTGCCGCCTACGGCCACTGAGGCTCCTGCACTACCGGCACCGTGCGTGACGGCATCAACCTCGCCCAACTGGGCATCCCTGCGGTGGCGCTGGTCACCGAGGAGTTCTGGCCCCAGGGCGACTTCGTCGCCCAGTCCCTGGGCATGCCGGGTGTACCCCGCGTCAAACTACCTCACCCTGTCGCCGGCACCGGCGCGGTCAACATGCGCGAGGTGGCAGATGCCATAGCGCCCCTGGTAATCCGTGCGCTCGAGGCAACGGATGACTGATTTACTCTCTGCAGCTGACGAGGCGGAAGCGCTGGAAGATCTGCACAGCCGCGGGTGTACAGATGGCCTGCCGGTTGTGATTCCCACCCGCGAGCGCGTCGCTCGCATGGTATTGGCCTCCGGCCAGGATGGCGACATGGTCCTCGGCACCATGGGCCCCGGCCACGGTATTGCGACGATTGAAAACGTCGCCGTCGCCGCCGTAATGGCGGGTTGCCTGCCAGACTACATGCCGGTGGTAGTAGCGGCAGTGAAGGCGGTGATCGATCCGATGTTTGACCTGACAGAGATGCAGGCGACCACTCACTGCACGGCGCCATTGGTGATCGTAAACGGGCCTGCACGCCATACCTGCGGCCCCATCGCCTCCGGCACCGGTGCCCTCGGGCCCGGCCATCGCGCCAATGCCTCCATCGGGCGCGCACTGCGGCTGACGATGATCAATATCGGCAAGGCCCGCCCGGGCAGCTCCGACATGGCGCTGCTGGGCCACCCTGGCAAGTTCACCTACTGCCTGGCCGAAGACGAGGAGAATAGTCCATTCCCGCCACTGCACGTCGACCTGGGTTTCGAAGCGGATGACAGCGTGGTCACCGTGTTGGGTGCGGAGGCACCGCATTCAGTACTGTTCGCCGGTGACGGCGATGACCCCGACGCCTACAAGGTGTTGCTCGACCTTCTGGCCATGGGACTGGCCAATGCGCCCAGCAATAACGCCATCCTGACAGGTGGCGCCGCCACCGTGGTATTGAACCCGGAACACAGCGGGGTATTCCAGAAGGCGGGCTTGAGCAGACAGGACATCGCCCGTGAACTGTATGAGCGCTGTTTCCTGGAACCGGAAATGGTCAAGCACCTGATGTCGGCCTTCGCTGGTGACAACCCCTCCCGTCGCATGGCCTTCACAGGCCCCGAACAGATCCTGATTCTGCAGGCGGGAGGCAGCGGGCTCTACTCCATGGTTATGCCATCATGGTGCGCCGGCACCCACACTAATGCCGCTGTCAGCGTAAAGGTCGAGGCTGACATGTTCTGCGAAATTCCCGGCCTGGCGGCATCAGCAGGCCAGACTTCCTGAGCTGCATAGACGCTCGACCATAACACCCCCAGGGTGAATAGCTACACAGGAAGCTATTTATTTTTAACGAGTTAGCTACTGGTTACTGTGCCTTGTTTAGCTCTCGTCGCCCTGAACTTGCCTCGATCCGTCACACTCGGGTACGCACCAAGCTCTTGGAAAGAGCTCGCCCCCCGAGCGACGACGTAAGTTCTTCACAAAGGCAAAGGCTCTCATCCAAATCACACACGGATTCCCCTCCGCACAGTACCTGGTGACCTGTAGCTCGCACCGCACACGCGGACTTTGGCACCTTCGGCACCGCAACACTATATCTATCATTCAATAGATATTGACTTCTTTTGCTGACTCAGTATATTACTATCATTTGATAGTTAATAACCGATAAGAGGTGACAGCTCATGAATTCAATTACCACATCGCCGGCCGACACGCCGCTTTGGCATGCGGTGGGTATCGCCAGTGATATCCCCGACCCCGGTAACTACCTGGCAGCTGACATCGCGTCGGAGCCGCTGGTGGTGGTGCGCAATGGCGACGGCGAACTGCGCGCCTTATCCCGGGTGTGCCGGCACCGAGGATTCGACATGTTGGAGGGCGTTGGCCCTCAGGGCGGCGACCTTATCGGCAGGACGGGGAGCGTCAAGCGCATCAGCTGCCCCTATCACGCCTGGACCTACGATCTGGACGGCCAGCTGATCGGTGCGCCGGTTGCCGACGGCATACCGGATTTCGACAAGGGCTGCGTCTCACTGCCGAGCTTCGAGGTTGCCGAGGTGGATGGCCTCGTATTTGTCTGCCTTGATGCCCCCGCCCCCGACCTGGCAGCCCAACTATCGGAGCAAGGCACCAATACAAGTGCGCTTGCACAACATCTCAGCCACGATGCAATCCGGGAGGAGAAGCAATGACCGCCACACACCCAATTATCGGCCGTGAGGAGTTCGACAGGGTGGTCGCCGACCCGGCCCGCACCCTGCCTGGTCACGCCTACCACAGCTCAGCATTTTTCGATGCCGAGGTGGAACACCTGTTCAAGGCACAGTGGTTTCCCGTTGCCCACGAGCAAATGGTGCCCACCGCGGGCGATTTCTACACCCTTGATCTGTGGGGACTAAAACTGGTCATCGTGCGCGGCGACGACGGAGACATCCGCGCCCTGGACCGCCGCTGCCTGCAGACGGGGCGCGACCTGTTCTTCAACCCCTTCACCCAGGGCCACTGCGATACCGTACTCGGAAATGTGCTCGGGCACCGCTCCTGGAAATACGACCTACAGGGACGCGTTATCGACCCGGATCTGGCGACGGAGGAACACGCCCTGCCCCGCTATGCGCTGGAAAACTGGCAGGGTTTCCTGTTGATAAACATCGACGGGAAAGCGAAACCATATGAGCCTGAGCTGGCCACCATGGCGGCGGGCCTTAAAAACTATCGCATCAACGAACTGACGCTTGTCCGTGAACCTGTTGTCTTTGATATGGAAGCCAACTGGAAGCTGGTGGCCGAGAACTACATCGAGGCCTATCATCACCTGGCGACACACCGGAATACCTTCGAGAAGGTCTCCCCGGCCCGCAGCACCTTTACCGACGATCTCACCGACAAGGTTATCTCCCTGAACATGCCCATCGAAGTGGACTTTGAGCAGGCCTTCGACTGGACACTGCCGCCTATTGCCAGCCTGGAGGAAGCTGATCGCGGGACCTTCAATGCCTACCTCGCCCTGCCCCTGTTCCTGCTGACCCCGCTGCACAACAGTCTCGCCTGGCTACACCTGATACCGGTGTCTGCGGAGCGATCATTCTGGATGATCTACATCCTGGCGCCGGCCGAGTATCTGGAGCGGGAAGAGGATGTCAGGAAGCTGGTCGACAGCGGCATCGAAATTCACAACGAAGACATGGATGCCTGCATCGGTAACCACAAAGGCTTCCGCAGCCGCTTCTTCGAGCAGGGCTATGTGCATCCGGATCTTGAGAAAGGTGTATCGCTATTGGACCGCCATGTGCTCGAGGCCATCGCCAAAGGTGATCCGGCATTGGTGGGCAATTGATCCCGAACCTATGCCAGCGGAAGGGCACAAGCCAAGTCGCCGGTGACGGTGTGGCACTACCGAGTGCCACTTCTCGCTCCTCGGCGATGCAGACCGTATACTGTTCACACGGTATTGAGCGACTGACTTCATGAGCAAAGCCCTGCGGCGGCCGGTAGGACGGCCGCGCGCCAACAAGCAGGTACCCCGGCAACCCGCGCGGGAAGATATCCTGGCCGCCAGCGCCGAGCTGTTCGCGGAACACGGTTTCAAGGGCACCTCGACCCGCATGATCGCCGAGCGGGTCGGCATTCGCCAGCCGTCCCTCTTCCACCACTTCTCACGCAAGGCCGACATACTCGAGGCGCTGGTAGACGTCGGCGGGCAGCGGATACTCGACTACCTTGATCGTATCGATTTCGCCGCGGACCCTCGTGTCCAGCTCTACCAGTTGATCGCCTTTGACTGCCACTTTTTGCTGACCGAGCCCCTGGGCATCAACAAACTGATGGCGCTGCCGGAGGTGCGTAATGGCCCGCTGGGCGTAAGTGTCGATGCGACCCGAGAGCGCATCCTTGATGCCTACCGGCGACTGATCGCTGCCGGCGAGCAGCAGGGCTACTTTCTTGTGCAGGACCTTGATGTCGTTACCCACACGGTGTTCGGCATGGGCGAAAGCGTCTGGTCCTGGTGTGCCGGCGGCGTCGATGACCCGCAAGCTACCGCCTGTATCATTGCCGACATGGCCCTGCGTACACTGTTGCTTGATTCCGCCCGCCTGCCGGAAGTCAGGGAATCGGCCGAGGCTATCCACAACGGTTAGCTTTCCAGTAGGCGCAGCAACCCACTATCAACGAATGCCCGGCCTACACCGCCCCGGCCGGAACTACCCGCCAGATTCCCCCTATCCCGGCTCCCGCAGTTTTTGCAGCGCAGCCTCCACGGGCTCGCTGAGCGCTTCGGCTACGCGAAGGCGTTCGCGATCCAGTTCAGCGTAGAGCCGCTCGACCTCCGCCAAATCCCGTAACTCAAGAAACCAGGGCTCAATCAGCAGTCTTTGCATAAACGGCATGCCGTGCCTCCTTGCATCCATAAGGTACTGAGCGGCGATAGTGTGCTGCTCGATGGCGGCATGACCGGCTGCAAGCCTGAAATACGGGAACCAGGTGTCCGGGGCTTGATCGCGTTCACGCTCCCAACGAAGCAGATAGTCCTCGGCGAGTTGGCTTGCCACTGAGGAACCTGCGGCACAATGCAGCGCATATAGGGTGTGCGCGCCGCGCTGGAAATCCGTCAGCACGGTGTCTATCGGCCAGCTTGCCGGTGGCTCACCATCAAATATACGCTTCAACGTTGCCACTGCGTCGTCACACCGATTGGCAGTGGCCTGGATGTACGCGAGGTTGTTTAGGGCAGCAAAGTCATCGGGGCGTGCATCCACCGCCTTCTCGACCGCCTCTATAGCAAGATCCTCCTGTCCGGCTTGTTGCAGCAGCTTGGCTCGATGATAGAGCACCGTTGCATGCAGCGGCGCGGATTGCAGGGCACGCTCAGTGAACGCCAGACCCTGATCCAGATGGCCCAGATTCCCCAGGTAGCTTGCAACATGCTCTATGAACCAGGGCGATTCCTCCGCGCTCGGATAGCCTGCAATAGTCAGCTCTGCTGCTGTCTGCATCTCTCCCAGGAGGAAATATCCGGTCGCAGCCGCTACTGCGGTCACAGACCCCTCAGCGTTCAGCTCAACCAGTAAGCCAAGCGCTTCCGACCGCTTGCCTGCTCGCGCGAGAATAATGGCGTAATTGAGCGTAACCATGGGGTGCAACGGGTCGATCGCATGCGCCCGCGCCAACAGCTTCAATGTCTCCGGCAGCTGACCCACGGGCTGGACGCTTGCAAGGCGATGAGCGTTCTCGGCATTGTTGGGATCAAGTTCCACGGCTCTGCGAAAGTGCGATACAAACGCGCGATCGGTGGCGCCATCGGCCCACTCCAACATCCCCAATGCGGCGTACGCGTCGGCAAGATCCGGTTGCAGCAACATGGCGCGCTGTATTGCCAGGCGTGCTGCCGACTCCACACTGCTGGTGCTCACGAAACCGTAGAGCGCCTGAAGTACATAGGCATCCGCGAGCGCTGCCCAGGCGCGCGCGAAGTCGGGATCCAGGGCCACCGCGGCGGCGAATTCACGGGAGGCTATTTCCAGACCAGGTCCGGTACGACTGACCATGGCATGCCGGCCCCTCAGGAAGTGATCGTAAGCCTGCACGTCGAGTGTCGAGCCTGGCGGTCGTGTGGCAACGTCATCACTGAGAAGGTGTGTGCTGACTTCCTTTCGTACCGCTCTGGCGATGTCATCCTGTATGAAGAAAATGTCGTCCAGCTTGCGATCATAGGTCTCGGACCAGAGGTGGAAGCCTGTTTCCACATCTATAAGCTGCGCGGTGACCCGCACACTGTCGGCGCTCTTGCGAACGCTTCCCTCCAGCACGGTCGCCACGCCGAGCTGGCTGCCTATGAGGCGCAGGTCTTCGTTCCGGCCTTTGAAAGCAAAGCTCGATGTACGGCCAGCCACCTGGAGATCGGGCAATTTGGCCAGCACGTTGAGCAGCTCCTCGCTGAGCCCGTCGGCGAAATACCCGTGTGAGGAATCATCACTCATGTTAACGAACGGGAGAACTGCGATGGAGGCCGCGGGCGGCAGTGTTGCAGCGGTGTCGACACGCTCGCGGTAGCTGTACACGGTCGCAATTGCAGCCAGTGCAACGAGAACAATAAGCGCCGCGTTCCCAGTGCGGCGGTCGGTTTCCTTGGGCGTAGCCAGGGCTGCCTCGTGGCGCTGGAATCCCTCTTCCGAGAAGTCGTAGTACCAGGCTAGTAGCAACACCACCGGAAAGGAGGCGACGCAGAAAATCGCGATAGCCTGCAACGCCCAGGCAGGCCAACCCAAGGTGGGGAAGGCAACTTCACTGGTCTTGAGAATGAACCAGCTGCTCGCAAGGTGCGCGCCTGCTGCACGTAGCACGTTGCGCCGATGTAATTCTCCCAGTAGTGAGGCTCTTTGCGCCATCAGATGATGCCTCGCTGCGATTCCGGCCCGCCTTCGGCGCTACCAGCACTTGAAGACGCACGGAATCAGAAACTATCTATCATTTGATAGATATATAATCTCCTGAATCGTACCCACTCGTCAACTGCCGTCCAACTCGTGTTCACTCCGGGCGATATGCGATGAGCAAATCCGTCTGCCGCCTCTAAACGAAGACAACTCCGCACAACGGAGGCCAAACACGGCTCTGCCACAGCAACCCTGGCGTGAGATGAAACTCAGGAACTCCATTCAGATCACATCTCGTTCTGGCGCCGGGTGATGCTATACTGTCGCGCTTTCGCAACCACGCAGCCTTTCGTTAGGGCCGCCACTGACCAGAGATTCAACATGCCTCAAGTTACACTGCCTGACGGTTCTTCACGTCAATTCGAGCAACCCATCACTGTTCACGATCTTGCCGCTGATATCGGCGCCGGGCTGGCAAAAGCCGCACTGGCCGGCAAGGTAGACGGCCAGATGGTCGATACCTCATACCTGATTTCGGAGGATGCCGAAGTCGCGATTATTACCACCAAGAGCGATGAAGCACTGGAGCTCATCCGACATGACGCCGCGCATGTGATGGCGCAGGCGGTCCAGGAGCTGTTTCCCGGCACCCAGGTGACCATCGGGCCCGCCATCGAAGATGGCTTTTACTACGATTTTGCCCGCGAAGAGCCGTTCTCGCCCGACGACCTGCAGAAAATTGAAGATCGCATGCGCGAGATCGTCGGTCGCGACCTGCCCATCAACCGCGAGGTGTGGGATCGCGAGCAGGCCATGGCGACGTTTCGCGATATCGGTGAGGACTACAAGGTCCAGATTATCGAAGACATCATTCCACAGGGTGAAGAAGTTTCCGTGTATCGACAGGGAGACTGGTTTGACGTGTGCCGTGGCCCGCACCTGCCCAGTACCGGCAAACTCCCCAAAGCCTTCAAATTGACGAAGCTGGCCGGGGCATACTGGCGGGGCGACTCCAACAACGAGATGCTCCAGCGTATTTACGGCACCGCGTGGCGTGACAAAAAAGAGCTTAAAGCCTATCTGCATCGGCTGGAGGAGGCGCAGAAGCGCGATCACCGCAAGCTTGGGCGCCGGCTTGACCTGTTTCATTTCAGTGATGATGCCCCGGGCTCAGTGTTCTGGCACCCCAAGGGGTGGACGCTGTTCCTGGAACTGCTGGCCTACATGCGCAAGCGCCAGGAAGAGGCGGG
>JAAUXY010039844.1_pt1 | contig 29899 bp, 27 predicted proteins | sample 7278121 | NCBI WGS metagenome assembly JAAUXY01 (sample SAMN14350117, study PRJNA611818) | marine sediment metagenome | isolation source: surface marine sediment (1.8m) | place: French Polynesia: Moorea | collected 2018-08 | reverse complement strand
CTCATGGTCAACATTCTCGACATGGCGGAGGATCCGCCGGACGTTCCGGGTGCGGTGCCCGGTGCCAGCGCCCAGCAGCTGATGGACCTGTACATGGAGCACATGTACGCCCAGCTCTTCCGCCGAGCCTGCCATCCGACCACCGCCGGTGGTGCCGTATTCGGGGCGCTGGATCTCGTCGGCATGAACACGGTATTCCGCCCGGAAGCCTGGGATGCGGGCGTGCTGATGCGCTACCGCAGTCGCCGCACGTTCATGGACATCATCACCATTCCGGAGACGGGTGATCGGCATCAGTTCAAGATTGCGGCGCTGGATAAAACCGTGGCGTTTCCCATCGAAACGCAGATTTATCTCGGCGATCCGCGTCTGCTGCTTGGCCTGGGGCTTCTCATCATCGCGCTATTGCTGGACCGTCTGTTCTCCCGCCGCTGACCGTTCCTTGAGAGCAGCCTGGATTTCGCTCAGGCGATGACGGTCGAGGCTGTAGCGTGTCAGTAACCAGAATGCCAGCAGATTAAATGCGGGTATGGCAATGCCGTCCGTGACGGCCAGGCGGAACAGGGTGTCTTCTGCAATCGACCCTGGAACGCCGTCGCGGGGCATCTGGATCACAAAGTCGAGCAGGAAGCCGCCGATCATGAGGCCAAGGCTCGTTACCGCCTTCCCCGCAAAAGCAATGCCCGCTGAGAAGATGCCTTCCTGGCGCAGCCCGTGCTCATAGTCCTGCTCATCGACAGTGTCCGCCACCATCGAGGCGAACATGATGAGCACCATGGAACCGGTGTACGCACCGAGACAGCCGTGGCCGACAAACCACCACACCAGCGACGGATCGCCGTTCTCCGGCCAGATGTCGGCGAAACGGAACAGCACCTTGGCCATCGCAAGCGCGGTAAATGCCAGCAGCGACCAGCCCATGATCTGACTTTTCTCGAAGCGGGCCTGCCAGAGTCCCGCCGTGACGAACGACACAATGGCGCCAATGACGACAAAGCTGAACCAGCGGATGTCCTCGGTGCTGAACTCCCAGAAGAAGAGATTCATGTAGACGTCGAAAACCTGACCGGTACCAAGCACAGCTGAGCTGATCAGGGTGGCCAGGAAGATGCGCCGGAAGTTTCTGCTCCTCAGGGCCAGCAGGGTGCGCTTCAACATGTCATGTAACGATTGGCGGGGGGCGGCAGAGGTAGGCTGAGGTAGAAAGCGGATCTGCCCCAGCGTGCCGAACGTTGGAATCAGCATCCACACGAGCACAAGCGAGCTGACGATGAATGCAAAGAGCGGATAGCGCGACGGATCCAGCAGGCTGTTGCTGTAAGCCTCGGAGGTTGGAAAGACGAGCGAGTACATCGTAAAAATGAAGATGACGCCGCCTATCCAGCCGACGGCCATTCGATAGGTGATGATGTTGGTGCGCTCGCGATAGTCCTGGGAAAGCTCCGCGGCAATGGCATTCCACGGCACGACAAAGAAAGTGAACGTCAGCCGCACCGTCACCGTGGCGATGAACATCCAGGCGGTCAGACCAGCGGTGGATAGTCCTTCCGGGGGTGAGAAAAGCGCAAAGATGCTCAAAGTAACCGGCAGGATGGCCGCCAGCATGAATGGGTGGCGACGGCCGTATTTCGATTTGAAGTTGTCCGAGTAGGCGCCAACCAGCGGATCGGAGATGGCGTCCAGAATGAGGGCCACCGCAAGCACCGAGCCGGCATAGCTTGCCGGTAGACCGAGAACCTGGGAGTAGTACAACAGCAGCAGCGTGTTGAACGCCCAGTCTTTGTGCTGTCCAGGCAGGGCCCCGGCGCCCTGGCAGAGTTTCACCCACAGCGGAACGCGGCCGGAGCGCTGCTCAGCGCGGCGAAACAGGAGTGGCGACTGTAGTTCGGTGCCCGCGCTCGAGGATCGCGGGTTGCTTCTAGACATCTGTGTCCACGCTATCGGCTGGGATCGAAATGTGCAATGACGTATCGTGATGCCTGGTGGATGAAGCAGGGAGAAAAGATGTCGAGGCTGGATGATTTCCGCGCGGAAACCCGGGATTGGCTCGAGGCCAACTGCCCGGCGTCGATGCGTACCCGCATCGTAGCCGGGGAAGAGGTCAATGGCGGCAGCAAGCGCCGCAGCACCAATCCGGATGCGTACGTGTGGCTCGAGCGCATGGCGGAGCGTGGCTGGACCGTGCCCACCTGGCCTCGAGAGTACGGTGGCGGCGGGCTCGACAAAGACGAATTCCTGGTTCTCCTCGAAGAGCTGCAGCGGATCCACGCGCGGCCGCCTCTCGGTGGCATGGGAGTGACCATGATTGGCCCAACGCTGCTCGAGTATGGCAGCGAGGAGCAGAAGCAGCGTCACCTGCCGCGCATTGCCAGCGGCGAGGTTGCCTGGTGCCAGGGCTACAGCGAGCCCGGCGCAGGCTCGGACCTGGCGAGTCTGCAGACGAAAGCCGCGGACAGGGGTGATCACTTTCTCGTCAACGGCTCCAAGATCTGGACCTCGGGGGCAAGCCATGCCGACTGGATTTTCTGCCTCGTGCGCACCGATCCGGCCGCGCCCAAGCACCAGGGCATCAGCTTTCTGCTCTTCTCCATGGACAGCCCCGGCGTCAGCGTCAAACCGATTGAACTGCTGAATGGCAAGTCGCCCTTCTGTCAGACGTTTTTCGACGACGTGAAAGTGCCGAAGGAAGACCTGGTCCATAACCTCAACGAGGGGTGGACCGTGGCCAAGCGGCTCCTGCAGCACGAACGATCGGGCCTTGCTGCGCTCGCAAGTGCAGACACTGCGGGACCGCTCGAGCGGATTCGCCCAGAGCTGCCGCTGGGCCAGCTTGCTGCCGAGTACGCCGGTGGTGACATCGAGCCGGGACTGCGTCGGGACGTCATTGCCAACGACATGATGAAACAGGCGTTTCACCTGACACAGCAGCGCACGGTGGAAGAGAGTGCCGGCGGCACGCCGGGTGCGGCCACCTCCATCTTCAAGTTTGTCGAAGCCGAGTATGTGAAAGCACAGCTCGAGCTGCAGCTGCGCATCCGTGGCACACAGGGCGTGGGTTGGAGCGGTGAGGCGTTCACCGACATGGAGCTCGGCATGGCGCGGCTGTGGCTCGAGGCGAAATCGATATCCATTGCCGGAGGCTCGAACGAAATACAGCTCAACATCATTGCCAAGCGCGTGCTCGGCCTGCCGGACTGAGGAGATACGATGGGTAGATTAGACGGCAAAGTGGCGCTCATCACCGGCGCCGCTTCGGGGCTCGGCAAAGGCATCGCCGAGCGTTATGCGCAGGAGGGCGCAAGCCTCGTGCTGACCGATGTGAACGAGGCGGATCTGACCGCCGTGGCGTCTGCTCTGCAGGCAGCTGCGAAGGTGCAGGACGTCGCGGACGAAGCAGCCTGGGAGGATGTGATTGCTGATGTGCTCGAGGAGCATGGTCGTCTGGACATTCTCGTCAACAACGCGGGTATCTTCACCAGCTGCCCGGTGGACGAAACGCCGCTCGAAGACTTCCGGCGTGTCCTCGACGTCAATCTCGTTGGCGTCTTCCTGGGTTGCAAGCATGGGGTGCGGGCAATGAAGTCCAACCCCGGGGGCGCCTCAGGGTCCATCATCAATCTCTCCTCGGTGGTGGGTCTACGCGGACAGGTGGGTGGTGCCAGCTACAGCGCCAGCAAAGGCGGCGTGCGTCTGCTCACCAAAACCGTAGCGGTGGAAACCGCCGGGCTGGGGATCCGCTGCAACTCGATTCACCCGGGCATCATCGATACCCCGATCATGGACCCGATTTTTGCGGCGGCGCCCGATCCGGACGCGCTGCGCGCCGGGATTGAGCAGACGTTGCCGATTGGCTACATGGGTGATCCGGCCAGAGATATCGGCAACATGGCGGTATATCTCGGCGCGGATGAAAGTGTCTACATTACCGGCGCCGAGATGGTGGTGGACGGTGGGATGACTGTCGGTTTGCCCTGAGACGCTCGCTTGCTGGCGGTGGTTTGGCAATCGTATAGTGGCGCCGACGGGGGAGATTGCCATGATCAATACGAGCGAACGATGCCTCGCGGCGCTGCTGGCGCTGCTGATTGCCGCCGGTGCCAGTGCCGACATTCCACGCATGCCCAACGGTGTGCCCGATCTTTCCGGTGTCTACGATGTGGCCACCATTACGCCGATGGAGCGTCCCGAGGAACTCGGGGAGCAGATGTCCATATCGCCGGAGGAAGCACGCAAGCTGGAAGCTCAGGTTGCGGCGCGCTTCGAGGCGGGCGCGCAGGACAGTGATCCTGACCGTGACGCGCCGCCGGCCGGGGAAAGCGTTGGCGGTTACAACGCCTTCTGGCTCGACCCCGGTGAAAACCGCTTCATGGTGGACGGGGAGTACCGTACCTCCATCATCACGACGCCCGCGAACGGCCGGCGCCCGGAGCTCATATCGGAATGGGGCCGGCAGGAAGCGCAGGCGCTCGTTGACGACTTTACCCACCGCCCCGGCACGGCCTGGTGGCTGGACGAGGAAGGCCCCGGGCCGTTCGACAACATGGAGCAGCGCCCGCTGCGCGAGCGGTGTCTCATGGGTTTCGGCCCGGTTGCCGGACCGCCGGTTTTCCCGTCGGTATACAACAACCATAAGCGCATCGTGCAGACCGAAGACTACGTCATGATTTTTGCCGAGATGGTGCATGACGCGCGAGTCATTCGCCTGAATGCCGAGCATCGGCCGAGTCACATCCGCACGTGGATGGGTGACTCGGTGGGCCGCTGGGAAGGCGATACTCTGGTGGTGGACACCACTAACTTCAACGACACGCCTGCACTCACCTCTGCCGATGGCAACCTGCACGTGGTGGAAACGTTCCGGCGGACCGATGCGGACACGTTGATGTACACCTTCATGGTGCACGACGAGACAGTGTGGGCAGAACCCTGGGGTGGCGAGTACCCCTGGCCCGAAACGGACGAAAAGGTTTACGAGTACGCCTGTCACGAGGGCAACTACGCGATGGGCAATATCATGCGCGGCGCGCGCCTGCTGGAAAGCGAGCACCCTTCCATGCAGGGTGACGGCGAAGACTGAAAGGACACGAACGAGGAGCAGTCATGAGTGACTTATTACCGGTGCGCGGTTCACCGGGTTCACCCTATACCCGGAAGATGCTGGCTCTGCTGCGCTATCGCCGCATTCCCTACCGCTACATTCAAAGCGACCGCGAGGGTGCACAGGACCTGCCACAGCCGAAGGTGCAGCTGATCCCCGTGTTCTATTTTGAAGACGAAACAGGGGAGCTCACGGCAGAGGTCGACAGCACACCGATCATCCGGCGCCTCGAGGACGAGTACGCGGGCCGCTCGGTGATCCCGTCGGATCCCGTGATCGCTTTCCTCGACTACCTGCTGGAAGACTATGGCGACGAATGGCTGACCAAGGCCATGTTCCACTACCGGTGGTACTACGATGACGATATCGAGATGGCGGGCTCGGTGCTGCCGCACTATGCCAACGTCTCGCAGCCGGACGAGCAGCTTGCGCAGATGAAGCAGATTTTCTCCGAACGGCAGATTTCCCGGCTGTATGTCGTCGGCTCCAACGACACGACGGCGCCGGTCATCGAAGGCAGCTACAAACGTTTCCTGGGCTGCCTGAACGAGCATCTCAAAGACTACCCTTTCCTGCTCGGCAACCGTCCCGGCGCCGGTGATTTTGGTTGTTTCGGGCAGCTCACCCAGCTGGTGCAGTTTGATCCCACGCCGGCAAAAATTGCGGCGGCCGGGTTCCCGCGCGTGCATGCCTGGGTGAGCAAGATGGAAGATCTGTCGGGGCTGGAAGTGACCGACGATCAATTCCTGGACGCTGACGCCATCCCCGCGACCATGACGGCGCTTCTCGAGGAAATCGGCCGCACCTACGTTCCAGTCATGCTGGCCAATGCGGCCGCGCTCGATCAGGGCCTCGACAAGGTGGAAACCGAAGTGGAAGGGGCCACCTGGGTGCAGGAACCGTTTCCTTATCAGGGCAAAACCCTGCAGTGGCTGCGCATCGAGTATGCCCGCCTGAGCGAGGACGACCGCAGCCGCGTGGACGGCATCCTGGCAGGCACTGGCTGTGAAGCGCTGGTTGCACCGGCGCGGGGATGAGGCACGCAATGACGCGGTATTACCGTCGCGCGGTCTGGTCGAGTTTGCTTGTGCTTGCTGCGCTGTCCGGCTGCGATACCGGCAGCGAGCGCGTTGAAACCAAGGAGGAGAAAGCCATGACCATAGCGCCTTACGGGACCTGGGCGTCGCCGGTCAGCGCTGAGCTCGCGGCCGGCGCAAGCAACGCGCTTCTGGGCCTCGAGGTTGAGGGTGAAGATCTTTACTGGCTCGAGATGCGGCCGCTCGAAGGCGGCCGTTCGGTGCTCGTGAAGTACGCTGCCGACGGTGCGCACGAGACGATCACCCCGGAGGGATTCAACGTCCGCACCCGGGTGCACGAATACGGTGGTAAATCCTGGGTGGTGATTGATGGCGTCGTGTATTTCTCCAACTTCCTGGATCAGGCGCTCTACGTTCAAGCACCCGGCAAAGCGCCGGAGCGACTGAGCGTCAGTGACAATCTGCGCTACGCGGACTGCAGTCCCGACCCCGCGCGCAAGCGCCTGCTCTGTGTCCGTGAGGACCATCGCAAGGGCGGCGAGGCGGTCAACGGCATTGTTGCCGTGAGCATCGACGGTGAAGCCAACGACGGTGAGATCCTGTGGCAGGGCAGCGACTTCGTCGGCTATCCACGTGTCAGCCCGGATGGTAGCCAGATGGCCTGGATTGCATGGGATCATCCCAATATGCCTTGGGACAACGTGGCGCTGTGGCTGGCTGACATCGATGCGGACGGGGCGGTTGTAGCGCCGCGACGGCTGAACGCGGGCGTCGACGAATCCGTCCTGCAGCCGGCATGGGCCGCAGACGGTACGCTCTATTTCCTTGCCGACCGGTCCGGCTGGTGGAACATGCACCGTCTCCACGATGACGAGATCACACCGGTGCACAAACTGGGCGCAGAGCTGGGCGGACCGCTCTGGGTGCTGGGTATCGATTTCTTCACGCTGGTCTCGAACGAGATCGCCCTGGTGCAGTTCAGCAATGCCGACTCGGGCGGTCTTGGCGAGCTGGATCTCCTGAGCGGTGAGCTGACCGTGCTCGACCTGCCCTACGTTGGCTACGGCTCACTACAGAGCCGTGGCAACAATGCGTATTTCCTGGCCGGGCGCACTGACGGCCCCGGCGTGCTTGTGAGCTACGACATGGCCGCCGACAACCACCGTGTTCTGCACGAAGCGGGTGATAAGCCGGTGGCACCCGGATACCTTGCCGTGGGCGAAGCCATTACTTTCGATACCGTGGAAGGCAGCGCCTATGCGTACTACTACCCGCCGGTCAACCAGGACTTTGCGGCACCCGAAGGCGAGCTGCCGCCGCTGATGGTGCTGATGCACGGTGGCCCAACCGCCGCGACGGATCCGTTGTTCAGCGTCGCCAAGCAGTTCTGGACCTCCAGGGGTTTTGCCGTCGTCGACGTCAACTACCGCGGCAGCACCGGCTATGGCCGGGCTTATCGTCAGCAGCTGAACGGGCAGTGGGGGATTGTCGATCTGGAGGATGCGGTGGCGGCGACCAACTATCTGGTTGCCGAAGGCAGAGCCGACCCGGAGCGACTCCTGATCCGCGGCGGCAGCGCCGGAGGCTTCACGACGCTATCAGCACTCGCGTTCACGGAAGTGTTTGCGGCGGGCGCCAACTATTTCGGGGTGAGCGACCTGAAAGCGCTTGCCGAGCACACGCACAAGTTCGAGTCGCGTTACCTCGATTCGATGGTGGGGCCGTACCCGGAAGCGGCTGACGTTTACACCGCGCGTTCGCCCATCAATGCGCTGGACGGATTCAACAGTCCGCTCATCACGTTTCAGGGTCTCGAGGACCGGGTTGTGCCCCCGGCGCAATCAGAGATGATCTACGAGGCGGTGAAAGCCAAAGGTACGCCCACAGCCTACGTGCCGTTCGAAGGCGAACAGCACGGATTCAGGAAAGCTGAGAACAACATCACCGCGCTCGAGTCGGAGCTCTATTTCTATGGCAAGGTCCTGGGCTTTACCCCGCATGGGGACCTGCCCGCGGTAGAAATCGACAACCTCGTCGAATGACTAAGCCGGATCGGCAGCCAGATCCGACGTGTTCGACTGCGAAGGCGCGAAAGCGTCAGCACGCTCGTCCGGATAGGTAAGCGCAAGCTCTGATTCCGGATCACCGGAAATCCGCGACCCTCTGAGCTCCCGCTCGTGCTTGGGATCGTACGGGCAGGCCCGATGCATCATGCAGCGGTTGTCCCAGACGACCAGGTCACCCACCTGCCACTTGTGCTTGTAGACCCGCGGCGGCTGGCAGGCGTCAGCGAGCAGTTCCTTCAGCAGCGTCGTGGAATCTGCCTCGTCCATGCCGGGTATGCCGTACGCATGGCGCCCGGTATAGATGGATTTGCGGCCGGTCTCCGGATGCGTCTTGATGATTGGCCTGAGCGGCGCGCCTTTGTTGTGGAGCCCGTACAGGTTGTCGGTCTTGTGCTCGAAGCCCGCCTGGGCCTGGGAATAGTAGAGCGAATGGTAGGCGGACAGCGGCTCGAGCTGTGCCTGCGTATCCGTGTCCAGCGCCTCCCAGGCGGCGCGCATGTCGGCAAACTCCGTCTCCCCGCCTTCGGGTGGCAGCGTAATTGCGCTCAACATGGCGACTTTCGATGCTAGCGGCATGTACGTCGAGTCGGTGTGCCAGCCTTCGTTGCCCTTGAGGATCTGGTACTGGTACTCCTCCGGCTGCGCCACCGTGCCGTCGGGTTTCTTGTTTGATATCGGGATCGTATCGCCACGCTGTTTTGGACTGAGCTTTTCTGTCTCACCGAAACGTCGGGCAAACGCGCCCTGTTCGTCGGAGGTCAGGTGCTGCCCTGGAAAAACCAGCACGCCGTATTCGAGAAAAGCGGCGTAGAGCTCAGTCCAGGTGGCATCGTCGAGCGTCTTCAAGGACACGTCGGTAACGACAGCGCCGAAGGTGGTATTTGCAATGGGTTCGATATGCATGGCAGTCGACCTCAGGGCATGAGCCAGATGGGAGAAGACCAGGCGCGCTCCTGAATCGTCGCCTGGAGGTCGGACCGCGGCGCAACGCCTGCGCGGATGGCGTCCCAGGTCGACCAGCGGCAGGTGGGATTCTCGAGCACGCGGACATAGTAGAACGCGCGGTGCGCCGGGTTGTAGTCCGGGTCCTGCCACACCGTTTCCAGCGTCGCCGCGCCGACGTCGCGGCTGAACGCGCAGCTGCTCAAGTCCACGCTTGCGCCGTTGTCCGGGCAGCGGTGCGTTTGTGGATCGACCGCACCCCCGTCGGAGCAGGCGACGTCGAAGACCTGCTCGTGATGCTCGCCGTCCACGGTCCAGCCTTTGATGATCTGTAGACGCTGCAAGGGCGCGGAGTTGGCGTCTCTTGCCGCCCACGCGTAAAAGCTTGGTGCGGTATCACCCTGCGCGTGGAGCTCAGAGCCCATGGCAACGCCGCCGGCGTAGGCGTCCGCCAGTTTGTCCGGATCGGTCGACATCTCCGCGTCCATATCGAAACTGGCAAAGAGCCGCACCTGCAGCCGGGGCCCGGAAGTGGCAAACGTTTCCTTGCGGCGAAAGGCGCTGTATATCGCTGCGCGGGTGTTTTCTTCGGCCCAGACTCCCGCGAGGCCGGACGCGCCCCAGGTCTCGTAGGCGCCGCTTGCGTAACTCTTGCCGTCCACCGTCATCAGACTGACCCGGCCGGCGGCCCTAATGACTTCTTCAGCTTCCTCGGACAGCGGCACGGAACCGCGCCGTTGACCGTCGGCGTCGAGGAGCCCCACCTTGGAAAAGTAGTTGTCCTCCTCGATGTAGGCAGCGCCCGTGTGCGTGTCCGAAGCAGCAACGAAGCCGAACTGGTAAGCGTTGATGACGCCCCGATCCTGCAGCGTGAGACCGTTGAGGAGGGCCTCTCTCGCGTAGGAGCCGCTCGGCTCGGATTGTAACTGCGTCGCGACGCGGAACGGCATGATTTCGAAGTCTGCCCACTCGTCGGTATCAGACAGGAGCGGATGGGTTTCCGAGGTGCCTTTGACCTGGGTCAGCTCGATCAGCGGTTCGTTGCGGATGCGCTGGGCAGCGTACTCGTCGTCCAGCGGGTCGCCTGCCCAGTCGACCATCTTGAACATCTGGCCGTTGGAACCGTTGGCATTGTGGGGAATGGCCAGCGCTTCGATACCCTGGCTGCGGAGATTGTCCATCCAATCCCACAAACCCTCCGGATTCTGGCTGTGGAAACGGGAAAACGGCATGGCGGGAAGCCTGTCCGCGTTTTGAAAGACGACGTTGCGGTGCAGATTGCCGCGACCGTCGGTGGATGAGGTGTACTCGTACGCCACGAAGGTTGTGAACTCGCCAGGACGGTAGTTTTCCTCGGCTGCAGCAATGATGTCCGCCCAGGCGTCTTTCGCGATCTGGTTGACCATCTCCACGTCGATGCTGCCGTCAACGATACCGCGCAGCGTATCGGGCAGGAACGTGCTGAACGCGGTAAAGCGCTGCGGAATGCTCTCGATGTTCAAATTCTCGGGGGCGTTCAAATTGTTCAGGTCCCTGACGTGCGCCAGCCTGGAGAAATCAGTGCTGGTATCCGCCGCGGCTTTGACCGCGCCGAGAAACATGGCGTGATCGGTGACTGCATAGAAGTCGAGCGGCTGACTCAGCTGCACGTCGAACCCGGCCGGGTGCCTGAGCGGCTCACCCTGTGCGTAGCGGTAAGCCTCGTAGGGCGTCGCAATGGTGCCGAAGGCGTAGGCGTCGAACGAGTACTCCGTATGCACATGCAGATCGCCAAAGTAAGCCTGGCGCGTCGCGTTGCGTGCGGGGGATGCGGTGATGACGTCGCTTGGCATCTCGAGCTCGGCGCCGCCGAAGCGCCGCGCCGGGGTCTCGTCAGCCTCGCTCTCTGCCGCCGGCGTCTCTGCCGGAGTTGCGGGTGCGGCCGTGGCGGATTCGTCGGGATCCGCCGGTGGAGCGCCGCAGGCAGAAGTCAGCAGGAGCAGAGCCGCCGCGGCAAATATCCGTGCGTGTGTGATTTGCATGATGTTTCCCCCTCTCTCGCGGCTAGTTTAACGGCGAATTGACGGGTGAGCCATGCGCGGGAAAGCGGGCGCGGCCCCGGCCGAAGCCGGGAACCGCGTGTTGGAGAGGAGGGAGAGGAGAGAGGGGAGAGGAGAGAGGGGAGAGAATGGTGGAATGGAGAGGTTACGTTGTTGGGGTACCTATGGGTCACAGCCAGCGGCGATCAGGTTCAAAAAAATTTGCGCGGCGGGCTGGAATGACGCTGAACGCGTAGCGGGTGACGAGAAAAAGCGGCAGAAGACTCAGTGCAACGACGACAATGGCACCGAGGCCGTAGGCAAGAACGCTCCACAGGATGAGTTGTTTGATAGCCATTTCCGGTGCCTCGAGAGATGTTGTCTCATAGGTCACGGGCAAAAGTCTGCGGGTTCAAAGCTTGACGCGTTCTCTGAACTCGTTGGAGCCGCTTTGATCGTCGATGCCGACCATTTCGCCGTACGCGCTGCGATGTATGAAGTCGAGTTCCTGAACGCCCGCTTCACGCAGCGCTGTGAGCGCCGCGTAGCGGCTGCGGAAGGCGAGGGTAGTGCCTTTTTCGTCGACGACGGGTTCGAGATGCTCATCCCTGCGCTGGAACACAATGTAGATCATGGGATCGACGGCATGCACCTCGATGCCTGCGCTGGCGGTTGCTGCGATGTTCTCGAGGGTAATTGCCATGGGTTCAAACCGAAAAGCTGTCGGTGGGCCAGAACGTGAACTGGCCGGGTAAGACGTAAATGAGACCAACGAGCAGGAGCACGGCGCTCAAGAGGCCAACAGCAACCAGAGAAATGTCCAGGCGGTGAAGCGTCTGGAAGCGCTGTGTCGCGCCGCTATCGCGGGCGTTGTTGATGGCAGGAATCGTTTGCAGCCCGATCCAGAAGCACAGCGTCATGAATGCAGCCAACGCAACCAGGGCAGATGCATAAACGAGCGGCACTGCGCTGAAAACGGAGCCTACGGACCAGGCAACCGTCAACGCCAGGCCTGCTGCTACGGCAAAGCGGTGGTAGCGCAGCCAGAAAGAGCGCAGCAGCGTGGCGGCGGCACTCTCTCCAAGGAGTCGCACGGCCAGCGGCGCGATAGCGGCCGCGCCGAAGACGAGAGCGCCAATGTAGGCCGCAAGGAGACAGGCGTAGAAGGCCATCAGATAGGCTTCGGTCAGGTGGTACATCGAGGTGTTTTACTACTGCAACAAACGCTCAACATAGACCGTCGGGAATGAAGATTGCGTCAACGGGCGCTGCTACTTTCCTGCGCCAGCAAGCGCTTCCCAGTCGACGTCTTGAAGATCGATTGACGGCAGCTCAGCGTCCAGCGCTTCGACGTATTTCTGCGCCGCACCCGTGTTGAAGACGACAACGCGCTCGTCTGGCTGGACCCAGCCGGTTTGGGTGAGCGCATCAAGCGCGCTGAAACAGGCGCCGGTTTCAGGGCAGATAGAAATGCCCTCCGCAGCGATAGCCTCGCGCATCCAGGTTTGAATGCTGTCCTCGGCAACGGCGATGGCGCAGCCGTTGCTCTCGCGCACGGCATCCAGAATCATGAAATCGCCAACGGCTACCGGTACCCGGATGCCGCTGGCAATCGTGTCGGCGTTTTCGTGTCGCTCCGCAAAACGCTCGCCCGCTCTATAAGCGGTGACGATGGGGCAGCAGCCCTCCGCCTGCACGGCGACCATGCGCGGCATGTTGGCGGACTCGAGCCAGCCCATGGCCTTGAGCTCCTGGAAAGCTTTCCACATGGCAATGAGGCCCGTGCCGCCGCCTGTGGGATAAACGATCACGTCGGGAAGCTGCCAGTTGCACTGCTCTGCGAGCTCCAGGCCCATGGTTTTCTTGCCCTCCAGGCGATAGGGCTCCTTCAAGGTTGAGAGGTCGAACCAGCCGAGCTTCGTTTTTCCAGCTTTGACCAGCGCGCCGCAGTCGTTGATGAGGCCATTGGCCACGTAAGTGTGGGCACCCGCGGCAAGACACTCGAGCTGGTTGATGCGCGGCGTGTCCGCCGGCATGAAAACGTACACTTCGAGCCCCGCGCGGGCGCCGTAAGCGGCCGCGGCGCCGCCGGCGTTCCCTGCGGAAGGCAGCGCAATCGTCTCGACACCGAAGCCGGACGCCATGGTTAACGCCATTGCCATGCCGCGGCTTTTGAAGCTGCCGGTAGGCAGCTGGGATTCGTCTTTGACCATGAGCTTATTCAGGCCAATGCGCGCGCCGAGACGCGGCGCCGGCAGCAGCGGGGACGGGCCCTCACCCAGCGTCACGACGGTTTGCTCGTCGGTGTGTGGCAAGAGCTCCCGGTAGCGCCACATGCCTGGCGCCCTTCGGCCAAGGATCTCCTTGCTCAAGCGCCCTGCGGCCTGATCCAGGTCGTAGCGCACCCAGAGCGGTCGGTCTTCGTGCATGGTCTGCAAGACGCCCGCTTCGTAGCGGGTGCCGTCCAGTGCGCTTTCCAGATGTGTGACAGTGCTCGGCATAAACCCTCTTCGTTGTCAGTGCGCAACGGCGGCTGACTTGACCTGTACCCAGACCTCCGCGCCCACCTCGAGTTGCAGGTGAGCAACGGATCGCCTGGTGATTCGCGCCAGCAGGTGTTCATTACCGATTGCCAGCTGCACCAGGCAGGTGGGTCCATCGGGATGCTCGGCAATTCCGCTGACCCGTGCCGGCAGGCGGTTCAGAATGCTGGTGTCGCTGTGCTCGGACGCTGCGAGGCTTACGTCGCGTGCCATGATGCGCACGCGGACGTCTGCGCCCACGGCCTCGCCGTTGTCCGTCAGCCAGATTTCTCCACCGGGAAACTCCGCGCGAATGAGATGCCATTGGTCGTCGCGCTCGGCGACGCGGGCGTTCACGATGACGCCGGCATCGTCCGCGCTCTGCAACGGCGTGTTGAGGTGCGCCATGAGCTCAACAACCTCGCCTGCGGCGGTGACGCGGCCTTCTTCGAGCACCACAACATGATCAGCGAGGCGGGAGACCTCGTCGACGGCGTGACTGACGTACAGCACGGGCAGCTTGAATTCGCCGTGCATGGCCTCGAGATACGGCAGGATCTCCTGCCTGCGGGCGATATCGAGCGAGGCGAGCGGTTCGTCCATCAGGAGGAGCTCAGGGTTGATCAAGAGCGCCCGGGCGATGGCAACCCGCTGCTGCTCGCCGCCGGACAGCGACGTTGCCGGTTGGTCGAGCAGGTTTTCGATGCCGAGCACCTCCAGGATGCGGTCGTGTCGGCTCGCGGCAACCGGTGCTTGCGCGCGTTTGCATGCGTAGTTCAGATTGCCGCGCACGGTCAAGTGGCTGAAGAGGTTGGCGTCCTGGAAAACGTAGCCGAGGGGGCGGCGGTGGGTGGGGATGAAGACATTCTCGTCCTGCCAGACGGCGCCGTTGACGTTCACGATTCCCGACGCCCGGTTGAGACCGGCAATGCAGCGCAGCAGGGTCGTCTTGCCGGAGCCGGAGGGGCCGAAGACAGCGGTGATGCCTGCGCCGGGAACGCTGATGTCGATGTCCATGCTGAACGCGCGCGCGCCGTTGCTGGCGAAACCGAGGTTGAATGCGGCGCGGATGCTGCTCATGGACGGGGCCCGAAGGTCATGCCGGCGTGCGGATGCTTGTTTTGATAGAGATAGAGCCCCGCCAGCACGATAAAAGAAAAGATCACCATGATCAGGGATAACTCGCCTGCGTCAGCGTATTCCAGCGCCTCCACGTGATCGTAGATCTGAATGGACGCCACGCGCGTCTCACCGGGAATGTTGCCGCCGATCATGAGCACAACGCCGAATTCGCCCACCGTGTGCGCAAACCCGAGCACGCTGGCCGTCACGATACCCGGGCGGGCCATGGGCAGCACCACGCTGAAAAAACGGTCCATGGGGCCGGCGCGCAGCGTCGCTGCGGCTTCCAGCGGACGATCACCAAGCGCGGCGATGGCGTTCTGTATCGGCTGCACGACAAACGGCATCGAATAGAGCACGGAAGCCACGACCAGGCCCCAGAAGGTGAACGGCAGTAGCCCGAGTCCAAGCGCCTGGGTCATCGCTCCAAGCGGGCCGTTTGGACCGAGGGCAATCAAGAGATAAAAGCCGAGCACCGTCGGCGGCAGAACCAGCGGCATGGCAACAATTGCGCCGACCGGCACCCGCCAGAAAGAACGGGTGCGGGCCAGCCACCAGGCCAGCGGCGTGCCGATGATGAGGAGGATGATTGTGACCGTCGTGGCAAGACGCGCCGTCAGCCAGAGTGCTTCCCAGGCCATCCCGTCAGCTTCCCCGGCAAGGTTGGTGGTAGCCGAAGCGGGTGAGGATAGACTGGCTCTCCCGGCCCTTGACGAAGGCAATGAAGGCGTCCACCGCGGTACTCTCCGCGGTGATGGCAACGGCGTCCTGACGGATGGGGTCGTGCAGATCCTGCGGTACGCGCCAGACGGATCCGCCCGCATCGAGCACCTGACTCGTCGCGACGAAGCCGAGCGCTGCGTTGCCCGTCGCTACAAACTGATAAGTTTGCGCGATGTTCTCGCCCTGCACCTGTCGCGCGCTCATGTCGAGTCCAAGACTGGTCAGCGTCTCCACGGCGGCGAGCCCGTATGGTGCAAGCTTGGGATTGGCGATCGAGAGCTTGTCGAAGTCTCCCGTCGCGAGCACTGCGGGGCCGTCGGTAATCAGGTTGGGATCCGACGACCACAGCGACAAGCTGCCGATCGCGTATGTGAAGCGCGCGTGGCCGAGCTTCTCTTTTTCGAGCGCCGCAGGCTTTTCCTGGTCGGCGGAAAAGAAGACGTCGTAGGGGGCGCCGTTCCTGATCTGCGCGTACAGCTTGCCGGAAGACCCCGAAACGATCCTGACAGAGTGCGGATACTCGTTTGCAAACGCATCGGCAATGGCGCGCATGGGTTTGACGAAGTTCGCGGCGACGGCCACGGTGATGACGTCCGCGGCGGCATGGCATGACGCCATCATGAGCACGGCCGCCAGCGTCAACCGGTGTCTCATTCGACGGCTTCGGTTCCGGTAAAGGCGAGCTCGTCAGCCTTGCAGACAAAGCGTACCGGTGGATAAACGAGGCTGATGCGGGTGATCGAGGCGGCGATCACGTAGACGGGATCAAGCAGCGGATTGCCCCAGCCGGCGCCATCGAAGTCCTCGAGGCGCGCCTGCACGCGGTCCACGCGCGACGCCTGGGTATGCGCCTCAACCTGCATGAGTCTGAGTCCTTTCGGGGTCTGCGCAAGATTCAGCGTACCGGTGTACTGGACGTCGTCGAGACCCATCGGCTCCGGGTCGATGGCTTCGATGTGCAGGATGTCCCGTCCGTCGTGCGCTACCTTAACCGATGCGCCGTCGTAGCCGTGCCGGAAGCTGATGTCGCCGGTTACCGCCGGGAAGCCGAGCTGGCTGCTGAGCCCGGTGCAGGCCTGGGCATTGTCGACGATCGTGCGGGTGGTGAATCCACGCGCTCTCACGCCGCTGCGACAGGAAACGCGTGTGGTCGCGAAGTTGAAGCTACCCCAGGGTGAGTTGCCGACGGCGAAAGCCTGGATGGAGAGGGCGGCGGGAACGGTTGGATGCAGGCTTGGCGGCAGTACCGCCTCGCGGGCAGTGTTGGGCATTTCCGCGGTCAGCTGCAGACAGACCACGTCCTCGCACACGATATCGTGCGCCGCAAACCGGGGAACCTCCGCAGCCTCAGCGGCCAGCTGCTCCAGATTGGCTGTGCCGATCAGCATCAGTTGGCTCCAATTGCGGCTGGCGTGTAGACCGCCTGCGCGTTGTCGTCTGCGTTCCTGAACTGTGGCATCACCTCGCGGGCGAAGAGGCGCATGCTTTCGAGCACCTGCTCCTGAGGGACCATCTCCATGGCGTTCAGCAGGAAGTTGATGCCGGTAACGCCAATCGATTCCCAGCGTTTGATGGTGCGCACCAGATGATCCGGATCGCCGACGCCAACACCCTCAGGCAGGCCTTTGGCGACGCTCGGGTCGTCTGCCGACGGTTTTTTCGCCTTCATGGCGGCGCCGGCGTTGCCGAGCGTCTGATAGGCGCGTGTTGGATAAGCCTCGCGCGTCCAGTAAAGGTGGGCGTTGGCGACGTTGAACGCGTTCACCATGGGCACGCCGATGTCCCGCGCCTGGCGGTAGTCTTCGTGGCAGTACAGGAAGTTCATCGTGTGCACCTGGTCGTTCACAAGTCCACCCACGGGATTGCAGTTCTGGATGACGCGATGGTACTCCTTCGTACGTCGCTCCTGCTCCTCGTAGCCGGCTGCGGATACGCCGAGACAGCCCAGGCCCCGTTCAGCGGCGTCGAGCTCGGTGCCAGGGGACGTGACGGTAACCCACATCGGTGGATGTGGCTGCTGCAGCGGCTTCGGCAGAACGTTGCGGCTTGGCATGGCAAACGCTTTCCCTTCCCACTCGAACTCCTCCTGCATCCACATCTGCGGGAGCGCCCGCACAAACTCGTCCCAGGTGATTTTTGTATCGTCGGGGTTGACCTCGAAACCGCCGAGCTCCGTCCACGTCGAGGACCGTGCGGTACCAAGCTCCAGGCGCCCGTTGGAGATGAGATCGAGGGCTGCCGCCCGCTCTGCGACGCGCACCGGATGATTCATCTCGGGTACGCACACAACCGCGCCGTGGCCCACGCGGATGCGTTGCGTCTGTGCCGCCACCGCAGTGAGAAATACCTCCGGGGCAGAGCAGTGGGAATACCCTTCCAGAAAGTGATGCTCCACCGCCCAGACGTGATCAAAGCCCAGCTCGTCCGCCAGACGGCACTGTTCCAGCGCGTTCTGATAAACCGCAAGCTCGGTGGCCGGGGTGAACGGCCGTGGTGTGGACAGCTCGAAAAATATGCCGAATTTGATGGTCCCGCTCCCTTGCCGAAAACGCCTAAGTGTAGCCTGGGTTGGCGCTGCGGTCAGCGGTCGCAGGTGGCGTTGCGGTGGATGCCGTGCATGCCGCCGAGCACGCGCTGAGCGCTGCCCATGCCGCCGATGGTGATCCAGTCGTCCTCCCAGGCCACGAGGCCGCGGTGGTCCATGGTAGACGTTGGTTTGTCGGGATACGCCTGCCAGCGCTCCTCATCCAGCAGCCATGCGAAGACATGTGCGCTCGGCGCCGCGGGCTGGCCGTCGTAACCGATGCCCGAGTAGTTGTAGGCCCGGGCGGTGCCGCCGGCAAAGAGCACCCGCCGATTGGCTGCATCGCCGCTGGCCGCCATGCGGTAGTGGCCGCGGCCGGGCAGCTGAGGCAGGCGTCTGTAGCTGATCCGCGCCGGATCAGTGGGATCAATTTCTCCCAGCCAGGCTTCGTTGACGGTGTCGAAGCGCCGCCCGTCCGCGCCGGTGATGATTGCCACGCCGTCTGCAACAACGAACCTGTCCTCGACAATGCCGCCGGCATGTCCGAATACCGGCGTGCCGGGATAGCGCGTCGCCTCGAACCAGACATTGTCTCGTGTATCGTAGACCTGCACACGGTCGACGTTATCGGTGTCGTGCCAGCCGGAGACGAGATAGATGTAGCGCTCCCGATACGCAAAGCTGACAGTGTCATCGACGGGCACGGGCGTTGGCGCGAGAGGCCGAAAGCTGCGTTGGCTGATGTCGAAGGCGAAGTTGTCCGGGGTCGACAGCTCGCTGCCGTCGGCGGCGACGGTGTATCCGCCGAAGAGATAGACAACGCCGTTTATCGCCACTGCCGTCGCAGCCAGTCGCCCGTCGCTCACGGGTACGTCGGGGAGCTGCTCCCAGGCAGAGGTGCCGGCCTGCCAGAGCCAGCCGCGGCGGTGCACGTCGCGATGGGTTCTACCGGCGCCGAGACCTGTGAACGTCACCAGATGCAACCGACCATCGACCACTGCGCTGGCCACGGCATTATTGCTCGTTGGAACCGGCAGGGCTGGGACGCATTCAGGCCGGGCCGCAAGCGGCAGGTAGAACAGGAGCAGTGAAGCCAGCGCGATACGGTTCAGGGTTGTCCCCGCTCGAGCATCGGCAGCAGATAGGGTTTGTGCTCGGCAATCTCCTCACGGCTGAGACCGCTCAGCTCGTAAGGCAGCACCAGCCACTGATTGGTTTCGTGCAGGAAGTAGTCGGGCTGCGACGCGCCGCCTGGCCGATACCAGAGTGCCGCCACGCGGATGTCGGTCGGCATGTTGCGTTTGAGCCCTGCCGCCAGCTGATCGATGACCGCCTGGGTGTGCCGGCCGCTGCTGAAGACGTCGTCGACGATCAGCAGGCGATCGTCAGCGTTCAGATTTTCCAGCAGATACTGTTTGCCATGCACGCGTATCGGCTGCCTGGTTGCCGCAGCTTCCTGGTATTGCTCGACGCCGGCGTAAGAGGTGCGCAGCGCAATGTGATCCGTTTTCACGCCGAGGGTTGCCAGGCACTCCTGCACGACAATCCCCACAGCGCTGCCGCCGCGCCACAGACCGACGATGAATGTCGGGCGGAATCCGCTCGCAAAAATCCGTTCGCCCAGGCGGAAACCGTCGAGGATCTGATCTGCCTCGCTGACAAAAATTTTGGCGTCAGGCTCGATGTTGGTACATTCCACGGAACGAACTTCGCAACTATAACAATTCCACAACGGTAAGCATGACGGAGAAAGTCTATCTCGACGCGCAAACGCTGCTGGAAGACTCTTTTGAGCTTGCCGCGCGTATTTACGAAAGTGGCTTCCGCCCGACGTTCATCGTGGCGGTCTGGCGTGGTGGCGCGCCGATCGGCATTGCGGTCCAGGAGTACCTTTCCTACAGAGGTGTGGCGTCCGATCACATTGCCATCCGCACCAGCGCGTACTCGGGCATCGACGAGCGCAGCCGTAAGGTGGCGGTCTACGGGCTTAGCTATCTCATCAAGAATCTCACCCACGAAGACAGTCTCCTCATCGTGGACGACGTCTTCGATACCGGCCATACCGTGCAGGCGATTGTTGAAGAAATACGCAGCAAGCTGCGTCTGAATACCCCTGAGGACATTCGTGTCGCCGTGCCGTATTACAAACCGACGCGCAATCAGACAGATCTAGAGCCCGATTACTACCTGCACGAAACCGCCAGCTGGCTGAAATATCCGACCTCCCTCGAAGGCCTCTCGCTCGAGGAGATGCAGGCTCACCGGCCGGAGATTTTCGAGATCATCCGGCACCACCTCGAGTGAGCGCGCCATGACGGTCCATACAACGGGCTTCAATCTTGCCGTTTGAGCTGCCGCGCTCGAGCACCGCCTGGCTGGGCGCGGGCACGCATGTCGGCAGCCGTCTGCTGGGGCTTCTGCTCAGCATTGTGCTGGCGCGTACGCTTGGCGCCGCGGATTACGGTGTGTACGCCTACGCGTTTGCCTGGCTGGGCTTTCTGCTTGTTTTTGCGCAGCTGGGTGCGCCGACGCTCGTGCTCAGGGAGCTGGCCGATGCGCGTCATCATGAGCGCTGGAGTCTCGTACGCGGCATCCTGCAGGCCAGCCAGAAGCTCGTCCTTGGCGCTTCGATTCTGGTGGGCCTCGCGGGTGCGGTGGTGCTGTGGGTCTGGTTTGACGATTTATCCCCGGGGCGCTTCTGGACGACCTTCTGGATGCTGGTATGTGTGCCCTTTGTCGCGCTGACCAGAGTGCTGGCAGCGTCTCTGCGTGGACTCGGCATGCCAACCTTCGGCCTTGTGCTGGAGCTGCTGTTTCGTCCGGCGCTGGTGTTGCTCCTGGCGCTGGTGGTGCTCTTTACCGCGATTGAGGCGTTTGGCCCGACGACAATCATGCAGCTGCAGCTCATAGCGGCCGTTGCCGTCTGCGCCGTGGGCCTCGTCTGCCTGCGCAGGTCTGCGGCGCCCGCGCAGGTCGAGCCCGTTGCGCTCCGGCAATGGGCGCCGAGCCTCATGCCCCTGACCGTGGTCAGCGGCGCCACCCTCATCATTTCCCAGGCGGACATCATCATTCTGGGCCTCTTTGCACCTGCCGCGGATGTGGGCGTGTATCGGGTGGCAATGCAGGTTGCGCTGCTTACCGCGTTTGCCTCTCAGCTTGCGGCATCGCTGCTGGCCCCGGCTGTCGCTCAGCACAAAGCGGCAGGAGATGTCGTGGCCTTGCGCGCGCTGGTGGCCCGTGCCACCCGTTACACTGTGGCGTTGACGCTGCCGGTGGTTGCTGCGCTCGTGCTCATTGGTGACTGGCTCGTACGAGTGGTCTTTGGGGTTCAGTTTGCGGGTGCCTATGAGCCGCTTGTCTGGCTGATGGCGGGGCAGCTGGTGAACGCGCTTGCGGGTCCCATGGGGGTGGTCATGAACCTGTGTGGACACGAGCAGCGCAACAGCCAGCTGCTGCTGGTCAGCTGTGCCATCAACGTTGTCCTGAACTTCGTTCTGATACCGATGTACGGACTCCTCGGCGCCGCTGTGGCGACGTCCGTGGCGCTGTCGTTTCGGAGCGTGACGCAGTGGGTGTACGTGCGCCGATTTGTCTGGGAGCGGGAGACGTGATGACGCCCGAGTTTTTCATCATCGGCGCGCCCAAGTGCGGCACGACTGCGTTGGCGGCTTATCTTGCGGAGCACCCGGAAGTACTTGTGAGCGACCCGAAGGAGCTCAACTACTTCAACACGGACCTCGGTTTTGACACCTATGATGATGCAGCATATGCGGCGCTCTTTGCCGGTGCGGCGCCGGGTGTGATTCGTGGGGAAGCGTCGGTCTGGTACCTCTATTCTGAAGTGGCGGTGGCGCGCATTCTCGAGGCTCGTCCGGATGCCCGGTTCATCGTCATGTTGCGCAATCCCGTCGACATGGTGGTATCTCTGCATCGGCAGATGGTCTTCTCCGGATATGACGACGTCGACGACTTCTGGTCTGCCTGGGAGCTGCAGGCGGAGCGGGCGGCAGGCCGGCACGTGCCGATAGCCTGCCCGGACGCGAGGCTCTTGAGCTATCAGGCTGCCTGCGCGCTGGGCACGCAGCTGGCGCGCTGCCTGGCGCAGACTGCAGATGGCCAGGTGCTGGTTGTCGTCTATGACGATTTTCGAACCGACCCGCGGGGTGAATGGCAGCGCGTGCAGCAGTTCCTGGGCGTTAGTGATGACGGCCGGCACGACTTTCCGGTCATCAATCCCGCGACCGTACGTCGCTGGATGCCATTGAAACGCCTGAGTGACTGGTATTCGCGGACGCGGCGGAGATTCGGATTTGCCGGGCTGGGCACAGGCGTATTCAACCGGCTGAACGAGGTGAATCAAGTCGAAGAGCCGGCGCCGCCGTTGCCACCTGAGCAGCGCGCGACGCTTGCCGAAGCGTTTGCCGGTGAGGTTGAGCAGCTCAGCAGTATTCTCGAGCGGGATTTGTCGCACTGGCGCTGACGAGGGGGAGAAAAATGCCGGGACTATGGAAGCCGGGGATTGTGGCCTTTCTGTGCTGCGCGGGCTCTGCCTGTCACGAGGCGGCAGCGCCGCCGGCAGATGTCGACTGGCCGGCATATCTCGGCGACAAAGGCCGACAGCACTACTCGCCACTGACTGAAATCACGCCAGCGAACGTAGCTCAGCTGGAGCGCGCCTGGGTGTATGACTCCGGTGAGCTACGCGGCGAGGCGTCGACCATGTATACGAGTCCCATTGTGCTGGACGGTGTGTTGTATGGTTTGTCACCCAAGCTCGTGGCATTTGCGCTGAATGCCGCCACCGGTGAAGAGCTGTGGCGGGCCGATCTGGGCATGCGCGGCGCACCGCAGCGCGGTTTGATGTGGTGGCAGAGCCAGGACGGTGCTGATCGCCGGGTCCTCTTCAACGCGGGTGCCGAGCTGCTGGCGCTCGATGCAGAGAGCGGTGACCTCATTCCCGACTTTGGTGATGGCGGCCGGGTGGATCTGCTTCCGGACGACGGCAAGGAGGGTTCCCTGTTCGTCTCCGTTCCGGGTGTCGTATTCGAGGACCAGATCATTCTCGGCTTCTCGACGACCGAGGACGCCGACGCCCGCAAGGGCTCTGTACGCGCCTTCGACGTTCGATCCGGCGATCTGCTCTGGCAGTTCAATACCATCCCTGCGGTCGGAGAACCCGGCGCTGAAACATGGGCTGAGGATGCGCTGGAGCATGCCGGCGGCGCCAACGTCTGGACGGGTATGGCGTTGGACGAGGCACGCGGGATTCTGTTTGCGCCGACCGGCTCGGCGACACCGGATTTCTACGGTGCTGACCGTCCCGGCGACAATCTTTATGCCAACAGTCTCCTGGCGATTGACGCACGCAGCGGTGAGCTCCTCTGGCACTTTCAGATGGTGCGCCACGATCTCTGGGACCGCGACAATCCCTCGCCGCCCACGCTGGTTCAGCTCGAGCGTAACGGCCGCATGATCGATGCCGTCGCTCTGACCACCAAATCGGGACATCTTTTCGTTTTCGACCGGGAGACCGGTGAGTCGATGTACGCGATAGATGAAGTCGAAACCCTGCCGAGCACGTTGCCACGGGAGGTGCCCGCGCCGACTCAGCCGGTTTCGAGCGTGGCGTTTTCCCGTCAGCGCTTCGAAATCACACAGCGCACACCCGAGGCGACCGCCGCGGTGAGAGAGACAATTCAAGGCTGGGACCTGCGCCCCTGGGCGCCACCCAGAGTTGGCACGCTCCTCATCCATCCCTGGTATGACGGTGGCGCTGAGTGGGGTGGCTCGGCGTACGATCCGCGCACCCGGCGCCTGATTCTCAATGCGCAGGATGTCTCCGGCATCCTCAAGCTCACGGAGGTACCCGTTGGCTTTACCAATCATGCTGTCTATGCGCGACACTGCGCGAGCTGTCACGGGATGGAGCTGCAGGGCACGGAGACGGCGCCGGGCCTGGTTAATGTGATTGAGCGTATCGGCTACGGTCGCTTCTTCGAGGTCTTGAATGAAGGCTCGGGACGCATGCCGGGATTTGCCCATTTTGACGATGCCGAGCGCCGCGGCGTGCTGCGTTACGTCATGAATCCCGCGCCTGCGACCGAGGAAGTGCCTACGACGGATGTTGGCTACGTGCTCGGCGGTTACAGCTACCTGCGTGATCACGAAGGGCTGCCCGGTAACTCGCCGCCCTGGGGAACCCTCAACTCGATTGATCTTGCCACCGGTGAAATCGTCTGGCAGATCCCTTTTGGCGACTACCCGAGCCATCCTGATCTCGGCTTTGGCGCCGTCAACTACGGCGGGCCGGTTGTCACGGCCTCGGGAGTCATCTTCATTGCAGCGACGCCCGACCGTAAATTCCGCGCGTATGACGCCGCAACGGGCGCGGAGCTCTGGCACGCCGAGTTGAACGCCGCCGGATTTGCCACGCCCGCGGTGTACAGCGTCGACGGGCGCCAGTATGTGGTGATTGCCGCCGGTGGCGGCCGCATGGGGCCGCCTTCGGGTGCCGAGTACGTTGCCTTCCGCCTGCCGGAGACTTCGAGATAGCTGGCTATCGTCCCGCCGATTCGGTAGTTTTTCGCTGAGGAGATCGGGGAGACAACCCATGCGCATTCGACTGCCCGCCCTGGGCATGCTCACCGCGCTGCTGCTGCCTGCAGCCAGTTCGGGCCACCACGCTTTCTCGTCTGAATTCGACGCGGACCGTCCATTCATCGTTACCGGCACCATCGTCAAGGTCGAGTGGATCAATCCGCACAGCTGGGTGCACGTGGACGTCCCCATGGACGATGGCACGGTGGTGCCCTGGATGATGGAAGGCGGCACGCCCAACACGCTCGTTCGCGCGGGACTCACGCGCACCGTCCTGCAGGTTGGGACGGAGGTGATCGTGCGCGGTTACCAGAGCAAAGATCCGGACTGCGAGCCGAAGTGTCGGGGCAGCGGCCGCGACATCACGTTTGCCGATGGACGCCGCATCTTCATGGGTTCCTCCGGCACCGGCGCTCCGCGTGACGGCGCGGATCCCACCGAAGGCGGCGGTGATTCCGCTTTGCCGGAAGGATAGGGGTGTGAGCATGACAAAGCGGTGGCTCGGTCTGTGTCTGGTGCTGGTGTTTGGTGGCTGTGCGGTGAATCCGGTGACGTCAACCGAATCCGCAACTCCGGATTTGAACGGAGTCTGGCAGGCGGTTGGCCACGCGCATTGGAACCTGGAAGGCCAGCACGCGCAGAAAGGCCCTGCCACGCACCTGCTGGGCGCCCTCGGCGGTGTCCCGGCAAGTCTGAACTATGTCGAAGGTGGGGAGATTCCCTATACCGACGAAGCGCGCGCGCAGCGAGATGCCTACCGCGCCGAGTGGTATCAGTGGGATCCGGTTGTGAAGTGTTATATCCCGGGCATCCCGCGGCAGACCTATATGCCGTTCCCGTTTCACATCGTGCAGTCCGAGAAGAAAATTTTCATGGCCTACGAGTTCGGCAGCAACAGCCGCATCATCCACCTCGACCGGCCCGGCAGCCGTGCCGATCTGCCGTCCTGGATGGGCTATTCGCTCGGTCGCTGGGAAGGCAGCACGCTGGTGGTGGAGGTCACCGATCAGGTGGCCGACACCTGGTTCGATGCCTCGGGTAACTACCACACCGATGCGCTGAAGGTAACAGAACGCTACACGCCAATGGGCGAAAACCACATCGCCTATGAGGCAACCATCGAGGATCCCAACGTGTTCACCCGCCCGTGGACCATCAAGATGCCGCTCTATCGGCGCATGGAAAGCCAGGCGCAGATTCTCGAGTACAAGTGCGTGCCGTTTGCCGAGGACGCGGTTTACGGGCACCTGCGCCAGGGTGAGGACCGCTCCAAGCCCGTTCTGAAAGACCTGCACTGAGGAGGCGTCATGACTGCAACATCGCAACGAACCTGCCTGATGACCGCGCTGGTTTTCTTCAGCGTAAGCGCCGCCGCCGACATACCACGTGCGGCGGATGGCCGGCCGAGTCTCGAGGGCACCTGGGATTTCAAGACCGCAACGCCCTACGAGCGCCCGGAGCAATACAAAGACAAAGAGTTCCTGACGCCCGAGGAAGTGGCGGAGATCGAAGCGGGCATTGCCGCGCGGGTCGAAGCTGGGGCCAAGGTCGAATTCGACGAGGCGGCGAAGAACGCCGGTCAACAGAGTGACGTGGACGTTGGCTACAACACGTTTTATCTCGATTTCGGCACGAAGCTTTCGAAGTCCGGCCGGACGTCACTGGTGGTGGATCCACCCGACGGCCGCCTGCCGGCGCCAAGCCCGGAGTCGATCGCCCGCTATGTGGAGCGGCGTGATACCTGGGCGCAGCCGCCGCGGGGGCCGGAAGACCGCAACGCCTACGATCGCTGCATCAAGGGCTTCAATGCCGGTCCGCCGATGACAAGCGGGGCTTACAACAACATCATGCAGATTGTGCAGTCGCCGAGCCACATTGTGCTGCACGTGGAGATGGTCAACGATCATCGCGTGATTCCTACCGACGGCAGCGGCGCGCTGCCGGACCACATGCGCTTCTGGAACGGTAAATCGACCGGCCGGTGGGAGGGGGACACGTTTGTCGTGACCACCACCAACTTCAACGACCATCAGATGTTCCGCCTCACCGGGCCTGACATGAAGCTGACAGAACGCTTCACGAGGCTCGACGAGGACACGCTCGAGTACCGCTACACGGTTGAAGATCCGTTTGCTTATCCGGAACCCTTTACGGTGGTCCACGAGTTCAACCGCACCGAATCCGACGTGCTCGAGTACGCCTGCCACGAGGGCAACTATGCCATGTCGCTGATGCTCAAAGGCGCGCGCAAGCAGGAAGAGGACGGTACGGCAGAAGAAGACGACACGTGGCTGCCAACCTGGAGCAAGCCGCGAGAGTAGGGAGCTGAGATGCGTTATTTGAAGTGGATATGTCTCCTGTGGGTGCCGCTGTCTCAGGCAGGAGAGGTCATACAGACGAATTCGCACAAGCTCACCGAGGTCGTCGACAACGTCTATCTTGCGCAAAGTACCGCGCCGCTCTTCAACAGTAATGCGCTGGTCATCGTCAACAATGAGGACGTGGTGGTGGTGGATTCTCACATCACGCCGCAGAAGGGACGGGAGCTGCTGGCTTCCATCGGCAAAATTACCTCGAATCCCGTGACTACGCTCATCAACTCGCACTTCCACTACGACCATGTGCACGGCAATCAGGCGTTCGGGCAGGACGTTGAGATCATCGGGCACGAGTACACGCGCATGAAGATGGCGGGCAAGCCGCTCGAAGAGCATACCTTCCGTAACGGCATAGCGCAGAACGAGCGTCACTTGCAGCGACTTCGGCAGATGCTCGAATCTGCGTCAGGCGAGGAGCGCGAATCGCTGGCGGCACAGGTGGCGCTTCAGGCAGAACACCTGCGCTCCTGGAACGAAGTGCAGCCGGTGGCGCCGACGCAGACGCTGGAGCGGCGCATGACGCTGTACCGCGGGGCGCGCGAGATCCAGCTGCTGTTTCTCGGCCGCGCCCACACGGGCGGTGACGTCAGCGTCTATCTGCCGGAGGACAAGCTCATCTTCACCGGCGACATGATGTTGTATGGGCCATCCTGGCTCGGCGATGGGTATGTCGATGAGTGGGCCGAAACGCTGGAGAATCTGAAGCAGCTCGATTTCGAGATCATTGTGCCCGGCCACGGGCCTCACTTTGCCGATCGCAGTCGCATCGATCATGTGCAGGCGTTCTACAGGGATCTTTGGAGCAAAACCGAAGCGCTGCACGCCCGGGGGGTCAGCGCCGAAGAAGCCGCAGCTGCAATTGACATGACCAACCATACGGCGCTTGGGTTTCAGCACGTCGGCTTTGATCCCACGGCCGTGCGCCGCATGTATGCCAGGATGGACGGCACGGACTAGCTAAGAGCGCGATGGCTCCTCTATTTCCTGTTGCGCTTTACGCGCCTTAATGGCCTCGCTGGTGACAAACTGCAGGATGTCGTTCAAGGCCGTGTGATCGAGTTCCCCGGCGAAAGAAGGCATGCCCAGCTGCTGGCGCGCACCACCCAGGACAATTGCCGGGAAGTCCGTGCGTGTCTCCCGAGACATGCGCCGGAGATCCGGTGTGACAGTTGCGACCACCGATTCGACGCCGAGACCGCGATGGCATAGCGCACAGTGCTGGTGATACAGCGCGTTGCCGCGCTCGAGGGTTTCTGCGGAAGCCGTCAGCGGGGGTTGCTCCGGGATACTCATGTCGCGCTTCGGCGGCGCCGGCCGTACGTCCGTCCCGCCGAGCTTGAAGACAAGCAGCGTACCGGGCGTGGCGTGCGCGAGACTGCCGCTGACCATGGTGGCCACATATTGCGTGCCGTCGATGGCGTAGCTGATGACGGACGAGCTGAAGGCGCCCGCCGCGTCGTACGACCACAAAGGCTCGCCGTCCTCGGTGCTCCGCGCGCTGAAAATGCCGTGGCCTTCGCCGTGGAAGAGTATCCCCGTGGCCGTTGCCAGCACACCGCCGTTGAAGCTGCTCTGCAGCCTGTGGCGCCACTTGTAGACACCGGTCAGCGGATCGAAAGCCCCAAGGTAGCCGACTTCCGGCGGCCGCGGTCCCGCCTTTTCCGCCAGACGCTGGCGATACGGACCGATGCCAATGCCGAGGCTCTGGCCAACCTCGGCAATCTCAAAAATGCCGGTTTCGACGAACTGCTCATCGAGCGAGTAGAAGTTCGCGTAGTCGTGATAGTAGAAATACATGATGCCGGCCGCCTCGTCGAACGACATCGGTTCCCAGTTGTGCGCGCCGGCATTGGCGGGAATGATCCACTGCGGATCGAGCTCGTACTGTACCTCGAGATTTTCCACAGGCCGTCCGGTCTCGAGATCCACATGAGTGGCCCAGTTGATCTGCTCGGTGTAACGGTGCGCGCGCAGGAGCTCGCCGTCGTCACGATCGATGACGTAGAAGAAGCCGTTCTTGGGCGCCTGCAGCATGACCTTGCGGGGCACGCCGTCAATCTCCATGTCGGCAAGCGCGATGTCCATGGCGGCGCTGTAATCCCAGTTGTCGCCCGGGACGGTCTGGTAGTACCAACGCATGCGGCCCGTATCGACGTCGACGGCGACGATGGCGGTGAGAAACAGGTCGTCGCCGCCGCCGGGAGAGCGGATCTGCCGCGGCCACGGCGCGCCGTTACCCACACCGATCAGCAGCGTGTTGAATTCCTCGTCATAGACCAGCGAGTTCCACGCGGTACCGCCGCCGCCGAGCTTCCACCACTCACCGCCCCAGGTTTTGGCCGCCATTTCCATTTCCGGGTGTTCGAAAGGTTGTGACGGGTCGCCGGGCACCAGATAAAAACGCCAGGCGAGTGCCCCGGTGTCGGTGTCGTAGGCGGTGACATACCCCCGTCGGCGTCCAACCTCGGAGCTGCCGTTACCGATGAAAACCTTGCCGCCGGCCGTCCTCGGTGCACCGGTGATGTTGAAGCGCCCGAGCGCCGATTCGTGATAGGTGTCCACGTCCCAGACGGGTTTTCCGGAAGCGGCATCGATGGCGATGAGGCGCCCGTCATTGGTTGCTACAAACACGCGGCCCTCGTAGACCGCCACGCCGCGGTTCACTGCACCGCCGCAGCAGGAGTATTTCACGTATTCACGATCCGTCTGCGGATCGTAGCGCCAGATTTCTGCACCACTGGCGGCGTCGAGGGCAAAGACCACATTCCAGCCGTTGGTGGCGTACATCACGCCGTCCACCACCAGCGGGGTACCCTGCATGCGCTCGGTATTGCCGCCGATGACTTTGTGCCAGGCAAGGCTCAGGTCCGCG
>JAAUXY010014595.1_pt1 | contig 29908 bp, 32 predicted proteins | sample 7278121 | NCBI WGS metagenome assembly JAAUXY01 (sample SAMN14350117, study PRJNA611818) | marine sediment metagenome | isolation source: surface marine sediment (1.8m) | place: French Polynesia: Moorea | collected 2018-08 | reverse complement strand
TTCTTCGATGCCCATTTGGAGCGGGAACTCGCAGATCATGTAAGTGATGCCCGACTGGACGAGCAGGTACGCAACTTGATCGCCCAGGCACTAAGCGAAGGGGTACCCAAGATCTCCGAAATATCGGCGCGAATGGGCATGAGCAGCCGCACCTTGCAAAGGCAGTTGGCGGCACAAGGACATGTCTACCAGGATCTTGTCGATGCAACGCGACGCGACCTTGCTGAGAAGTTGCTCCGTCGGACGGACTTTGCGCTGGCTGAGATCGCGTTTCTGACCGGGTATGCTGAGCAAAGCACCTTTTCACGCGCCTTCAAGCGCTGGTATGGGCAGACGCCGGCCAGTTTTCGTCGAGCCACGCCGACAGCCTGATCCAGTCCTGCAATACGACCATGGCGCGAGATGCCAATACGCTGGCATGGCATGCCAATACCACCACCGCACACTGCCCTAGGCTCTGGTCATCCCTACTACCTATGGAGATGACCAATGGAAAAGCAACTTGTACTTGTGACCGGCGCAGCCGGCAAGACGGGCTCAAGAATCGCGACCCGTCTCGCAGACCGCGGAATTGATATTCGGCGCGGCTCTCGCAAAGAGACTCCGGCATTTGACTGGAATGATGAGTCGAGCTGGGAGGCCTGCCTCACTGGTGTCACGTCCGTGTACATCAACTACTCGCCTGATACTCGCGTCGGCAGCGCGACGGACACGATTTCGAAGTTTGTTAACGCCGCGCGACGCCAGGGCGTTCGACGACTCGTGTTCCTGACTGGCCGGGGAGAGACTGAGGCGCAGGATTGTGAGCGCATAGTCCTCGAGAGTGGCATCGAGTCCACCATAGTGCGCTCCGCCTGGTTCAACCAGAACTTCTCGGAAGGCGAATTTCTCGACATGGTTCTGACAGGCACGCTCGCTCTACCTTCAGGCAGTGTAAGCGAGCCGTTTGTTGACCTAGACGACCTCGCCGACGTGGCAGTTGCGGCGTTAACGCAGGACGGGCATGCCGGCGAAATTTACGAAGTAACGGGGCCGAGGCTGCTAACGTTCGGTGACGTTGCTGCCGAGCTCGCCCATGCCGTCGGCAGAGACATCGCTTACCTGGAAGTTCCTCAAGAGACCTTCGTTGCGGGTGTCGCTGAATCCGGAGCACCTGAGGAATTTGTCCATGCGATGGATTACCTGTTTTCCGTCGTAATGGACGGACGTAACTCATACCTTTCCGACGGCGTAACGCGCGCGCTCGGTCGTCCGCCCAGGGACTTCTCTGACTTCGCGCGCGAGGTTGCCGCTACTGAACTCTGGAGGAATGTCGCATGAAGGCCACAACGACTGTTATCTACCTTGTAATCTCTGGCTTGCTGCTGCTCGTGATCGGCGCCGCCATTCTTTTGGCACCTCACGCCTTCCACGGCAGCAACGGCATCGCCCTCGGCGATAACCCGAACTTGCTTTCGGAGATACGGGCACCCGGCGGACTACTTGCGGCAAGCGGCATCATCATTTTAGTCGGCGGATTTCGACCGCTACTGCGATCACAGGCCGTGCAACTCACGACGCTCGTCTATGGCTCGTTCGGCGTGGCTCGTCTCATGAGCATAGCTATGGACGGTATGCCCTCAGATTCGATTGTCGGCGCGACAGTGCTCGAATTTGTCGTCGCGTCTATCGGCCTGGCATTGCTGCTGCAATCTCGCGCCCGGAAGGATTGACGCTGTCACCTGGCAAAACTCCGTTTGATCCAAGTAGTGGCCCGAAAGAGGAAGGATTGATTCGAATCGGCTTTGGGCTGTTTCAGCCCTGCGGGCTTCGGGGCTACGCCCCTCGGTCCAAATCGCTTCGCGATTTGTCGAACCAGGAGGCACTAATTTCACACTGACTTCGCCGACAGCTCGTGCCCGGAAGGATTGATTCGAATCGGCTTAGGCCGATTCTCACCCCGCATTGATTAGTGTATCGAGGTTTCTGACACGCCGTGGATCCTATCGTCTGGGGGCGCCGGGCAAGCCGGCGTCTAAAACGCTGGCGCGTTTTGTCGAACCAGAGGCTCTCATCTCAGTCCCGACCCGGCAAAAGAAAAAGGGCCCCCGTTGGGGACCCTTTGTCTTTTGGCGCGCCCGGAAGGATTCGAACCTCCGACCGCCTGGTTCGTAGCCAGGTACTCTATCCAGCTGAGCTACGGGCGCGTTGTCTGTTTGGCAGGGGATACCTGCACAGGGTCGGCAATACTAATGGCCCTTAGCGCTCAGGTAAAGGCCTTCGGCAGCTAATTTGCGGGTTTTCAGTCGTTTAGGTAAGCCTCGTAATCGCTCAGGTACTTGGCGGCGCTGTCGCAGGCGATGACCACCGCCCTGCCCCGCGGGATACCCAGCTTCAGGGCCGCTGCGATGCTTGCTCCAGTGGTCGGGCCCGCCATGACTCCGTCTGTCCGCGCGAGGCGGATGCCCGTCTCGAACGCCTCGTCATCGGTGACCGAGACGATGTCGTCGAGGAGGTCCTTGTCCAGGATGGTCGGGAAGTGCTCGTCCGGCAGATCTGAGAAGCGCTTCAGGCCGGAGAGCTTGTGCTGCCGGCTGGCCGGCTCGACCGCGATGATCCTGATGTCCGGGTTCTGCTCTTTCAGGTAGCGGCCCGCGCCCGTGACCGTGCCGCCGGTGCCGACACTCGCAAACAGGTGCGTGACCTCTCCGTTCGTCTGGCGCCAGATCTCGGGGCCCGTCGTGTGGTAGTGCGCGGCCACGTTAAATTCACTTTCGTACTGGTTCGGACTGACGTAGCGGCCTTCGTAGGCCTCGCTCTCGACCATGCTCTTAACCACGCCGCGGGCGCCCTCGCTCGGGAACAGCGGGCACAGCTCGTCCTCGACCTCGATCAGCTCGGCGCCCAGGAACCTGAGCATCGCCTTCTTCTCAGCCGGCGTGCCGCTCGGGACGGCAATCTCGATCGGCGTGTTGCGCGCGTTCGCCATCGCCGCGAGCGCGATACCGGTGTTGCCCGCCGACGGCTCGACGAGCGTTTGGTCTTCTTCGAGGTTCAGCGCGTTGAGCATGAACAGCGCCGTGCGGTCCTTGATCGAGCCGAACGGGTTGAAGCCCTCGAGCTTTAGCAGCAGGTCGAGCTCCGGATTCGGGTTCATCCGGGCACTCAGGCGCACGATCGGCGTCGGGTTGTCCGGGCCGGGCGTCAGGTCGATGATGCTGTCGAAAACGCTCTCATCGCGTCGGCCGCGCGGATTGATCTGAAGCGCGGCGTCGGCCGGCTTGCGCATCGGTAGGCTCATGGTGCCCAATACCTCTCAGGACATGTCGGGCAACCGAGTTTATATAGCCGCAAGGCATGGACAAGCGCGCGGCGAGGCCGTTTGGCTATGCCTTCATTCCACGACGAAATAAGGACCCATTCGACATGACGGACAAGACCGTCGCCGACATGACCGGGCTCGAGTATCTCGAACGGGTGGCCGACGGACGCATCGAGCATCCGTCGATGGCGCTGACGCTGAACTTCCGGCTGACCGACGTGGCGCATGGACGCGCCGTGATCACGGGCGAGCCGAACGACAGCTACTGCAACCCGAACGGCACGATTCACGGTTCGTGGATCGCCGCGCTACTGGACTCCTGCATGGGCTCGGCCGTTCATTCGACGCTCGGCGCCGGCGTGGGCTTCACGGTGGTCGACTTCAAAATCGACTTCGTCCGACCGGTGAAGACGGATACGGGGCCGGTCGTCGCCGAGGGCAACGTCCTGTCGGTCGGTAAGAAGATCGGCCGCGCGAACGGCGTTATGAGGGACGAGTCCGGGGCGATACTCGCGGCAGGGACGACGACCTGCCTGGTGCTCGGCGAGGGCTAGGAAAAGTCGCCAGAACGACATGTGCCCGGCCGAGGCCGGGCACATGCAAGTAACAACGAGCAAACGTTACCAGCGATAGCTGACTTCGAACTCGAGCTGGCTCATCGACAGCTTGATCTGCTGAGCCGGATCGAATGCGCTGGTTCCGGTGACCTTACTCTCCGGTGCGTACATCAGCGACATCGTCAACTGGCGCCCATTGGACTGCCGGCGCGTCCAGCCGAACGTGAAGTGCTGTTCCATGACGCCCGGCGCCAGGATGTTGAACAGGACGTCGTCGCCCTGAATCGGCTGTTCGCCATTGCTCCAGCCAAGGCGGAACGTGTTGTTGTCGTTGGCCGCGTATTCCAAGCCGAGCTTGTAAGTCGTCATGTCATCCCAACCGAAGCCGGCGCCATTGTCGCCGCCCAGGCAGAAGCTCGGGTTGGTCGAGCCCGGCGGTGCAAACGGCGCGAAGGCCGAGCACCGGAACAGGTTGGACATCGGGTTGCCGACAGAAGCGACATCGCTGAAGGCTGTACGTTCGACGTCAACGTTGAGGCGTAACTTGTCGCTCGTGACAAAAGAGATGCCGGCCTTGATGCTGGACGGAATGTCGAAGCCACCGTCTTCAGCGAACAGGTCTGAGTAGTCATCGAATTTACCCATCGAGATTTCGGACTGATAAGCGAGACCGACGCTGACCGCGTCACTCAAGCCCCACCAGAATCCAAGCTCGAAACCGAATCCGGTCGCGATATCGTGCCCGTTGTCGGACAGCGACGTAACGACTGATGGATCGCCAAAGCCCGTGTCCGGGTCGACCGTAGGCTGGTAGACCTCGGTGAACGGGATGAAGGTCGCAACGCCCTTTGCCTCGAATGCTTGCACCGCGAAGATCGGTCCGGCTCCAAACGCGAAGTTGTCGGTGATCTTTGCTGAGTAGGTGACGCCGAGGAATGCCTGTGACAGGTCAACACCCGCCTCGCCGGCGCAGAACGGCCCCGGCCCGTTGATCGGCCGCTGCGGGAAGCCGTCGCGCTGCGGGTTCCAGCAGAATACCGACGTGGCCGACGAATTCGAGTCATCCCAGTCCGTGTTCATGCCGCCGCGGCCATAGAAATTCAGCGTGATATTGCCGCCCGCGTCCGTGCTCCAGTTCTTGGCCAGGTACGGAATCGGGAAGTACTCGCTGCTGCTGTCGATCTTACCCGGTGTTATTGAATGGGTCGGCAGGAACAGGCCGCCGCCGAGATCGATTGGATTACCGCCTGATCCGGCGTTCAGCGCTTCGTAACTGCGGCGGGGGCTGAAAATCGACAGGCCCGCTTCCCAGCGGTCGCTGACAAATACGCCGAGCGCCGGGTTGGATGCCGTCATAATTGCGCCCATGTCGGCGTTTGAGCCGATGCCCGTGCCGGCCATGCCTTTCGATTCGGCACCAACGCCATGTGTGAAGTAGCCGTTCGTTGCCATCGCCGTTCCACTCAGAGCCAGCGCCATGGCAGCTACGATGCTCGCGGACGTGCGTCCCCCTAAAGTTCTCATTTCCATCTCCTTTTCGCTTCAGCAGTCCCTTAAGCTGCCGAAATTTTATCGGCGCGCTCGAAAGCGCCACCGACAGAAACTACTTGTCAGGCGTGCCGCAGAACATGTCGTGCAGCGTCTCCATGACCTGTATCGCCTCGTCCCCGGCGAGCGAGTAGGTCACCGACTGTCCGTGCTTGCGCGCCTTGACGACCTTCTCTCGCCGCAGCACGGCGAGATGTTGTGACAGTGCCGACTGGCTCAGCTCCAGCATGTCCTGCAACTCGCCCACGGTCTTGTCGCCCTCTGACAGCTGGCAGAGAATGATGAGCCGCCACTCGTTGGACATGACCTTCAGGAGCTCGCAGACGTGTGACGCCTTGTCGTGAAGCTCGGTCAGCTGCCGTGAGTCCGTCGAAGCCGGTTTTTTTTCAGCGTTGTTCATTCGATTTCCTATCGGCCGCGATTACGCGCAGCCGGCAAAACCTTCCGAGTCCATCTTCGCTTCATACGGTGCAGTGACGTCCGTGCCCTTGGTCAGCGAACCAACGACGGAGCCCCAGTCATCGGGTTTGATGATGACGAGCCAGCCGGCCTCATACGGATCCGTATTGGCGATCGACGGATCGGCGACGAGTTCTTCATTCACCGCGACCACTTCGCCGCCCGCGGCGGACTTGGCCGGGCCGACCCACTTGCCGGACTCTAGCGTGCCGCAGGACTTGCCGGCGCGGACCGAACGCCCGACACGTTTCGGCGTAAACGCCACGAGTTTTCCGGCCATCGCCGTAGCGACCGTGGTCATTCCGACCTTGACGTTGCCGTCGCCCTGCTCCTGGAACCAGATGTGGTTGTCGACGTCGTAGAGCAGGTCATCGGGCATGTTGCATCCGCGTACTGAGGGCATGTTCAGACTCCTTCTAATTCTTGAGTGTTGTCCTGGTCCGCCATTCGAATCGGCTTGGCCGAACAACAGAAATCACCAAGCTGGGCGACCTGTAGCTTGCCGCTGATAAACAGGTACAGATGGTTGGATATCATCTTCATCATGGCCGTTCGATTCGTAGTTGCCGTAGCGTCCGGATCGAGCGTTATGAGGTTGAAGTAGTAGGCAAGCTCGCGACAGGTCTCGCGGCATGCGTTGAAGCTCGGGTCGTTTTTCGTGCCCTGCCGATGCAGCGCCAGCAGCCTGAATCCCTCGCGCGTCTCGTCGGTGGGGACACCGTCTTTCGCGACGATCCAGTTCTCGAGAACCTCCTCGCCTATGGAGAGTAGTTCTTCCGCAGCGACTACCGGGTCGTCGTCAACTTTGACGGCGTCGATCGCCTGCTCGAGTTCGAACAGCGTTCTCATGCGATGCCCTTCTCCTTCAGGAGCGGCATGGACTTCGAGATGTTCTCATGCACGCCGACCTTGCGCGGCTTCAGACCTAACGCCATGCCGAGCAGTTGTGTGAAGTACAGGATCTTGACATCCACCTTTTCGCCGAATTTCTTCTCGGCTCGAATCTGGTGCATCTCGAGACCCGAGTGGCAGGTCGGGCACTCGGTCGCAATGACGTCGGCGCCCGACAACTTCGCCGCACGCAGGATGTTTAGCACGAGCTTCGTCGACGTATCGCTGTCAGACAGCGTGTGCGCACCACCACAGCAGGCTGTCTTCAGCGGAAAATCGACGTTCTCGGCGCCGGCGGCGGCGAGCAGGTCATCCATGAAGTGCGGCTTCGAGGTCGACTCGCTGCCGTTGCCCTGATCTTTTTCCGGGAAGATGTGCCGTGGGCGTGTGTACATGCAGCCGTAGTAGTTCGCGACCTTGAGTCCGGAAAGCGAGTTCTTCACGCGCTCGCGCAGCCCGTCCTCGCCGATCGCATCCTTGATCCAGTCTAGCGCGTGGATGGTCTCGACCTGGCCGGACTCGTAGGTCTTGTGCCCGGCCTTCTTCGACAGCTTGTCGACCACCGCTACCGACTGGTCGTCGTTAGTCAGGTCGTACTCGGCCTTCTTCAGGTTGTGATAGCAGCCGTTGCACGGTGCCATGACGACGTCCATGTCCATCTCGTTGGCCGCGATGGACATGACGCGTGACGACAGGTAAGTCTGGATCTTCGGATCGACATTCTTGACTTCCATCGCGCCGCAGCAGTTCCAGTTGTCGACTTCGACGAGGTCGAGACCCAGCTTCTTGCCGACCGCTTTCGTCGAACGGTTGTAGGCGTGGCCGGTGCCCTCGAGCGCACAGCCCGGGTAGTAGGCGACGCGTTGATATTTCTCTGCTTTGTCCGTCATCGTAATCCTCTTCAGGCAGCCTTCGTATCGCCCGTCTGGCGCGCGAGCTTCACGAGATCGAGCGCCTCGCCCTGCTTCTCATGCTGCTCGTCGATGTACTCCTGTATCGCCGCCGATGCGCGCGACCAGTCCTTAGTCTTCGGTGCGACCAGCGTGGCCAGTCCCATCCGCGCCAACAGGCCGACCGGCAATCCGCTGACCATCTTCTTGACCATCTCGATCATCCAGTCCTGCATCAGGCTCTGCTTCGTGCGCTGGAAGAAGCGGCGTATCGTGCGGCTCTCTTCGATCTTGCCGGTAGCGACGATCTGCTCGGTGAATACCGTGTCGAAATGCGTCGACGGGGATGTCGACGTATGGCCTTTGCGCTCCAGCCAGTGCGCCGTCGCCTTCATGACGCCTTCCGGGAACACGTCGCGCGGGCACGCATAGGTGCACTTGTTGCAGGACACGCACTGCCAGATGATGTCTTTGTCACGAAGCAGTTCGGACTCCATGCCCATGCGGATCAGGTAGATCCAGTAGCGCGGGTTGAAGTCCGGGTTGATCGCATTGACCGTGCAGGAGTTCGTGCAGGAGCCGCACTGCCAGCAACGGTGGATGTATTCACCACCGGGCAGTGCCTCAATCTCGTCCTGCAGCGCCTCGTTGTAATCACTGACGACGCGTGACTCGATGAAGGTGCTCCAGTGTCCCGAGACATCGACGCCGTCAATCACGAGCTCGTCGTGCGTGTGCAGGTCCTCCGGTCGAATCAACGATTTTTCATGAATCGGCATCGGGTGCTCCGTTAAATGTCGTGTTGTGGACGTCGTCCTCGGCGAGCACGAAGGCTTCGCCGTCGACCGTCTTCAATCTTGTTTTGCCACTGCCAGCTCGCACGCCGTCCAGCCCGAGGATCCGGCGCGTGTGCTGCATCGGGTCTTCCGGCGCGGAGAAGTCCACGCGCAGGTAGCTGCCGCCCTGCTCGCAGATGTAGCCCGCGTAGACCTGCGCGCACAGCACGTCGACGTACTGCAGCACGTCACGGAAGAAACCGTTGTCGCTTAAGTACTGGCTCAGCTCCTCGCGCAGCATCAGGAACGTGCCATAGCCGTCGTCGACGCTGATCGTCATGTGATCGACGTTGTCGCCGTGCCAGATCTCGCGCAGCACGCCGGTGTTCGAGTTCACGTCCCAGACCCAGCGGTTCATCAGCGGGTAGCGCTCGGGGCTGGTGTTGTGCAGGAACTCGGCCGCGAGGTCTCGCACCCATCGGTGCTGCTTGTCCTCGGGGAATCGATCGCAGAATGCGGTGATTCGCGCGTCGACGGTTTCCGAATCGTCGAACAGGTCGACGAGGCCGTCGCGAACCGGCCCGAATGCGTCCTCGGTCAGGAACGGACCGACGCGTCGCCGCACCGTGGCCATGAAAGTGCACAGCCCCTTGAAGGTTTCCAGTTCGAGCTCACCGGCACCGTTGGCCAGCGCCTGCTCGAACATGCGATTCTTCAGTTTTACGGCGTCGACATAGCGCTCGACGCCGCCGTGATCCTCGCTGCCGGCGACCATCGTCTTGAGCGCCGCGCCAATCGCCTCGCCAGACAGATCGAGAACGGGGCGCTCGATCTCGACAGGCTGAGGCGCGGAAAAGAGGCCCATGGCCTACGCCGTCTTGTCCAGGGTGGCTTTCATGCCGGACAGGGCCGCCATCGCCGCGGCATGGCCCTGCGCAATCGAGTCATCGATCGTTTCCGGACCCGTTGCCGAACCGGCGACGTAGACGCCCGGGCGAGACGTCTGTCCCATCGTGCCGTAGTTGTTGGCGACGTCGATGTAGCCGTGCGATTCGAGGTCGACGCCGAACGTCGATGCGATCTCCGGGTTGTCGACGTTCGGGTCCATGCCAATGGCGTGCACAACCATGTCGAACGGAATCGTGATCGGGCGTTTGACCAGCGTGTCCTCGCCCTTGACGATCAGCTTCTCGCCGTCTGACGTGACTTCGGCGATGCGCGCCTTGATGTATTTGACCTTGAACTCTTCCTGGCTCTTCCAGTAGTACTTGGTCTCATAGAGCCCGAACGTGCGGATGTCCATGTAGTAGATGTAGACGTGGCAGTCCGGCAGTTCTTCGCGAATTTCCATCGCCATGTTGGCCGAAACCGTGCAGCAGATCTTCGAGCACCACTCGCGTCCGATCTGGCGGTCGCGTGAGCCGACGCACAACAGGATGGCGACGCGTTTCGGCTTGCGGCCGTCGGACGGACAGCGAACGCCCTGGCCGGACGAGATCATCTGCTCGACCTGGGTCGTCGTGACGACGTCGGGGAACGTGCCGAAGCCCCACTCAGGCTTGTTGACCGAGTCGAAGTGGGTAAAGCCGGTGCCGAGGATGACGGCATCCGCCTCGAGGCTCTCGTCGTTCGACAGCTTGACGTGGAAGTTGCCCGGCGTGCCGTCGAAGCTCGTAACCTTCGTGCCCGTCTTGACGGTCACGAATTCCTCGTCCTCGACGCGCTTGACCATGCCGCCGATGGCATCCTTCGCCCACTCTCCGGACGGGACGAGCTTCGCGTAGCCGGACAGGATCGGTGCACCACCCAGGCGGTCCTCTTTCTCGACGAGGACGCACTCCTTGCCGACAGTCGCCAGACTGTGCGCTGCGGCCAGACCGGCGGGGCCGCCGCCGACGATTAGTATTGGTTTGCTCATTTCGGACCCTCGATCGCTTTGTAGCCGGGGCCGGACGTGATCATCTTGCGCGGGTCATAGAGCGTCTCGCCCTTGCCCGCCTCGACGTCCTTCAGGTACGCCTCGAACTCGGCTTTTTTCAGTTTCCAGTCGATGCCTAGCTTCTCCATCAGCGTCTCGGTCGACGACGCGTGCCAGTGCGATTGCACGATCTTGTAAGGATGTGCGCCGCACACGAGCGCTGCGAACTGGCAGTCGGCAAGAATCGGCATGTCGACGGGTTTGCCCGCCGCCGCGCCAATCCACTGGTTCTTGTCCAGCGTGGTGATGCAGCCCGTGTCGTGACCAACCATCATGTCCGCGTGCGCCTCGTCCTGTGCGACGCGGAGCTTGCGGTCGATCGCGAACGAGCGCGTAAACTCACGCTCGGAAATGATGTGTCGGAACCCGAAGCCGCAGCAGTCATACCAGGTCCGGTAGTCGATGACCTGCGTGCCGAGTTCCTCGAGCAGGCCCGTCGTCACGGCGACGCGGTTGCCGTTCAAGATATCGTCGTCGTAGATCGCGTCCTCGGGGACCATCTTGTAGACGTGGCAGGCCGGGTGCACGGTCGCACGAATGTGGTCGCAGTCGATGACCTGGTGCTTCTTGATCTCCTTGCGCATGACGTGCAGCCACTCGGAGTAGTGCACGACCTCTTCCGGGATCAGGAGCTTGCCGTCGACCAGACGACCCAGCTTGCCGAGAATCTTCTTGACGCTCTCGCGGAGTTTCGCCGACTGGATCAGGTAACCGCGGACTTCCTTGTAGTTGCCGAAAGACGTGCCGCAGTGCACCAGCGGATAGAAGTAACCCTCTGGCAGCCCCTGCGCCTTCGCCGCGACGTAGGCCTGGTGGAAGTTGCGCAGGAAGACGGCCGCCAGGCTCTCGATGTTGCCGATGCCGGAGCCGTGGTAGTTCCACGCGGTGCACGAGGTCTGGTCAGTCTCGTCCAGGTACTCGATGTCCATCTTGTTCATCAGCCACAAGAGCGAGGCCGGATAGCCCGGGATGTTGCCGCACTGGCCGCAGGATTTGTGATGCCACAGGCGCGTCGTTGGGACGCGTTTGTCCCAGCCGTACAGCGTCTTGACCGTGATGGGCTGGTGTTCGTCGGTGACGCGATGCACGAGAATCTCGCCGTCTTTCTCGAGCTCCCACATCGCGTCGCGCACGTCCTCGACGCGCGCCTTGTTCGTCAGCATCGAACGCCGGTTGACGATCTGGTCGACCCAGACGGTAGCGGTGTGGGCATCCTCGGGACTCAGGTTCGCGTCCTGCCACTCCTCGCCGTGACCGGTGAAGCGCTCACCGCAGTTGCTTCCAGGTGGCTTGTTAATTCCGTTACTCATTCTTTAACTCCAGGCTAGCCGTCGTCTTGCTCATCGAGGAAGTCCTCGTAGTCATCGCGTTTCTCATCCATGATGTCGAGGATGACGTCGAACAGGTTCTCGTCGATGGTCTCTAAGCTGTCGAGTACGCCGGTTTCTTCCCAGATCGTGTACAGCTCGACAGAGGTCTTCAGGTTCACTTCCCACGCGGTCGCCGTCGTGTGCAGCGTGGGCATTGGTATGGCCTTGCGAAGCGTCGTCAACGGCGCCTCGACCTTGGAAATATTCGGTCCCCAGTCGGCGAAGCCTTCCGGGTTGATCATGTCCGGCGAGAGCTGGTTGCCGGTCGAGATCAGCTTCAGCATGACGCGGCTGAACGGTCGCAGAACGTCCTTGGCCGACTGCATGCCGTGCTTGATCGCAGTCTCGCGCATCAGCATAACGAGGCCACCCGGCGAGTTGCCGAATGGGCAGCGGGCGGCGCAGGTGTAGCACTGCGCGCAGGACCAGATCTTCTCCTGCATCGCGTCGTGAATGCCTTCGAGGTTTTCCGTCCAGAGCAGCTGGACGATCTCGCGGGGACTGAAGTCGTAGTAGTGGGCAGCCGGGCAGGTCGCCGTACAGATGCCGCAGTTAAGGCAGCCGTTGAGTTCGTGGTCGTAGCGAAGGTCCGCCTGGATGTCCTGGAAAATCTCTTCCAGCTTTTCGCGTTCGACGGGCGGCGAGTCAGAGACCGGGTCGCCGATGTATTCCTGGATGCGCGTTGAGGAAGAATGGGACATGTAGAACTCCGCTCAGTAGGTCATCACCCGTACGTCTTCTTCCATGACTTCTTCGATCAGGTGCGCCCCGCCCACGATGCCTTCGCACTCGGGGATCAGGTCGTCCTGGGTCATATCGAACAGGTCGAGGTTGGGCGAGCAACAATAGAATTTGACGCCGGCTTCGTGGGCGTCCTGGATGAAACTGTAGACAGACTTCGGTGAGCCTTCCTTGACGAACAGTTCTTCGGCGACCCCCTTCTTCATGAGCCTGCCTGAGGTGGCCGTACAGATGACGTCGACGTCGTAGTCCATGGCGGCGGCCACGGTGGCCTGGAAGATCGGAGCGCCCAGTTCCTCGCCGTTTCGAGGATCGGTGTTCGCCATCACGATAATCAGCTTTTCTGCCATTTTTCTTATCCCCCATACGCTATGGCCAGCGTATAACAGTTAATTAATATATCCTAATTTTCTCATATGTCCAGTGCAGCCTTGGGATCTGACATCAGCGACGTGCACTGAATCAGTCCCGTCATAATGGGTACGAGTTGGTCTTCGAGCGTTGTCTGAAGGCCTCGGAGCCGGTCCAGCTGTTCCGCAACTCCGTCCGGGACCTCCTCGAACTCCATGACCAGGTCCTCAACCATGCCCACCTTAATGCCGGGATTGCCGAGAAAACCATACGCATTGTCACCAATCTGGAAGACGGCGGGACGGCCCGCCGAATCCGCGGCCAGCACCCTCGCATCGTCCGGCAGTACCGGCCGGTCACGCATGTAGGTCACCTGGTGAAAACGCTCCGGCAGGAAGCCGTTCAGTGCGTTATCGTCTGTCCGCGCGACCTCGAAAGACTCGAAAACGAAATCGGTCGGCTCTGAGCTTCCACCCGCCGCAATTGCGAGAACCTGTGCGCCGAGGCCGAACGCGATCACCGGCGTACCCTGCGTGAGCATCGCCTCTGCCAGTGCCACCTCCCCGGCCAACGTCGGCAGGTCGCGAGTCCCGGCCGAGCCCCACGGACCGCCGCCGAGCAGTAACAACGCGTCGGCCGGCACGTCGTGCGCCGGCAGCTTGCCGCCACCTGCGAACGGCCTGAAATACTGGAAACGGATACGGCGATGCTCGAAGTGATCCTCGATCAGGCCCAGGTATTCGCCGGCCGTATGTTGCACGACGGCAACCACGTTCATCGGCGTCTCGGTCCGGCCGGCGAGCGCAAACGCGTCGTCGCTGCTACTGCATTCAGCCACTGGCGGCCTCGCCTGCTTCGATTCCCAGTGCGTTCCTGATCGCTTCGAGAAAATCGGCAGGCTGAACGCTGAGCATCCCGACCTCGGTGCGCTCGAAGAAGTCGGCGATTGCCGCGTCGAGCTCGGACAGTTTGACGCCCATCAGGCTGGCCTCGAGATCGAAGACGACCCGGGGCGGCGTGACGAAGAAGTCGCCGCTGATCAGCACGCGCTGCAGCACGTCGCGACGCTGCCCCTCGAGCCTGACGAAGGCATCGATCGTGCCGCCGGCGCCGGTGTATGTGCCGGCGTGGACATCGTCGTCGGCAGCAGGATTGTCGATCTCGGCGACGAAGTCATCGCTGCCGATCTCGTCGTCGAAGTACTGCCTGGCGAGCGCCTCCTCCCGATCGGTGATTTCCCCCGGTTCGGCGTCGATGCCGAGACCCTCGCAGAAACCTGCAATCAGCGCAGACTGGATGGTCTCAAGGTCCGGCAGGCTGTCACCCAACAATTCCTTCAGCGTGACGACGCGCTGCGCCGCGGTATCGAGCTGTCGCTTGGCAAGCTTCGCGTCAGGCACGCGCAGCGCGCTGACCATGCGCTGGGGATCGAGATCGACAAGTACCGTGCCCTGATAGATCAGCACATCACCGTCGTAGAACCCGCCCGTGCCGCTGATCTTGCGGCCGTCGACTTCGATATCGTTGCGCGGCCTGAATTTCGCATCGACGCCGAGCTTCTTGAATCCGAGCGCGGCCGCATTGCAGATCTCGCGCGCCAGGTCGGGAAGCGCAGCGACGCCGAGCGACGAGCGATGAAACACGAGCTCCCAGCCAAGCTGGCCCTCGTCGAGATAGATCGCGCCGCCGCCGGTGATGCGCCGCACCGTGCCGATGCCGTTGGCTGTTAAGAAATCGAGATCCAGCTCGCGCGACAGGTCCTGGTGGCGACCGATCAGGGCCGTCGGCGGAAATCGCAGGAAGCGAATCGTATCGGGCACGTCGCCATTCTGGCGCGCCTCGATCAGCGCGGCGTCGAACGCGATGTTAGAGCGCCCCTCGCGGACGCCCGTATCGATGATGCGAAACGGCTTGCTCACCGCCTGCAGCTATTCGATGTGGACCGGTATGTCCAGCTGCCGCCGGATCTTCTTCAGGTCGCGCTTCTTCGGCTGGAACGGGTAACTCGCGATATCCGACGGCGGCGAGTCGCCGTAGGGCCTGTCGCAGGCCGAGATGTCGTCGCGGAACTTGCCGGGGCAACCCGACGTGCGAAACGCGACACCCTCGTTGATGACATCGGACAGTTCGGACTCGGGGAGGCCGAAATCGGCAACGCGTCCCTGGTCGTCGAAGCGCATGTGATCGATGCGAGCGTCGCGGTAATCGATCAGGTAGCGAGCTAGCTGCACGCGCCGCCACTGGTCGCGCGGCGTCGCGGGCAGATGATCCATCAGTGAGCCCTGCTCCGGGAAGAAGCAGAACATGTGGCTGTGGCCGCCCAGGTCTCTGAGATTCTGAACGAGACTCAGCACCTCCTGCTCCGTCTCGCCCATGCCGACGATGATGTGGGCGCCGAATTTCTCGGGCCCGAAGATGTCTTTCGCGTCCTCGAGAATCTCCCAGTACTTCGACCACTTGTGCGGCGACTGCACGCCCTTGCCTCGCGTGCGATCGAATACCTCGGGCGTTGCGGCATCGAGCGCGACGGTGAAGATGTCGGCCCCCAGGTCGCGCGTCTTCTGCACATCGTCGCGAGTCATCGTCGTCGGGTTCGACAGGATAGAGACCGGAATCGCGTCGGGGTCGATTTTGTCGGTCCACTGCTTCAGAACCGTGAACGTATCCTGCTCGGACTGCGGATGCGTGATCATCGAGATACACATGCGATGGAACGGGCTCGACTCCGGGTCCTTCGCGACGATATCGACGATCTCGGCCATCGGCACCGCCGGCCAGTCGACGCGGATGAAATTTCGGTCGGCATAGTCGCGGTCGGCTTCACGGTGTCGCGCGAGTCCGCAATAGGCGCAGTTGGCGCGGCAGCCTTCCGGATAGGTCAGCAGCAGGTTCAGGCAGCGCGTGCATTCGCAGCCGTACATGCGTCCGCCCATGATGCCGAGCGTGATCGCCGCGGCCGTCGACAGCTGCACGTACTCCGGCGACGTCATGTGTGGCGCCTGGTAATTGTTGTTGGGCAGGTAGACGCCTTCGGGCGGCACGTCCGCGTCTTTCACGTGTGCGCCGTTGCGCCGATCCTTCGGCGTCTTGTCCGGGAACCGTGGCTGCATCGCGTCCCACGCGTTGAAATCCGTTTCCGATTGCGCCGCCGGCGTTGACTTGTTTTCGATACAGCCCATGTTCGTGTCCCTTAACTGTCTTTTGTCAGGCGACGCAGGCGCGCGCCATTGCCTGTGCCTCACCGATCTTGATCGAGCAGCAGGAGTGCGCCTGCTCGAACGGCCTGCCGATGTTGTGTGCGACCGAGACGGCGCCGTCCGCGGGGAACGCGATGCCGTCAAGCCCCGCCATGATCGCGTAGGCATCGGTCACGCGCTTGTGCATGCCCGGCGGGCGGGCACAGCCGAGCAGCACCTGCTGCTCCGGCAGGCGTTCGCGAGCCTCCAAGAAGATTCGCCCTACGTCCGTCGTCCCCGGCGTCACGAATGTGCCGGGCTTCGCGTAGAACGGCATGATCACGACGAGCACGAGCGCCGTGACGGGGTAGCGACTCACGATATCCAACGCGTTGGCCTCGCCGAGAATCTTGCCGTAGTGCAAGCCGATGACGATGTGCGGCGTGACTTCCATGTTCGTCGAACACAGTGCCGCCAGCGTGGACTCGAAGTCCTCGACGGGGCGATCGAGCTTGTAAACCTCGCGAATCGTCTCCTCTGCGCCGATGACGTCCATCATCACCGTGTCGACACCGGCCGACTCCATCGCTCTTGCCCGCGGTTCGTCCATCAACGCGCTGTGAATCGCGACGCGCAGATGCGGGAAGTCGCGTTTCAGTTTCTCGATCACGGGCAGGTAACGGCTGTAGTTGATTTCGTTTTTCTTGTTGGAACCACCCGATAACAGGAAGCCGTTCAGCGATTCACGCTGCACCATCTGCCGGACCTGCCTGTCCAGCGACGCAGGGTTCAGCGCGGGGATCATCGGCTCGAGGATCTTCTTCTGGCAGTGGTCGCAGTTAAGCCCGCAGGCGCCGCCGGTGATCGAGAATGCCGGGAAGCTGTTCTGGCCGCAGCCCTCGAGCTCGCTGCTCTCATATTCCTTGAAGGTCGGCGTCGAGAAGCGGATAGGTCGTGGCGCCCGCCCGTTCGCGGCCCTCTCGAAGTCGTTGACCAGGCGAGAATCGAAGTCGGCGTCTTCGAGATCTTCGATACTGCAGAGCGCATCAATCCAGGCCATATCCGTCTCTCAATTAACTCTCGTTCTTTCGACCAGCGATAGTACGGCGTCCCTGACGAGGCGTGGATAAGGGGAATCCGCGAGGTCTGTCAGCCACGCCTCATCGATGTCTTCCTCATCGACGAGCTCACAGCTCATGCCGGCCAGCCGCTGACGAGCACCGGGCGGAAGCACGTCCGGGATCGGGAAACCGGCGATGCTTCCCCACAGTCCCGCCCAGTACCTCGCAACTGTCCACGGGTTGTAGCCGCCCCCGCCGACGATGACGGTTGGCTGCTCGAGTGCAATCAGGCGATTGACGGTGTCCCACAGCGCGACGTTGCTCAGCTCCATCGTCGACAGCGGGTCGCCGGCGAGGCAATCGGCGCCGCAGCAAATGACCAGGGCATCGACGTCGTGACGTGCGGCGACCGGGAGCACGATCTCGTCGACCAACAACTCCAGTTCTGCATCGTGAAAGCCCGCCGGAACCGGCAGGTTGTAGACGCCCTGCTCCGGGTGCGTGTCCTTGCCGGTGTACGGCCAGCGATCTGACTCGTGGATCGATAACGTGATGACGCTCGGATCATCGAAGAAGGCATCTTCTACGCCGTCACCGTGGTGGGCGTCGAGATCGACATACAGCACGTTCCGGCGACCGGCTTTGCGGAATGTCATCAACGCAAACACCGGGTCGTTGAAATAGCAGAAACCGCAGGCGCGATCCGGCCGCCCGTGGTGCGTGCCGCCGGAGGGGTGGAATGCGACGTGGCCCTCGAGCGCGAGCTCGGCCGCGAGGATCGAACCACCCACCGTCGTCGCCGCCCGCTCGAAAAGCCCCGGGAACAGTGGGTTCTCGAAGGTACCAACCTGGTACTGCATACGAACGTCTGGCTCGACGCGACCTTCGGAGTCTGCGTATTGCAGCGCCTTCACGTACGCACGATCATGAAATTCGAGCAGTTGTTCGACTGAGGCTGCGGGTGCGCTGATGAATGACTCGTCATCGAGCCAGTTGAGTGTTCGGGCAAGGTCGACCACGGCGGAGTGACGGACGAAATTCAGGGGGTGATTGCCGCCGAACGCGGCTTTACGAAACACGTCGCTGCCAATGAATGCTGGCCGGGTATCAGTAGACGGTCTCACCGCGGATGCAGTGACCGAGCTTGGACATTCGTTGGAGGCTTGAGTCTGCACGTTATTGCCAGTCACTCCCTAAATGATCAGTAACAACGGACGATTGAGAATATTCTATCCCACTAATAAAGACAATTCTGATATTCTAATATACTCTTACGCTCGCACGAGCCTTTACGAGAAAAGGAGCTGACACATGTCTACCGAAGCTCAAATCGTATCCAACGAGATACAAGACACCGCAGGCGAAGCACCGGCCGCGGCTCCCGAAACCAAGAGCATGACCATCATCGTGACCAAAGGATCGCTCGACTGGGCGTATCCGCCGTTCATTCTTGCCACGACGGCAGCGGCGATGGGAGTCCCCGTAACGATGTTCTTCACGTTCTACGGACTGCCGTTGCTGTTGAAGGAACTCGACCTGAAATTGACGGCCGCGGGTAACCCGGCGATGAAGATGCCGATGATGGGCATGCACATGGGTCTGCCCAACATCCTGACGGCGATTCCCGGCGTCGACGCCGCATGTTCGAAGATGATGAAGAACCTGATGGCGAAGAAAGGCGTCGCCTCGCTTGAGGATCTGCGTGAACTCGCCATCGATGCAGAAGTTCGCATGATCGCGTGCCAGATGACGATGGACCTGTTCGAGTACACGCTCGACGACATGATCGAAGGTCCGGAACTCGGCGGCGCGGCCACGTACATCGAGTGCGCAACGCAGTCCGACATCAACCTGTTCATCTAGTTTAGTTACCTGGCTCGCCCTGGCTGAGCCAATGATTGGAGCACAAACACATGTCTGAACATCTCCTGGACGCCAAGGGGCTCAACTGCCCTCTCCCGATCCTGAAGGCGCGTAAGGCGCTCAAAGATGTCCCTTCTGGCGAGGTACTGGAAATTCTCGCGACCGACCCGGGGTCGGTCGCCGACTTCCAGGCATTCTGTCGGCAGACGGGCAACGAGCTCGTCGAACATTCGGAAAACGACTCGGTCTACCGCTTCCTGATCAAGCACACGGCAGCGTAGTCCGACATCACCGGGCGTGATGTGCAACGCCTCCATGCGTTCTGTCGCGCTCGCGTTGGGGAGCAGTGAAACATGGGGATTCTGCCCGGACTGATACTAGCGCTGGCCTTGGCGTTCGGCGGACAGTACCTGTCGCATTGGATCGGCGTTGACCTGATGGGGCTCGCGAAGAGCCCGGTCAGCGCCATCATGATGGCCATTCTGCTCGGCATCATCGTACGCAATACGATCACGCTGCCGGCAAGCTTCCAGCCCGGCATCAAGTTCGGGCTCGTGCGAATCTTAAGGCTCGGCATTATCCTGCTCGGCATTCGCTTAAGCCTCGGCGAGGTCGGTGAGATTGGCCTGAAGAGCCTGCCGGTCATCATAGCGACCGTGACGGCCGCTTTGCTGATCGTGACCTATTTGAGCAGGCGCCTCGGCCTCAGCAGCAATCTCGGTACGTTGCTCGCCGTTGGCACGAGCATCTGCGGCGCGACGGCGATTGTCGCGACGGCGCCAACGATCAAAGCGCGTGACGACGAAGTGGCGTATTCGGTCGCCTGCATCACGTTGTTCGGCGTCATCGCGATGCTTGCGTATCCGTTCTTTGCAGAATGGTTCTTCTCGGCAGACCCGTTCGCGGCAGGCCTGTTTCTCGGTACGTCGGTTCACGAGACCGCCCAGGTCGCCGGCGCCGGACTGGTCTACCAGGAGTACTTCGGGCAACCGGCGGCGCTCGACACGGCGACGGTGACCAAGCTGGTTCGCAACATGGGCATGCTGATCATCATCCCGCTGATGAGCGTGCTGCATCACCGCAATCACTCTGACGGTGGCGAAGCGCCCAAGTGGTACACGATGATCCCGCTGTTCATCGTCGGCTTCGCATTGATGAGCCTCGTGCGAACGGTCGGCGACATGGGTGACCAAGCGTTTGGCGTCCTGTCGCAGGAGACCTGGAAGGCGGTCGTCGGTTACACGAAGGAAGCTGCAGAGATCTGCCTCGCAGTCGCGATGGCGGCGGTCGGCCTTGGGACCAGTATTCGAGGACTCGTCAGCATCGGCCTGAAGCCGCTGGCGATGGGATTGATTGCGGCTCTGCTCGTCGGCGGCGTCAGCGCGACGCTGATCAGCGTGATGTATTGATTAGGTTGGCACGGGGAGAACCGGAGTGACGGACAAGAAACGCGGTATCCATGCACTGTATGACGAGGACGCCGAGCGAGCGGACCTGCTGGTCTGGGGGCGCAAGACCGATCCGGTATCGCGACGCGGCTTCCTGAAAGGCGGCGGGCTTGCCGCGATGTCGGCCGTCGTCGGCGCCAATATCCCGTTTGCTCACCTGATGCCGGGCGGTCTGATTCCGGCGGCGCTCGCACAGTCCGCGGAGCCCTTCCAGATTCCCGGCAAGGAAGGCCTGATCGTGCTCAATGATCGGCCCGTCAATGCCGAGACGCCCGCGCACCTCTTGGACGATGCTGTCACGCCCGGGCGCTACCTGTTCGTGCGCAACAACGGCACACCGCCCCCGATGCAGAGCATCGACCTCGACAAGTGGACGCTGACGATCGGCGGAGAGTCGGCAGAACGCGAAGTCAGCATGACGATCGACGAGCTCAAGTCGACGTTTGAACACTACACCTACCAGTTGCAGCTGGAGTGTGGCGGTAACGGACGCAGCGAATTTGTGCCGCCGGCCGGCGGCAACCAGTGGACGGTGGGCGCGATTGGGTGTCCCGAGTGGACGGGCGTGCGTTTGCGTGACGTGCTGGAGCATGCAGGCGTGAAAGACGATGCCGTCTACGTCGCGTACTACGGCGCCGACACGCACTTGAGCGGCGACCCTAACAAGGTGCCGATCTCGCGCGGCGTCCCGCTCAATAAGGCGCTGGAGGATGAATCGCTGATCGCCTGGTCGATGAATGGGGAAGATATCCCGATTATGAACGGTCATCCGCTCAGGCTGGTCATCGGCGGCTGGCCGGGTTCGGTCTGCGGCAAGTGGCTCGAAAAGATCGTCGTGCGCAACCGGGTTCACGACGGTCCGAAGATGACAGGCACGTCCTATCGCGTTCCCTGCAGTCCCGTAGCGCCGGGCAGCAAGGTGCCTGACGAAGACATGTGCATCATCGAGTCGATGCCCGTGAAGTCGCTGGTCACGTTTCCAAAATCCGGCATCGAACATCCAATTGGCGAGCGGCTGGCGCTGCGTGGCCATGCCTGGGCCGGCGACCTCCAAGTCGCGGCGATGCACGTCTCGATCGATTTCGGTGCGACATGGCAGCCTGCGAGCCTCGATGCCCCGGCGAACCGGCTGGCCTGGCAGCACTGGCGGGCCGAGGTCGAGTTCCCCGAGGCCGGCTACTACGAAGTCTGGGCACGCGCGACCGACGAGGCCGGAAGCGCGCAGCCGATGGTGCTGCCCGGATGGAACCCGAAGGGCTACCTGAACAACGCGTGTCACCGCATTGCGGTACAGGCGGTTTGATGCGCGGCGCTGCTCTATTTCTCGCCGCGTTCCTCTCCGGCTGTGGTTCGGCCACGGACGAGACCCCCGCGACGCCGGTCGAACCGGCGACCCCCCCGACCGTCGCCGGACCCGCCGAACTTGATCCAATAACCGGACTGAAGATGACTGGCGACTGGCAGCTTGTGCGCAATAACTGCATTGGCTGTCACTCGGCCGCGCTGGTCACGCAACAGCGCGGCGACGCCGGGCAGTGGCTCGGCATGATTCGCTGGATGCAGGCCAAGCAGAACCTGTGGACTTTCGACCCGGACACCGAATCGCGCATCGTCGCGTACCTGGCCGAGAATTATCCCCCGGCGCCCAATCGGCGGCGCGCTGCCCTGTCCAGCGACCTGATGCCGACGAACCCCTATTCGCCGCCGTCCGCGCAGACAGAACGCTGACGCACCCGCCTGCCGTCGTTTTCGGCTAATCAATGGTCTGGTATCGGTAGAAACCAGTATTCCTGACACATACGCAATATATTAGATTTTTCTAATAATCAAGAAACCGGGCCGGGGGTCATGGCTGCATTCGCCGTATTGGGGATCGGAAACGACCTGCTCCAGGACGACGGGGCGGGCATCCATGCAATACGGCAGTTCGAAGCAGTGAACCAGCACGTCGACGTCACGGCGATCGACGGCGGCACAATCGGCCTTGCCCTGATGAGTGAACTCGAAGGGCATCAGGGAATCATCGTCATCGACGCGATGCGTCTCGGTACACCACCCGGCACCGTCACGATCCACGAAGGCGCGGACATGGATCACTGCCTCCGCAATCATAGCGGCAGCGCCCACGAGGTCAGCATCTCTGACCTGATGGACGCGCTCAGGCTATCCGATGCACTCCCACCGCGGCGCGCCCTGATCGGCATCGAGCCCGCCTGCATCGAGTGGGGCACCGAACCGACGCCGAAGATTGCAGGCTCAATCGACGCGGCGGTCGTCGCGATCCAAGCGCTGCTCGAGCGCTGGCGCCAGGAGATCAGCAAGGAGGACGCGGCATGAGCGCGACACATCCGTTCGGCGCAGGCCCGAGAGGCAATATCGACCCCATTCTCAACGAGGTCATGCATGCACTCGACCGACTGCTGACCGACAACGAATCAACGGCGATCGACTTGAGCAGCCTGCCGTTCGGGCCTGGCGAGATCGAGGAGCTCGAGGAACAGCTCGGCATCGGCGAAATCAAGGCTGAACTCGACGCCCTCGGCAAGAGCCTGATCCGCGAGACGATTTATCCCGGCGTCTGGTGGCTGGAGCACCGCAACACCGATGGTGAAACGGCGGGCCGGTACATCGAGATCACGCGCGTACCCGAGATTCTGAAAGCTCAGGACGCCGATATCGGCGCGGGCCTTAAGCAACTGAACAGGCGTCTCGAACCCGTCGGGGACGCTGCCGTGACGTGAGCGCGGTACGAAAGAAGGAGGCGGCAACGTGAAAGACGAACGAACACTTGGCGAAGTCCTGCTGGCGAAGGGCGTATCGCGACGCGGGTTTATGAAGTACTGCTCGGCCACAGCCTCGCTGTTGGCGTTGCCGCCGGCGATGGTACCCCGCATCGCGAGCGCGCTGGAATCCGCGCGGCGACCGTCGGTTATCTGGCTGTCGTTCCAGGAATGCACGGGCTGTACTGAATCCCTGACCCGCTCCTCGTCGCCGACGCTCGAGGGCCTGATCTTCGACAGCATTTCGCTCGATTATCACCACACGCTGCAGGCGGCATCCGGCGACGCTGCAGAGGCCGCCAGGCACGCGGCGATGGAAGAAAACCGCGGCGAGTACCTGGTGCTGGTCGATGGCTCGATCCCGCTCGGCAACCCAGGCTACTCGACGATCGCCGGTATATCGAATGTCGACATGCTGAAGGAGACCGTGGCCGATGCCGCGGCGGTCATCTCCGTCGGCAGCTGCGCGGCGTTCGGTGGCATCCCGGGCGCCAATCCGAATCCGACGGGCGCCGTCGCCGTCAACGAACTCGTCAAGGACATGCCGGTCGTCAACCTGCCCGGCTGCCCGCCGATCCCGACCGTCATCACGGCCGTGCTGGCCCAGTTCCTGACCTTCGGACAACTCCCGGATCTCGACCACTACGGCCGTCCGCGCGCGTTCTTCGGCCAGACGATTCACGACCGCTGCTATCGGCGACCGTTCTACGAACAAGGTCGCTTTGCCGAGACATTCGACGACGAAGGCGCGCGGCTGGGCTGGTGTTTATACAAGCTCGGCTGCAGGGGCCCGATCACGTACAACGCCTGCGCGACCGTCAAATGGAACCAGGGAACGAGCTTCCCGATCGAGTCGGGGCACCCCTGCCTCGGCTGCTCGGAGCCGGGCTTTTGGGACGAAGGCGGCTTCTACCAGCCGATATCGACGGCGCGCATCGGTGGCGGAACAGCGCTTGGCACGGCCGTAGCAGCCGGCGCGGCAATCGGCGCCGCTGCTGCCGCAATGTCGAGACGCCGCCAGGCCAAGACCATTAAGGAGGGCTGACATGGAACTTCTGGATTTCGCACGCGGTCCCGCTCTGCAATTCGGACTCTATGCGTTTGTCATCGGCACCGTGTGGCGCCTGCTGGGCATCCTGCTGCTGGCCGCCAAGCCCGATCACTCCGCGCCACGCAAGCGGGGTGGAATACTCGCGGCACTGAAGGTCATCTCGTCGCGCAGCGTCACAGCCCGCGAGTTCCGGCAGGATACTTTGTATGCCTCGGTACTCGGCTACGTGCTGCACATCGGGCTGTTCGTTATCGTGTTCCTGTTTGTTCCTCACATCCTGTTCTTCAAGGGACTGATCGGTCTCGAATGGCCCGGACTGCCGAACAACGTCATCTATTTCGTCGGCGTGATCACGGCGGGCGTCGGCGTCGCCCTGCTGCTCCGCCGGATGACGCACCCCGTGTTGAAGCTCATCTCGAACTTCGACGATTACTTCAGCTGGGTCGTCACGATGGCCCCGATCATCACCGGGTTGATCATCCCGATACGCTTCGGCATCCGTTATGAAACGCTGCTGGCGATTCATATCCTGAGCATTGCGGTGCTGCTTACCTGGCTGCCGTTCGGCAAGCTGGCGCACGCATTCCTCGTGTTCTTCTCAAGGGGGACGACCGGGATGGTGCTTGAACGCAGGGGGGCAAAGACATGAGCACGAGCAAGATCGGCTACGACGACGCTTACGATCTCCAGGCCAAACGGCTCAGCGTGAAGAAGCCCGAGATCCGCTATGACAAACAGGGCGACATGACAGACGACGAGCGCGTCGAGAAAGCAATGCTGCACTTCGTCAAGGACTTCGGCAGCACGGCCGCGACCTACCTCGACGCTTGTATTCACTGCGGCGCCTGTGCTGAGGCCTGTCATTACTACAAGGTCAGCGGCGATCCGAAGTACACGCCCATCTGGAAGCTGGAGCCCTTCAAACAAGCCTACAAGCGCGAGGCCAGCCCCTTCGCCCTCTTCTACCGCGCGCTCGGTCTGAAGAAGAAGGTCACCGTGGAGCAACTCGAGGAGTGGCAACACCTGTTATACGACAGCTGCACCGTCTGCGGTCGCTGCTCGCTGATCTGCCCGATGGGCATCGATATCGCAGCAATGATCAGCCTCGCGCGTCACGGCATGTTCAAGGCCGGCCTGGTTCCGCACGAGCTGCATGCCGTCGCCGAACGGGCCGAAGTCGATGGCAGCCCGCTGGGCGTCACGCCGACGGTCTTCGAAGACCGGCTGGAATGGATGGAAGACGAACACGAAGTCGACATCAACATCGACCAGGAACAGGCCGATGTGCTGGTCGTCATGTCGTCCATCGAGATCCAGAAGTATCCGCAGTCGATGGCGGCGACGGCCAAGATACTGAATGCCGCCGGCGCAAGCTGGACGTTCCGGACCGATGGCTTCGAGGCCACCAACTTCGGCATGCTGTCCGGCAATGCCGAATGGCAGCGCGACATGAGCATGCGGGTCATCGATGCCGCCATCAAGGTCGGCGCCAAGAAGCTCGTGTTGCCGGAATGCGGCCATGCCTACATGGCGCTCAGGTGGATGGGCGGCAACATGTACGGAAAACCGCTGCCCTTCGAAGTACAGCACATCTCCGAATACATGGCCGAGCTCTTGAACAGCGGCAAGATCAATGTCAACAAGGTCAAGCAGTCAGTCACCTACCACGACCCGTGCCAGGTCTCTCGACGCGGCGGCGCCACGCAGGCCTCACGCGACGTGCTGAAGCACTTAGGCGTCGAGCTGCGCGAGATGAAACCGGGCGGCGACTATAACTGGTGCTGCGGCGGTGGCGGCGGCGTCGTGACGATTCACCGGGCCGACGAGCTGCGTTACAAGGTCTTCAAGCTGAAGATGGAACAGATCGAGGAGACTGGCGCCGAGGAGCTGTTAACAAGCTGCGCGAATTGCCGACAGACCTTCGATGACGGCCAGAACCACTTCCAGTGGAAGTACTCGATGGAAAGTTTGCTCGAGGTCGTCGCTGACAACCTCGTGGAGGATGAACAATGAACGAAAGAGTCGTTGTAGACCCGATCACGCGCATCGAGGGCCACCTTCGCATCGAAGCAAAGATGGACGGCGACCAGATTGCCCAGGCTTATTCATCGGGCACGATGGTTCGGGGTATCGAGATCATCCTGCGTGACCGCGATCCGCGTGACGCATGGGCCTTCGCACAGCGAATCTGCGGCGTCTGCACGCTTGTGCACGGCATGGCGTCGATCCGATCGGTCGAACAAGCCGTGGGCGCGAAAGTGCCCGAGAACGCGGAGCTGATCCGAAACCTGATGATCGGTGCGCAATACATCCATGACCATGTCATGCACTTCTACCACCTGCACGCGCTGGACTGGGTCGACGTCGTCTCGGCCCTGAAGGCCGATCCTGCGTCAACGGCGGCGCTGGCGCAGTCGGTATCGAATTACCCGAGATCGTCGGTTGGCTATTTCTCGGATGTGCAGAAGAAAGTCGCAGACTTTGTCGAGCAAGGGCAACTGGGTATCTTCGCCAAAGCCTACTGGGGTCATCCGGAGTACAAGCTGCCGCCAGAGGCCAACCTGATGGCGGTCGCGCACTACTTGGACGCACTCGTCTGGCAGCGCGACGTTGCCCGACTGCATGCGATCTTTGGCGGTAAGAACCCGCACCCGAACTTCGTTATCGGCGGCGTGCCGAGCCCGATCGACCTGAACTCGGACTCGGCCATCAACAGCAAGCGCTTGAGCCAGGTGCAGGAAATCATCAACAGCATGAAGTCCTTCGTCTCGCAGGCCTACGTGCCCGACACGCTGGCCATCGCCAGCTTTTACAAGGACTGGTTCGAGCGCGGCGAGGGATTGGGCAACTTCCTGTGCGTCGGTGACCTGCCGAGCACCAGCATGAGTGAGCCGGACTCGTTCCTGTTCCCGCGCGGCGTGATCCTCGACCGTGACCTGTCTACCGTCCATAAACTCGAGCTCGACGACCCGCTGGGCATCGAGGAATACGTTGCGCACTCGTGGTACGACTACTCCGGCGGCAAGGAATCCGGACTGCATCCGTGGAGCGGTGAGACCGAGCTGAACTACACGGGACCGGAACCCCCGTACAGGCAACTCGATGTCGATCAGTCCTACTCGTGGCTGAAGTCGCCTCGCTGGAAGGGTAAAGCCATGGAAGTCGGGCCACTGGCCCGGGTCCTGATGCTCTATGCGAAGGGACACGAACCCACGCAGGAGCTCGTCAACCAGACACTGATGCAACTCGAGCTGCCGACGAGCGCGCTGTTCTCGACGCTCGGCCGAACGGCAGCGAGAACGCTCGAGACAGCGATCCTGGCAGACGCAATGCAGGGCTGGCTCGACCAGCTGCTATCCAACATACGGGAAGGCAATACGCGGACGTTCGACGAGACCCTGTGGGAGCCGTCGAGCTGGCCGAAATCCTGCCAGGGCGTCGGGGTCATGGAGGCCCCCAGGGGCGCGCTGTCACACTGGATCGTTATCGAGGACGAGAAGATCGCCAACTACCAGGCGATTGTTCCGAGCACGTGGAATGCGGGGCCGCGGGACGCGGGCAACCAGCCCGGCGCCTACGAGGCAGCGCTCGAGGACCGGCACACGATGGTCGACCCGGAGCAGCCGCTCGAGATTCTGCGAACGATTCACAGCTTTGATCCCTGCATCGCCTGCGCCGTGCACGTCACGGACCCGGAGGGCGAGGAGCTCGTCCAGGTCAAGGTGAACTAGAGGGCGTCGCGCGGAAGCATACGGTCGACTACGACTGGTTCGATACTGACATCGACACGGTACAGTCCGTCGGGCTCAGCCTGCAGTTCGTTTTCGGTAACTGAGGCTTGAGGGTCTGGCACAGACTCAGCGCAAACCGTTTGCAGGTTGCGCTGTCCGTCTGTGCTTGATCAGTTGGGCGGTCTTTGCGCAAGCGCGCGCATGCTAGACTTTTGACATCGATCTGATGGAGGCCCGACCAATGCGCCTGCTCGCGTGCGTTGCGATGCTGATCATTGCAGGCCCGGTCTTCGGGCAGCACGACCCCCTGTTTCAGTCTGACGAATTGATCAAGGTCACGATCAAAGGCCCGTTCAAGCGCATCATGGCCGATCGCACTTTCGAAAAAGAAGACGGCACACTCACCTATCTTGACGCCGACGGCTCTGCGCAGGCGTTCAGTGTGAAACTCCGGATTAGAGGCAAATTCCGCCGCAACCCGTCTGTGTGCAGTTTTGCGCCGTTGAGACTGGAGTTCAAGAAATCGGAAGTTAAGGACTCGCTTTTCGATAAACAGGACAAGCTCAAATTGGTAACGCATTGCCGACCCAAATCGTCGGTTTACCGGCAGAGCCTGCTTCGCGAGTACCTTGCGTACAGGGTTCTCAACCTGCTGACGGACAGAAGTTTCCGCGTAAGACTGCTCGAGGTTACTTATGAGGACACCGATCCGAAACGCAAACCCATCAACGAATACGCCTTCCTGATCGAACACAAGGATCGGCTCGGAAAACGAATGGATGCAAAGCCGGTGGACGTCGAGGATCGGATCAGTGTCCAGAAGCTCCACGGCGACTACATGAATCTCACGTCGATCTTCCAGTTCTTCCTGGCCAACCTAGATTTCTCCGCGATCGCGTCCAGTGAGGAAGACTCCTGTTGCCACAACCAGACGCTGTTCGGCGAGGGCCAGGAACTGTACTACTCGGTTCCTTACGATTTCGACATGTCCGGTTTCGTTAAGGCGAGGTATGCGCAACCGAATCAACGATTCGGGCTGAAAAGGATCACCGAGAGATTCTATCGCGGACGCTGCATCAACAATGAACATGTGCCGGCAACGCTTGCTTTGTTTGAGGCGAATCGAGAGAACATCGAGACGCTGGTCGGTACGTATCCGCTGCTGTCGAGTCGAAGCCAACATCATCTGCAGAAGCTGGTTGAGGACTTTTTTAAGATTGTTGAAGATTCCAGGCAGCTCGAGAGGTGGGTTACCGGGAAGTGTTTGAAGCCTTAGTGACTGGCGCTACGGGAGGGATGGACTCGAATCAAATTATCCCGCGGTCATGAAAGTACTGCTCCGGGTTGTTGCGGATTGATCTTTAGTGACTGGCCTGACAGGAGGGATTGATTGAGCGGCAGCTTTGCTGCCTCGCGCTTCGCGCGTCTGTCGTCCGGCGATGTCGGACTCGGGTCGAATCGGCTTTGGCCGATTGTCACCCCTTCGGGCGTCCGAAACGCTCGCGCGTTTCGTCGAATCCAATCCGCCCGCGGTGGTCACAGAACCTATCTGTCCCGGTGCGGATTGATCTTGCGTGACTGGCCCGACAGAAGGGATAGACTCGAATCGGCTTTGGCCGATTCTCGCCCCTTCGGGGCGCCTCGCATTCGCTCGGCGTCAAAAACGCTGGCGCGTTTTTTCGAACCAGAGGGTTCGCCTCTCCAGCTCTCTTCGTCAGAACAAAAAAGGGCCCCTCAGCGGGGCCCTTTTTTGTTCTGGCGGAGAGAGAGGGATTCGAACCCTCGATACGCTATTAACGTATACTCCCTTAGCAGGGGAGCGCTTTCGACCACTCAGCCATCTCTCCGAATTCTGGTCTTCAATTTTCGTCAACGCTTAGCTTAGCTCACCTCAACTTTCCGGGGAGCGCGTTGACTCGTCGTTTCACTCCTCGCC